>Ga0099364_10002738_pt1 | contig 27945 bp, 22 predicted proteins | sample TergutTh196P3_FD_73070 | JGI IMG/M metagenome (GOLD analysis project Ga0099364, IMG submission 73070) | Microcerotermes parvus P3 segment gut microbial communities from Pointe-Noire, Republic of the Congo - Th196 P3 | ecosystem: Host-associated > Arthropoda: Insects > Digestive system > Gut ... | reverse complement strand
ACGTGCTGTGTACAGGCAAGAGAACAATATAATATACAAAATTCAAAAGAAACTATTTTTACAGAGGAAGATACATGACACAACGTAAGATCATTATCATTGGTGCAGCCGGACGAGATTTTCATAATTTCAACGTTTTTTACAGAGACAACCCTGACTATAAAGTCGTTGCATTCACCGCCGCACAAATCCCGGATATTGCAGACCGCAAATATCCTGCTTCGCTTGCCGGTAAATTATATCCTGAAGGTATCCCCATCTATGCTCAGGACGAACTGGAACGTCTGATAAAAGACCTTGATGCTGACGAATGTGTCTTTTCATACAGCGATGTTCCGTACAGTTTTGTAATGGGAATCGGAGCTAAAGTGAACGCTGCCGGCGCTGACTTTAAATTAATGGGATATAAAAACAATATGCTCAAAAGCAAAAAGCCTGTCATCGCCGTTGGGGCAATACGTACCGGCTGTGGCAAAAGCCAGACCTCACGACGCATTGCAGAGATTTTGATGGCAAATGGTTTAAAAGTCATTGCCATTCGCCACCCGATGCCTTACGGTGATCTGGAGGCGCAAAAGGTGCAGCGCTTTGCCACAATTGAGGATCTGTCCAAGAATCAGTGTACGATTGAAGAAATGGAAGAGTATGAGCCTCATATTGTGCGCGGAAATGTCATCTATGCGGGTGTCGATTACGAAGCAATTATTCGGGCGGCAGAAAACGATCCAAACGGCTGCGATGTGATCTTATGGGATGGCGGAAACAACGACTTTCCGTTTTACAACCCGGACTTGATGGTTGCTGTTGTAGATCCGCACCGACCGGGACATGAGCTTTCCTATTATCCGGGTGAAATAACACTGCGTTTGGCAGATGTGGTCGTCATCAATAAAATCGACAGTGCCGATTTTGAAAATGTACAAACGGTTCGAAAGAATATCGAGAAGGTAAATCCCACAGCGATAGTTGTGGATGCCGCCTCCACCCTAAGCGTCGATAATCCGGAATTAATACGCGGCAAACGTGTTTTAGTTATTGAAGATGGTCCGACCCTTACCCATGGAGACATGAAAATCGGGGCAGGCGTCGTTGCAGCTCAGCGTTTTGGTGCAGCTGAAATCATTGACCCCCGACCATACGTTGTGGGCAAGTTGGCTGAAACTTACCGCATTTATCCCAATATCGGCAAATTGCTGCCGGCAATGGGATATGGCGAAGAACAAATTGCTGATCTGACGGAGACGATTGAGCGCACCGATTGCGATACCGTAATCATAGCCACGCCAATTGATTTGGGACGAATCGTTAAGATAAACAAGCCAAACACGCGTGTCAAATACAATTTGCAGGAAATCGGTCAGCCGGACCTGAACGATGTTTTAGCAGACTTTATTAAGAAGAGCAAAAAATAACCGAAAAATTTCAGGTTGTTTTTTAGACAATTAACATGAGGGTCATGATTTGACAAATTGTTTGTTTATCATGACCAATTTACTTTTTTTAATCTTGAGGTCGTGATTTGACAAAGTGTTTGTTTATCATGACCAATTTACTTTTTTTAATCTTGAGGTCGTGATTTGACAAAGTGTTTGTTTATCATGACCAATTTGCTTTTTTTAATCTTGAGGTCATGATTTGACAAAGTGTTTGTTCTATCATGACGAATTACTTTTTTTAATCCAAAGATCATGATTTGACGAATTGTTGTTCCTATTGACAATTTACTGCTCTTTTACCCACTCAATGAATTTATCAAGTGCGCGTCTTCTGTGTGAAATTGTGTTCTTAAATTCAGTACCCAGTTCACCAAACGTTTCCCCGTTGTAATCAAATATCGGATCAAAACCAAACCCGCCCGTTCCGCGTTCTTCAAAAGCAATCTTCCCTTCAACAATTCCTGAAAATGTTATCGGTTCTTTCCCAGGTTCACAAAAAGCAATGGCTGTTTTAAAATAAGCGCGCCGATCCTTTTCATTTTCCATGAGTTTTAACACACGCGGATTGCCGAGATGATCTTCAACAAATCGCGAATAGGGCCCCGGAAAACCGTTTAAGGCATGAATAAAAATGCCGGAATCATCGACGAGTACCGGAATTCCCAAATCTTCTGCCGCAGCTTTCGCAGAAGCGGCAGCAATCGGCTCTAAATCATCTGCCTGAATCTCGGGATAATCGCCTTTGTTTTGAATCACGGCGATGCCGATTGTTTTTAATATTTCGCGAATTTCTTCAAATTTGCCGGCATTGCCTGTAACAAAAACAATTTTTTCAAAAGCGGGTTTTTTGTTTTCTGACATCTTTTACCACCAATAATCTTCAAATAACCTCAAATTGTTCCAAAATCAAATACCTCAAGTTCCAATCAAATACCTCAAGTTTCAATCAAATACCTCAAGTTCCAATCAAATACCTCAAGTTCCAATCAAATACCTCAAGTTCCAATCAAATACCTCAAGTTCCAATCAAATACCTCAGTTTCAATCAAATATACCGCCCACGCAATTTTATTTCCTCTGCGCGCTTTAAAACCGCCTCTGCGTCCGAATATGTTTTTGAATATCCTTTTTCAAAAAAACCTTTGAGATTTAAATTATGATGGGAACTCTCAAACGTTTGAAGCAAAACGTGAACATCAACCCCTTTGGATTCAACCGTTTTGTCTGAAAAAGACAAGCCAAAGTCGATCAAATAAATCTGTCCCGCTGTCGAATAAATCATATTGGATGTTGTCAAATCTCCGTGGATGATGTTTAAAGCGTGCATTTTTCCGACAATCTCCCCGACAACTTCTGCCAACGCTTCATTTTCTTCAATTGCAAATTTTAAGGGGACACCGTCTATTTTTTCCATTTTGATGGACGAATCGTCTACGCCATAAACAATCGGCACAAGAATGCCGCCCTTTCTGGCTTCTGTCATCATGCGTACTTCTGTTCGAGTCCGCTCTTTTCGAATCTTTGAATCAATTTGAGAAATCCTGTACCCTTTTTGAATACGCTCTTTGACAATCATAAATTCATTGTTGGTTGCCCTTTCGCCCTTGCCTTTTTCAAAACCGTAGGCTTTTGGTTCAATATGGACAACCGCTTCTGCCCCGTTTCTCATTTTTTGAATTTCTTCTTCTTTTGAAATCGTCTTCGGCGGCTTCCATGTCACAAGAACCTGATCCGGTCGAAAACCGGCGTCAATAAAAGAGTTTTCAACGGTGAGCGTGTCTCCTGCTTTGAACATGAGAAGTCCGGTGTAAGCAATCATGGCGCCGTTGTCGCCCATGAATTTTTTTTCGGGAACATAAAATTGAGCCCCGCGCTCTTTGCACATGACATCCAGCATTTCACGCAGCCGAGAGTTGGCGCCAACGCCGCCTGCCAAAAGAACTTCTGTTTTTCCGGTATGTGCCAAAGCACGCTCGGTCACCTCAACAGATGTGGCAAACGCCGTTTCCTGATAGGAGAAACAAATGTTTGCCAAAACGTCATCCGGAATCGAATTGCCTTCTTTTTTGCTCTCGTTTAAAAATCGAGTTGCTGCGGTTGATAATCCTGAGAAGAAAAAATCCATTCCCTTAACAGTGTACGGTAAATCAATATATTCCGTCGATTCTTTGGCATATTTTTCAACCAAGGGACCGCCAGGATGTGGAAGTCCTGCCGACCGTGCAAATTTATCCAACGAATTTCCAAGACCGATGTCAAGCGTCTCGCCAAAAATGCGATAGGCTCCGACTCCGGGAGATGTTTCCTGATACGCCAGCACTTGAGAATTGGCGCCGCTGACATAAAGTGTAATCGGATCTTCTGCCTCTGTTTTCCAAAGACCGACTTCGATATGTGCGATGCAATGGTTGACGCCGACGAGCGGTTTATTCAGCATCAACGAAACCATGCGTGCCGCTGTTCCGACAACACGAAGGCACGGACCAAGACCCGGTCCCTTAGAAAAAGCAACGGCATCAATATCGTTTCGAGAATACCCTTTTTCCTCAAAAAGACGAAAAACGTCGCTGATCACTTCCCCGACGTATGACGCATGATGTTGTGCCGCCTCACGCGGGTGAATCCCGCCGGTTGGGGGACTGTAAGTGTGTACAGCATCGGCAATCACATCCTTTTCATCCACAATTGCCACGCTTAAATTCCAAGCCGTTCCTTCAATACCAAGAACAATTGTCACAAAAAAACCTCAGTTTCATAAAAGTATATCGGCATAAAATGTCGGGAATGTTTTAAATGTTTATGTTTTGAAAGATTTTTTACTGCAAAAAAGGCAATTAATGCATGAAAAAAAGCAGATGCTATTAAAGCTATATAGACATATAGTAAATATATACAGGAGATATATAATACTTAAACAAATCATACCCTTGCCTGATTTAATTAAGTTTTTAGATCAAAGAAGAAGAGCATGAATAAAATAAAAATGGAATTTTATGTGGGACAAGAAAACTATGATCAGCATAAATAAACAAAACAAACTTCCTTTAATCGAATGTTTAATTTTATTAGCGCCGCTTCTCGTGTATACTGTTGGAGGAATATTGGCTGCCGTTTTTTTTCCTTATCTGACAAATTTACCTGTGGCTCTTTTTTATCCGATATGTATTGTTTTAATCCTGATTTTGAATATCATTTTTTATTCGATTTTAAAGAAAAAATATCAGCTAGAGACAGATACTTTCCTATATGGTGTCGGATTTACATCAATTTGGTTTACCTTTTTGTTATTGCTGCTCATCATGATCATACAGGTGTTCAATTTGATCGTTTCTGAAAGCAGATTTCAAACGGATTCCCTCCACTATATATTTTTTGCATTTCATATAATTCCGATTACATCGCTGTTTTATTCATATGCAGCATTGCTCAAAAATAATGAAAAAAGAATTGATCGGACGACTTTGTATTTAACAGCTATAACTGCTGTTTTGTTTGTACTTGGAATAGTAATATGTTTTTTAATAATGACACCCATTCGTCTTTTTGAGTACATTTTACTGTCTTTCTTTGGTTTATACATTTGTTATTCTTTAATTTATTATGCGATTTATAAGAAGAAGTTTCAACTCACTCTTCGAAAATTAGCATGGATACCGGCTTTGCTGGCAATCGTATTGTATATTTTGTCTACGGTCATAGCCTTATTCGTATTCGCACTTACGTTTTAACAACATCTCTAAAAAAATTTCAATTTTTTCATTTTTCTCATTTTTTTCAAACTTGAAACATCATTCTTCTTGAAGCGATAAAAAATGGGGGTACGTTTTTCCCCCAAAAGTGTTTGATGATTTGGGGAAAACGGTACCCCCATTATTATTGATGTGACATAGAATGATGTTTCGTTTTTTTTATTCATGAAACCCAAATGAACCACCCGTTCGATCAGTCGCCAAAGGCGGCTGAATCGAACGGCTTCGACCCCAAAAAAATATAATAGGAAAATACAAAACCGTGTTTTATTTTAAGTTATGCAAATGAGCATGAATCTGCAATTGGGCAGGAGGATGGCAACCGTAGCAACAATTGGAGGCAATGGTAACCGTAGCAACAATAGGAGGCAATGGTAACCGTAGCAACAATAGGAGGCAATGGTAACCGTAGCAACAATAGGAGGCAATGGCAACCGTAGCAACAATATTTTTTTTTAACGCTCAAATTTTGCTTTCATCCGCTACGCTACTGAAAACAAAATTTGAGGGGGTTTCGATGTTTTTGAGGAAAAGGAATTTGAGGGCTCGATTTTGTTTTTTATTTAAAATCGAAACATCATTTTTTCTGAAGCTGTTAAAAAATGGGGTACGGCTTTCCTTAAAAGTGTTTGATGATTTGGGGAAAACGGTACCCCCATTCTTATTGATTTGATACAAATTGATGTTTCGTTTTTTCAATTATGAAACATAAAAACCGAATAAGAAAAAAGGGGATCGTGGAAAAGAAAAGGAAAAAGGAGTTGGCAAAAAGAAAAGGAAAAAAAGAAAATCGAAAAATCGAATAAGGAAAAAGGAATCGACAAAAAGAAAAAGAAAAAGGAATCGGGAAAAATAAATGGAAAAAAAAAGAAAAAAAAGAAAAAAAAGGAACCGGGAAAAGAGAAAAAAGAAAATAAAAAGAAGATTTTACTCTTCTTCTTCAACTTTTGCTTTTGCGGGTCTTCCGCGTTTCTTTTTTGGAGCCTCAACTTCTTCCTCTAAAACCTCTTCTTCTTGTTCCGGCTCAATTTCATCTTCGGTGATGAGTTCTTCTGCCGGTTCAATTGGTTCTTCAATGGGGTCTTTTTTGGATTTGGTTGTTTTTGGCTTGGCTTTGGGTTTTTCGTCTTCGATGATGGAATCTTCGTCGTCTTGGTTAAAGGGTTTTGCAATCAATCGAATGTCGCCGGTGCCCATTTTAATCGGCTGTCCAACGATGACGTTTTCTGTCACGCCTTGGAGGGAATCAATGTTGCCGCGCATGCCGGCGTCAAGCAAGTGGTTGACTGTTACTTCAAAGGCGGCTCTGGCAAAGACACTTGCCTTTTCACCTGAAATGCCGTGACGGCCGATCTGTTTAACTTCGCCGTCACTTGTCATTAAGTCGGCGACAAGCATGATGTGGCGGATATCGACGTTTAAACCTTGTTCTCGAAGCGTGCTTGTGGCTTCCGAGATGATGGCGTTTCTGGCGGCTTCAATACCGAAAACCGCAAAAATTTCACTGACGTTGTTTGTGGTGGTACGGGTCATGTCCACACCTTCGATGCCGATGACGTCTTTTAAGGCTGACCCTTCCGTGTAAAGCACATACTCTTCTTTATCATTGCCTTTTCTTAAAACGACACGCTTAATGTCTTCAATGCCTTTTAATGTGACGTCGTTGACTTTAGAAGCCAACTGGAGCAAATCACGGTAGCGTTGATCCTTGGGCGTTAAATCAATCTGGAAGTTTTCTTCGATGACTTCAACAATGGAGTCTGAAATCTTGTCTTTGAACTTATCAACAATTTCCATGAACTCGATGTTTCTTTTACTCATGGCTTTATCGTTGATGTTGATGACAATCTTCATTTGAGTCATATCTGTTGTCACAGAGGCAATATGACCGATTTTTGTGGCTTCAATTTCCCAAGCCACTTTTTGAGCTTTGTCACGATCAAAAGCAAAGTCCATTTCATCATTCGGCAAATCTTTTCGATTGTTCAGATAAATCGTCATTGTCGGCGTACTCGGGATTTTACGGGCGTCAACAATTTCAATCAAACGCGGCAAACCAAGCGTAACGTTAATTTCAGCGACACCGGCGTAGTGAAACGTTCTCATTGTCATCTGCGTACCCGGCTCACCAATAGATTGCGCCGCAACGACGCCGGCGGCATCGCATGGTTCGATTTGAGAGAGTCGGTAACCGGTTAAAATTTCATAGATGATCTCCGTCATTTCTTTTTCTGTGACACCAACAGCCATGGCATCCTCTAACATCGTTTGCTTAATGTTTTTTGGAAGCGGCAAATCCATAACCATTGCATTGATTTCTGCTTCTTTTAATTTTGCTGCCATGGTTTAAACCTCCTTTCCGGTAACATGTCTGAAAATACGATGCACAGCTTCCGGCTTTGCAAAGTCACTCTTTGTCGGATCAATGCCATCTTCGCCATACAGGAACTGAACAATCACACCTCTGGTGTCACGAACCGTGTAATCCGACCGAACTTCCAAGTCCTGAAGGGCGTTGACCAAACGGCGCTGAAGATAACCGGATTGAGATGTACGAACGGCTGTATCGACAAGACCTTCGCGACCGCCAATGGAGTGGAAGAAATATTCTGTCGGGTTTAATCCTTCTTTATAGCTGGATTTCACGAAACCGTGGGCATCCGCACTCAAATCGCCGCGCGGGAAGTGCGGAAGCGTGCGTTTGCGATAACCTCTGTTGATACGGGCGCCACGAACAGACTGCTGTCCGACACAAGCCGCCATCTGAGTAATATTTAAAATTGAGCCACGAGCGCCGGAGCGAGCCATCATCGCAGCCGGATTGTCAAGACCCATGTGCGAGTCGGCAATCTTTCCGGACTTGTCACGCGCCTTACCAAGTTCCTGCATGATACGCATTTCAATGGTTTCATCAAGCGTTCTTCCCGGAAGCGGTTCTAATTCTTCAGCTTCATAAGCTTGAATCAATTTGTGAACTTCCGCTTCAGCCGTTGTTAAAACCAAATCAATTTGAGCCACAGCTTCTTCAGGGATGTCTTCATCCGCAATACCAAAACTGAGACCGGTTCTCATAATGGCGCGAATCGCCAGTTTTGTCACATCGTCAACGAATTGGGAACCGCGTGTGGTCCCAAATTCTTTTATGATGGTGTCTAAAATTTTTGCTTTAAAGGCGCCCATTGCCATTTCATCAATTGTACCGGCAATCAATTCGCCGTTTTCAATAACAACATAAGAGTCCGTCTTTTTATCCTCTTCAATGTCTTTTGTACCGACTTCTGAAGAAAATGAAACATTTAAGCCCTTGGGCAGAATCTGGCTGAAAATTTGTTTTCCGGTCCAATATTCTCTGCCAAACTCATCAATGCCTGCCGGAGCCGGAAGTTCGCGAATATCGGTTTTTCGGAGCAAGTCAAGGGCATCATCTTTGTTGATGCGGCTTGTGACCGGATTGTCTTTTCTTGTCAACAGGAACATACCCGAAATGTGGTCGTGAATACCGCCGACAATCGGACCGCCGAAACGCGGGGATAAGATGTTTTCTTGAACTTGAAGCAATATTTTTGCTTCGGCGCGCGCTTCTTCAGTTTGAAGAACGTGCATATTCATTTCATCACCATCAAAATCAGCATTGTATGGCGGGCAAACCGCCGGATTCATACGAAACGTCTTTCCGTCAAGAACTTTAACGCTGTGAGCCATGATACTCATCTTGTGCAAAGACGGCTGGCGGTTAAACAAAACAACGTCGCCATCACGCAGATGCCTTTCAACAATCCAGCCGAATTCCAATCTTTCGCAGAGGTCTTCGATGTTGATGTCCGCAATTTTAATACGACCGCCGTCGGAACGAATCACATAGTTGGCGCCCGGATAATTACTCGGACCGCGCCGGATGTGTTCTTTTAAGAAATCGATGTTGCGTTCCGTGACATGCTCCGGAATGGTTAAAATGAGTGCGACCGGCAAAGGAACGCCCACTTCATTGATACTTAAATCCGGATCCGGTGAAATAACAGTACGTGCGGAGAAGTTGACACGCTTGCCTGACAAACTGCCTCTAAAACGCCCTTCTTTGCCTTTCAAACGCTGGGAAAGTGTCTTAAGCGGACGTCCGGATCTGTGACGTGCCGGCGGAATGCCGGAGACGGAGTTGTCAAAGAAAGTGGTGACGTGGTACTGGAGAAGTTCCCACAAGTCTTCAATAATAAGTTGCGGCGCACCGGCATCTCTGTTTTCTTGGAAGCGCTGGTTGATTCGAATGATATCGACAAGCTTGTGCGTCAAATCGTCTTCACTGCGCTGACCGGATTCTAATGTAATGGACGGGCGAACCGTCACCGGCGGCACCGGAAGAACAGTCAGGATCATCCATTCTGGGCGCGCATTTTCAGGGTCCATTCCAATGACACGGATATCGTCGTTTGGAATATTTTCAAAGCGGTCGCGAATTTCCGTTGGTGTGAGGCGCTCACCGTTTTCGATATATTCGGTCGGCTTTTCGAATTTAATTTCATGCTGTTCGGCCTCACAGTGCGGGCATTTTTTGATCTTTGCCGTTTCTTTGTAAACTTCATTAATCAAATCATCCGGCATGTGGCTGATTTCAATCACAGCGTTGAGCTGTTCCATATACCGTTCTTTTTCCGCATCGTTTAAAAGCAAACGGCTGCAATTGCAGCAGATTGACCGCAAAAGCTTGCGGATGGTTTTGTTAAAACCGACGTGAATGACCGGAACGACCAATTCGATGTGACCAAAGTGACCGGGACATTCGCCGGCTTTGGAGTGGCAAGTTTTGCATTTCAATCCGGGGTCAATGACACCCAGTCGTGTGTCCATCAAACCCATTTCAATCGGAAAACCATCTTCATCATATGTGTCAGCCGTGATCACATTTGTGGCACTCATATTTCTGATTTCTTTTGGGGAAAGCAAACCGAATTTAATCGCAGAAATTCTTTTTGGAATGTGCTGAACTCTTTTTGTCGGGATCATAATTACACCGCATCCTCAAGCTGTAATCTCGGAGAAACGCCGAGGGATTTAATTTCATCAAGCAAAAGCTTAAATGAATAACTCATTTCAACAAGGTAGATGTCCGTATCAGCACCGCAGTTGGGACAAATTGCCAAATTTCTTTGTTTGTCAAATGTGGCAATCATACCGCAGCTGCTGCAGACGTATTCTTCATCCTTGTCGGACTCTTCTAATAATCTTTCTTTCAAACACATGGCAGCACCGTGACCGACGAGAACATCACGCTCCATTTCTCCGAAACGAAGACCGCCTTCACGCGCACGCCCTTCTGTGGGCTGTCTGGTCAAAACCTGAACCGGACCACGGGATCTGGCATGCATTTTTGAAGTCACCATGTGGTGAAGTTTTTGATACAAAATCACACCAACAAACACATCCGCCGGAATCATTTTACCGGTCACGCCGTCATAGAAAATTTCTTTGCCGGTGTGAGCAAAGCCATATTGCTTTAAGGTCGCTCTGAGTTTGACTTCATTATCGCCGCCTTCTGCTGCAGAAAAAGCCGTTGCATCAATGCGTCGTCCTTCAATGGAACCGACTTTGCCGCCGATCATTTCAAGAACGTGTCCGACAGTCATACGAGACGGGATAGCGTGGGGGTTAATCATTAAGTCCGGAGACAGTCCGGACTCTGTAAACGGCATGTCGGCAATGTCCACTTTTAAGCCGATAACACCTTTTTGTCCGTGACGGGAGGCAAATTTGTCTCCAATGTCAGGAACGCGCTCGTCTCTGACTTTGACTTTTGCCAAACGCGTACCATTAATGGATTCTGTTAAAATCACGTTGTCAACGATGCCTTTTTCATTGGAGCGCATGGTAACGGAACTTTCACGCCTTTGGTTTCCAAAACCGGAATCTAAACCGGACGCTTCTTCAAGAAAACGCGGGGGGCTTGTCTTTCCAATCAGCACGGCATTTGGCGCTGCGTATGTTTCAGGGTTGACCAAACCGTCTTCATCCAGTTCAGCATAAGATTCAGCACTTCTTGAACCGCGGTATTCGGAGTCCGGAATTTCAAATTTGTCTTCCTGACCGCCCGGATAGCGTCTTTCTTCACCTTCAAACGTACGGATGAAGTGACTGCGTCCGAGACCGCGCTCAATGGAGCCTTTGTTAAAAACAAGAGCGTCTTCAATGTTGTAGCCTTCGTAAGAGAGAATGGCAACGACGAAATTTTGACCGGCCGGTCTGTCGTCAAAGCCGATAGATTCGCATGTTTGTGTGTAGGTCATGGCACGCTGCGGGTAGTGTAAAATGTTGGCACGCGTATCCGGTCTTAATTTGTGGTTGACGGTTGAAACACCGATGCACTGCTTAATCATTGCGGCGCCCATCGTACAACGCGGGGCAGCATTGTGTTCCGGATAGGGAACCATTCCGGAGCAGATTCCTAAAATCAAGTCGGGCGAAAGTTCCATATGTGTGTGTTCCGGCGTTAAATGTTTTTCTCGAAGAGCAATGTATGTGTTTTCTTCTTCTTCGGCGTCTAAATATTCAACAAGACCTAAGTCTACCAAATCTTCAAATGTTAATTCGCCGTTTTTCAATTTTTCGATATGTTCTTCCGTCACAAGCAATTTGCCGTCTTCAACAATCAATAACGGTCTTCTGGCACGTCCGATGTCAGTTGAAATGATGACTTCCTTGGTGTGTTCCAAATAAGCGACATTTAATTGTTTGGAGAAATATCCTTTACGTCTTCTTTCACGAACCTGAGTGACCAATGCTTCAGGATCGCCATGTGTTCCGATTAATTCACCATCCAAGAAAATTTTAGATTGACTCATTCTCCCATTCCTCCATCATAGTCTATACTGTCCAAGTAATCATCGTCTCTCGGATCGCGTTCAGTCGATGCACGTGTTGTTTCTCTGATTGGAATGCCGTCTTCGTCATCTTCGCTGAATTCGTCATCCGCCTTCTTGGTACCGCTGACTTTTTCATCAAACTCTGTTTCAAACTCTTCTTTTTCAGTCGGATCGTAGCTGACATCAATGATTTCAGGCTGGATAAACTGGAATTTTTCAACGCCCATGTTGTAAAGAGACTGTTTGATGGGTTCGATATCATCAATGCCTGTGGAAAGTTCAACCATTTCTGCGAAGTTCTTCACAAGACCGCAGTTTGGACCTTCAGGCGTTTCAGAGGGGCATAAGCGTCCCCACTGTGTCGGATGCAAGTCACGGGCTTCAAAGTGCGGCTGCGCACGAGAGAGCGGAGAAATGACACGGCGAAGGTGTGATAATGTGGAGATGTGATCGTTTCTGTCCAATAATTGAGAGACACCGGTACGGCCGCCGACCCAGTTTCCGGTTGCAAGAGGATGCAAAAGGCGATCCGTCAATACGTCGGCACGAACGATGGTTGCAACATTTAAGTCGCGGTTTCTCATGCTGGCACGTTCCAGCTGATATTTAATATCGCGAGACAATTTGTTGAAAGAGACGCGGAATAAATCTTCCATTAAGTCGCCGGCAAGTTTCAAACGTTTGTTGGAATAGTGGTCTTTGTCATCTTCATCGCGTTTTCCAAGAGCCAGTTCAAAACAAGATTCTGCCATTCTTGCCAAGAAGTTGGCTTTAGAAATGCGATCTTCCGGTTTGTCGCCCAAGTGCGGCAATAAATATCTGTCCAAAACATAGTTGGCACGCTTAATTTGGTATTCGCGGGCTTGTCCGGCAGCGACACGAGTACCGATTTTTTCAATCGCAGCATGCATGCTGTCAACTTCGGCTTCATCTAAGTTTTCAAGCATGAATTTAATAATTTCAGGATCGGTGGAGACGGCTGTTACAATGTCTTGATCCGTCACGATACCCAGCGCACGGATTAATGTAATAAAATTGAGTCTTCCGGTAATGGATGGGAAAGACACTTCAAGCAAAGATTTTCGTCCGCGCTCCACAACGACAAGGGCACGATAGCCTTTCTTTTGAGAAAAGACCTTGGAGATTTCGATTTTGTCACCGTAGCGTTCGCCGTATTCGGTCAAAATTTTGTTCGGTGCCAAATCTTCTAATGTCATAACGACACGCTCTGTCCCGCCGACAATGAAATAACCGCCACAGTCTTGAGGGTCTTCGCCGAGTTTAATTTTTTCATCTTCCGTCATGCCGATTAAGTTACACACTTTTGATTTGAGCATGATCGGAAGTTGTCCGATATTGGCTTCGATGGGGTCACGATCATTGTTATTTTCTTTGCCGGTTTGAAAGACTGTCATTTCAAGGTAAAGCGGCGCAGAGTATGACAAATTGCGAAGACGGGCTTCATTCGGGCTTAAGCGTTCGATGGCACCGTCCGCTTCTTTAACAACCGGATACTCGACACGGATTTTTCCCAATTTGAGATACGTCCCTTCGATATCCGTTTCGATGATACTTTGTTCATCGATAATCTTTTGGAGTCCTGTATCCAAGAATTTATTGAACGAATCAATATGATGCTGGACAATTTTTTCCTGGGTGAAATAATATTTCGCCAGAACATGTGTATCTAATGTAATTGTTACACCTTCTTTTGTAGTTTATTTTGAATGATATTTTTTGAATGATAAATTTGATATTCATCGGCGGATTGGCGTTAATTTTGAATCGATTTATTTTGAATGATGTTGATTTTTAATTCGTTCATTTTGAATCCGTTGATTTTTAATTCGTTCATTTTGAATCCGTTGATTTTTAATTCGTTTATTTTGAATCCGTTGATTTTTAATTCGTTCATTTTGAATCCGTTGATTTTTAATTCGCTCATTTTGAATCGGTTTATTGAATGCCGTTGATTTTGGATGCCGTTGATTTTGAATTCATTCATTTTGAATTCGCTGATTTTTAATCGTTCTTCAATGAATCCGTTTCTTTTATGAAATGTATGCTGCTGACCAAAGTGTCTTTAAAGAGACATTTGTCTGCTGAAACGAGCGGATAACAGCTGCATCATTGTTTTTGCCGAAAAGGGGCGGAAAAGAAAAAAAGATGTTATGCAAAACTGTTTGTGATAATACGCCGCGTTGAAGCAGAGGCAAGATGCCGATTAAAGCTTTCTTTTGGAGCGAAGTCATGACAAATCCTATATTAAGAGAACGGTTTGGTATGGTGGGCGGACAATTGGAAAGTTGGATAAATGAGAATATTTCAAAAATGCAAAAGTGATGCATTTAAGAGATCGCGTCAATAACAAGCCGGTAATAAAGCGACTCGTCGGCGGTTTGGCTTTTACGAATAATCTTAATGACGTCGCCCATTTTGGCGCCGATTTCAACAACAATCGGGTCGTCATATCTGATTTTTGGAAGTTGTTCTTTGTCAATTGCATACATTGCAAGTAATTCTGCAACTTCTTCTTCCCCGATAATTTCGTGATGCGGGACCGATTCATGATCAAGCGGTTTAAATGATGTCAAATCGTTTCCTCCGTGAAAATTTACCCTCTTTGATGGACAACAAATCCGGGTGACAAGAGCCATTTGCAAATAGACGATACTGCCATCTTGTCAATCAAATCGGTTAAAAAAATGCGGGCCCATAGGGATTTGAACCCTAGGCCGACTGGTTAAAAGCCAGTCGCTCTTCCTGGCTGAGCTATGGGCCCCGTTTGTCTATTGCGCATTTCGTAAGTGAAACAGAACGTAAAACAGTATTGTTATATTTATATGTTTTGGCGGAATTGTAAAAATTAGGCGAGTCAGGGCGAAACGGGGGAATAATCTATATAAGAAAGGACAAAAATTAAACAAATCTTTAAGTTTATACCTCAAAATTTAAAAGTTTAAAACATGTATTTGTTTTCTTTGATTGTGTGATTGAAAATGTTGTATGAGATTTTAGAAAAAGAAGAGATGGCCACCGGTATCTACAAAATGGTGATTGATGCGCCGGATGTTTCTAAAGCTGCAAAAGCCGGCCAGTTTGTGATTGTGCGCGCTTATGATGACAGCGAAAGGATTCCACTGACAATTGCCGATTTCAATAAAGTGAAAGGAACTGTGACACTATCGGTTCAAGCGCTTGGAAAAGGAACGAAGCAGATGACAAATATGAAAGTCGGCGAAAAATTCGCCGATTTTGTCGGACCTCTTGGAACACCCTCGGATATTAAAAAAATCGGCACGGTTATTTTAGTCGGCGGCGGTGTCGGCATTGCACCGGTTTATCCTCAAATCAAAGCTTATAAAGATGCCGGCAACCGCGTCATCACAATCATCGGCGCCCGCAATACCGGTCTACTGATGATGGAAAAAGATTTTGAATCCGGCAGTGACGAGCATTATGTGACAACCGATGACGGATCAAAAGGCCACCATGGATTTGTGACAGACATCGTCAAACAACTTTTAGACAAAGACCATGCCGGCGGCTATCCTTATGAAAAAATCGGGCGTGTCGTTGTGATCGGTCCGCCGATTTTAATGAAAGTGGCTGCAAACTTAATGAAAGATTATCCCGATGTTGAAATTATTGTCAGCATCAACTCTATGATGGTGGACGGCACAGGTATGTGCGGCTGCTGTCGTGTAATTGTTGATGGAAAAGTGAAATTTGCATGTGTTGACGGTCCCGAATTTGACGGCCGTTTGGTTGACTTTGACACAGTCATGAACAGATTAATGATTTATAAAAAAGAGGAATCGGAAGCTTCCAAAAAATATGATGATGACTGTGCCGGCGGCATTTGTTCTAAATTGAAGTAAGGTGGGAAAATGTTAAAAAAAGAAAAAGCCGCACGTGTCGATATGCCGCAGCAGCCGGCAGACATCCGCAGATCCAATTTTGATGAAGTCGCCCTCGGATACACGCCCGAGCAAGCCACCCTCGAAGCCTCCCGCTGCATCCAATGCAGAGCGCCGCGCTGTATGGGCGGATGCCCCGTCAACATCAACATTCCTGCGTTTATTCATCTGATTGCCGAAGGTAAAACAACAGAGGCGGCTGAAAAAATATTTGAGACAAACTTGCTTCCATCCATCTGCGGTCGTGTCTGCCCTCAAGAAACGCAATGCGAAGAATTATGCATCCTCGGCAAAAAAGGCGATCCGATCGCAATCGGTCGCTTGGAAAGATTTGCTGCCGACACCTACAGAACGGAAATCAAAAGCTGTCAAATCAATGACGGATCGGGTTGTGTCAAACCCGCAACCGGCAAGAAAACCGCCGTTATCGGTTCCGGTCCTGCCGGATTAACCGCTGCCGCCGACTTGGCAAAAATGGGGCATAATGTCACAATTTTTGAATCTCTGCACGCCCCCGGCGGTGTTTTAACTTACGGAATCCCTGCTTTTCGTTTGCCCAAAGATATTGTGAAAGCAGAAATTGAGGATGTTTTAGCGCTTGGCGTTGAAATGAAAACGGATTATGTCATCGGCAGAATTAAAACATTAAATGAAATTGCCGATGAATATGACGCTGTTTTTCTTGGAACCGGTGCCGGTCTTCCAAATTTCATGGGAATTGAAGGCGAAAACCTAAACGGTGTTTATTCCGCAAACGAATTTTTAACACGCGTCAATTTAATGAAAGCGTATCAAAAAGACGCCGACACCCTGATTCGCAGAGGCAAAAACGTCGTCGTTGTCGGCGGCGGAAATGTCGCGATGGATGCTGCCCGCTCAGCGCTTCGTTTGGGAGCCGCTGCAGTGACAATCGTCTATCGCCGCGGCGATGCCGAACTTCCTGCCCGCCGTGAAGAAATTGAAAATGCCAAACAAGAAGGTATAGAGTTCTGCTTACTTGCAAACCCGACAAAAATCATCGGCGAATACGGTGATGCAACACCACAAAACCGCCGCTTTGACGTCAAAGCCGTCGAATGTATCCGAATGGAGCTTGGCGAGCCTGATGATTCGGGTCGCAGAAGTCCGGTTCCGGTCAAAGGGTCGGAATTCATAATTGACGCCGATGTGGTTATTATGGCAATCGGAACATCCCCAAATCCCCTTATTTTCATTGATGCCGCAGGCATTGAGCAAACCAAAAAAGGAACAATTGCCGTCAACAACGATTTACAAACAACCCGCGAAAATGTCTTTGCCGGCGGCGACATCGTTACCGGTGCAGCCACAGTTATTTCAGCCATGGGAGCAGGAAAAAAGGCAGCAAAAGCCATGAATGATTATATGATGAAGGATTAAGCTGTCATCTCAAATCAAATCCCAAATGCCCCTTTTCCAAAAATAAAATCAAATCCCAAATGCCCCTTTTCCAAAAACAAAATCAAACCCTAACAACCCCTTTTTCAAAAACATCCAAACCCCCTCAAATTTTGTTTTCAGTAGCGCAGCGGATGAAAGCAAAATTTGAGCGTTTTAAAAAAAAAATATTGATGCTATGATTACCGTCGCCGCCCTTTATGTTGCTGTTTTTATAGTTTCTGTTGTCACCCTTCGTGTTGCTGTTTCGATATGTTTCTGTTGCCGTCTTTATTGTTGCTGTTTTTATGATTGTTTACTCTGCCTATAACTCAAAACAAAAAAATCGGTTTTGCATTTTTCATTTTATTTTTATGGGTGTGAAACCGTTCGATTCAGCCGCCTTAGGGCGACTGATCGAACGGGTGGTTGATTCGGGTTTCGGATACAAAAAACCCGAAACATCATTTTATAACAAATCAATAAACGGGGGTACCATTTTCCCCAAATCTTCAAATATTTTTAAAGGAAAAACGGTACCCCGTTTTTTAATCATTTCGAAGAAGAATGATGTTTCGAATTTAAAAAAACAAAATCAAACCTCTTCAAACCTTTTTTCCAACCAAAATCAAACTTTGCAAATCTTTTTTCCAACCAAAATCAAACTCTAAAAAGATTCTTCGCTATTTTAAGGGGTAACGTCAAATCAAGTCCGATGGTTTCAAGATATCACAGCGATTAATTTTTTCCCCGAACTTTGATTTTTCAGCCTTTTTCTATAATTTTCATTCTATCACTTTTGAAAATCTTTAAAAACGTTTATCTTCCTTCCTTTTTCTTTCAAATGATTGGCATGATTCTAAAATCAATGGCAAAAACAAAAAAACGAAAGGAAAAGGATAATTACTTATGGAAAAGAAAAAAATATAGCCTCGTGAAAAATACGACCAGATGTTTAAACTCACAAAACAGTACAGTATAAAGGTTCTTGGTCCCTCTGATGAGGCAGATGATCTTGCAAGATGTTATATTTCAGAAGGCGCACTTCCGAAACGTTCGCTGACCGATGCGAGGCACATTGCCACTGCTTCGGTTAATAAATTAGATACAATTATCAGCCTAAACTTACGTCATATTGTCAGAAAAAAAACGATTGCATTTACAAATGAAATCAATACTTCATTAGGATATAATACTATAGAAATAAACTCTCCAAAAGAGGCACTAGACTATGAAAAAAATAGATGATCCTGTCTTGGATGAAATTCACGCAATACGCCGTCAAATTTACGAAAAAACAAAAAATATGACGAGTTCCGAATGTACAGCATATTTTAAACAACGCGGTGATGCCGCCGCAAAAAGACACGGTTTTGAACATCTGCTTGTCGCCAACGCGAATGACGATGAGTAAAGCCACACCTGTCTTGGATGAAATTCACGCGATACGCCGTCAGATTAATGAAGAAACAAAAAATATGACTGCTTCTGAGCGAAAGCATATTTCAACCAAAGTGCTGAAGATGCTGCAAAAGAAGGCGGCTATAAAATTGTTTATCTTGACGAGAATAAAACCCTATGTCGTTTTAAAAAGATGTGAAAGGCACCCTTGCCGATAGCAATGTAATGTCTTATTCGGAGGCATCGGCCTATGAAAAAAATCAAACTTTAAATACCTTTTCCTCAAAAACATCGAAACCCCCTCAAATTTTGTTTTCAGAAATTGGTTTTGAATCATTTTTGAATCGTTTTTGAATCGTTTAACTATTTTTGAATCATGCCGCTTATACATAAATCATGTAATATTATTCATCGAATCGTGTAACATTATTCATTGAATCAATGCGGCTTATCCTTAAATCGTACAATATTATTTATTCTCTGGTATTCTTTATTATGCATTCCTTGAACAGTTTCAACAAAAAATAGGACGCATACATATGACAAACGAAATGATTGAACAATGCGAAAATCTGCATGAAAACGGTGAGCATCAGAAAATTATCCAATTAATCTTAGGGATTCCGGAAAAAGAACGCAACTATCAATTGACGGGTATTTTAGCACGTGCTTACAACAATGAAAACCAATATGAGGAAGCAGTTCGATTGCTTTTATCGGTTCAAAAAGAAGGTCAATACGATATCCTCTGGCATTTCCGTTTGGGTTATGCTTATTATTACTTAGGCAAGTTTGAAGAATCTAAAAAGGAATTTGAATGTGTTTTAGAATCTGATCCGGAAGATGAAGAGGCTCAAATGTTTTTGAAATGTTGTATTTCTGAATTGGAAAATAGTGGTCCCTATGTTTCTTTCAAGGAGCGTGTCGGCAATTTTTGGGAATGGTTTACTCAAAACGAAGAATACTTATCAGACATTATAACAAATCGCGACAAACACGATACAAACGAAGTCGTTGTTTTTATATCCCAAGGGGTTCAGTTGATTTCAAATGACATCCATTTCAACATCGGCGGCAACCACGAACTGACTTTTTCTGTCAGCGGCCGATATTATCTGTTTTATCTGCTTCCCTATTTGACTTCCCGCCTGCCGGAACAATTCCAAAATAAATGGAAAGTTTTCCCTTACCTGCCGGGAACAAGCGGCGAAAAGTTCGGCTTTGGAATGTTTGGGCAAACAATCGGCACAGACGAAGTGATGGTTAAAGCCGATTATGATCTTGAAAACGACAGTTTTGGTCTTTCTTTTTACAACAAGCTGCTTTCTGAGTTGGACGAAAATGAATGTTATAATGCTTTTTGCATTATGATGGACATTACCATTGGTGAAGGTTTAGCTCATATTTACATCAATAACGTCAAAAAAGCCGATTCTTTAGAAGACGGCATGATTCCGCTGATTGAGCTGGAAGCGTTTATTAAAGAGAGTGTATCAAAAGCCGGCAAAGAAATATTATTGCATCCGGATGAGAGATACGGCAGTTATAAGTTTCAGCCTCAAGAAAATGAGGAACTTCGTTATGATGTGATTGGCGGCGTTAGTTCATTTTTTGGTCTCATTGCAGATTATTACAATGAATCGACTGAAACAATGGACTCTTTAAATGCCTGCGGCGTCAAAGCGATGTTTTTAGCTTTTCCCTATGACTATAATGACGGAACCGATATTTTGACGATCAGATACGAAATCGTAGAACTTTTGGAAAATGAAATTTTCGGCATACGCGGCACAGGTAAAGAAAACGGCATAATTCTTGGCGGATCAACAGGAATATCATGTGCCTACATTGATTTGCTTTTGTACAACGGTTTTGAATCCCTCGCTCAGATTTCAAAATTGCTTCGCGAATATCCCTATGATTTTTATCTCTCGGAATTTCGCCAGCATGCTCCATTAATTCCTCTGTTTGATGAAAATAAATGATTTATGGGGCAACGGTTCCAAAGTAAATTTCAAAAACGATCATAAAGTAAATTTCAAAAACGATCTAAAGTATACTTCAAAAACGAATAACTCTTTTTTTTAAGACCCATTCTTCAAAAACGACTCATTCATTTTTTTCATCATCAACAAAATCTTCAACACGGCGTTGTTTTCTGCTGCACACTTCGCCCGGAATATCAATCGGATAGACTTCCGTGACACAGCCGAGACAGAGACGGCTTTTATCGATGCCGATTGCCTTGACGAGTCCGTCAACACTTAAAAAGCCGATGGTATCTGCATTGACAGCAGCGCAAATGCCGTCGATGGTTTTGTGCGTCGCTATGAGTTCGGCACGGGAGGGGATGTCAATTCCGAGATAGCAAGGACCGATAATCGGCGGACTTGCAACACGTAGATGAACTTCTTTGGCGCCGGCTTTTTTGATCAAATCCACAATTCGGCGGGAAGTCGTGCCGCGAACGACACTGTCATCGACGAGGACAACGCGTTTGTTTTTTAAGTTATCATTGATGGTGTTCATTTTCAAACGAACAGCCATTTCACGCATTTCTTGATGCGGCAAAATAAAAGTACGGCCAATGTATCTGTTTTTCATTAAGCCTTCTAAATATTTAATGCCGGAAGCTCGGGAATAGCCAATCGCAGAAGCAATACCGGAGTCGGGGACAGGTGAGATAATATCGGCAGCAATCGGATGTTCGCGTGCCAATTCTTTTCCAATGCGCTCGCGAGCAGTGTAAACAAGTTGGCCGTCAATAATCGAGTCCGGACGCGCAATATAGATAAATTCAAAAATACAATGGGCAGCCATTTCTTTGTTTGTCGGGACGCTTTCGACTTCACCGTTTTTTCTGAAAACAAGAATTTCACCGGGGTGAAGGTCACGGACGAGTTTTCCGTTGATGGTGTCTAGTGCAACACTTTCGGAAACAACGGCATAACCGCCTTCCACTTCGCCGTAACAAATAGGTTTGTTGCCGATCGGGTCGCGGACAGCATAAAGGTCGCCGTTAATCATAATCGCCAAAGCATAAGAACCGACAATCCGCCGCATCACAGATTTGATGGCATCGGTTGCATTTTGTTTTAAAATAGATTTCACCAAAAGAAGACCAATCACTTCGGCGTCTAAATCCGTTGTGAAAATGCGTCCTTCCGATTCCAATTCTTCTCTTAAGATTTTGGCATTTACCAAACTTCCGTTATGGGCAATTGCAATTGTACCGCCTTTGAAATTTAAGATAAAAGGCTGGCAGTTTTCAATATTTTGAGTTCCGAATGTTGAGGCACGGACGTGACCGACACCGACATAGCCGTTCATTTCCTGGATTTCTTGGCGGGAGTATGCTTCCGAGACAAGACCCATACTTTTGATGGATTTTGCGCGTGTACCGTCAAAAATGACAATGCCCGTTGAATCTTGACCGCGATGCTGGAGTGCATAAAGCGCATAATAGAGCTTAAAAGCAACAATATTTGTCAAAGGAGCCGGGTCATGTAAAATAACACCTGCAATACCACATTCTTCTTTCAGATTTCTCACCCACGCAGTCGATGCTGACAATATGGAAAATTAATTAAAAATCAACCGATTCTTCAAAAAAAAAGGAAAAACGGAAGACCAATAACGCAAATTCTTTGTAAACACATGAAATATAATTTTGTTCTATTTTAACTTTTTTTTTCATTAATAATCATCAAAATAATTCACCAACATTTATATTTCATATCATGGCGAGAAATTAAAATAAACTCACAAAACAATACAATATAACGATTCTTACCACTTCTGATGAAGCAGAGGATCTTGCAAGGCAGTATATTTCCGAAGGCGCACTTCCTGGGGGCTCATTGTCCGACGCGAGGCACATTGCTATCGCTTCGATTAATTCATTAGATATAATTATCAGCCTAAACTTCCGCCATATTGTCAGAAAAAAAACGATTGAACTTACAGGTAAAATCAATAATTTGTCAGGATGCAAAACCATAGAAATAAATTACCCGATGGAGGCAATGAACAATGAAAAAAACCGACCCAGTCTTGGATGAAATTCACGCGATACGTCGCCAAATTGATGAAAAAACAAAAAATATGACGAGTTCCGAATGTGCAGCCTATTTCAACCAACGCGGCGAAGCTGCCGCAAAAAAATACGGCTTCGAACATCTGCTTGTCGCCAACGCGAATGATGATGGGTAAAGTTATCTTCTTGCCGATAATAGTATACCGCCCTCCCGATTCATTTTTATGATCGAAGAAAACAAGACACAAAATCGTAGAAATAAATTCCCCAAAGGGGGCAATCAAAGATGAGAAAAACTGATACAATTTTGGATGAAATTCATGCGATACGCCGCCAAAATGGTGAAAAAATAAAAGATACGGCGTGTTCCGAACAGACAGAACATTTCAAACAAAGCGTTAACCCCGCCGCAAAAAAACACGGCTTATAATATCGTTTATCCCGATGATAAAAACACAATTCTGCTCTGAATAAAATTTCTTTTTTTCCTTTTTCTCTCCTTTTTTTGGAATTGTTAAAAATGTATAGACGATTGCCACAATTCGTTGTTTTACGAACGTTCAATAAATTGATATTCTGTGCTTTTTGACCCAATCCATTTTGATGTTTTTTAAAACACACACTTTATTTGACGCTGCCTGCTTGAAACAGAGAAGAACCATAAAAATACTCTGCCCATTCCTTATATGTATCTTGTGCCGACAAACAAGTATCCATCAAATAACCCCGGACGTGTGCAAATTCTTTCAGCCCCCGATAATAAAACTGTTTGTGCCTATCATCAATAATGAACGGGATGATGTTATTTTTCAAGCATTCGCGAAACATGATCAAACGCCCGACTCTTCCGTTGCCGTCCTGAAACGGATGAATTTTTTCAAACCGATAATGATATTCTACGACGTTTTCAAACTCAATTTCGGATAATGAATGATACCACTCATTGAGTTTATTCATTTCAGTTTCCACATTTTGAGGCGCGGTCGTTTTTGTTCCCCCCACCTCATTGGGTAATTTTTTCCATTCCCCGACCAAAAACCATTCTTTCGTTGAATCGGACGTGCCTGTTTTTAAAAGAGCATGAAATCTTTTAATCAAATCGTTTGAAATCGGCACATCAATTGCATCAAGCAGATAATCAAAAGCAGCAAAGTGGTTTGACGTTTCGATAATGTCGTCCACCGGCACCGCCTCCTGATCTTTAAAACCGATTGTGCGTGTTTCAAAGATAAAACGCGTTTGTTCTTCGGTCAGTTTGCTCCCCTCAATTCTGTTTGAATTGTAGGCAAAACCCACCTGTGTTTTGTGATACAAGCCGCCTTTTTGCTTTGCGTTTTTTTCTTCTTTGAGGCATGTTATTAATTTCAGATCATTTTGATTTTTTTTCATATAGTTCATATTGCTCGTCAATTATTTTAGTTTTATTCATCGCATTTTTAATCCCTGCATTCAATGGAGAAGTGCATAATCTCCAAAAAAAATAAGTGGGTGTTTATCTTCTATTCTTTTGCTACAAAAGAAGGTAACACCCATGCACCAAACGACATTAGGATATAAAAATTATAGCCATCTTGCATTGAATGACAGGATAAAAATTGAAATACTCTCGAAGGAAGGATATAATCAATCGTCGATTGCGGCGGCCATAGGCCGCTCGCAATCAACGGTGTCACGTGAATTAAAACGAAATCAACCCCCTAAAAATCAAGTCAAATACAATGCTGAACAAGCACACAACCGCAGTTCTGATAGAAAGTTTAGCGCAGCAAAGAAAGAACGATTGAAAGACCCTTTAATTCGTGAATACGTCTATGTGAAGATAAAGATTGGATGGTCTCCCGAACAAATTGCCGGCAGAATTCCAACTGATCACCCTAAACTCAAAACAAACCACGAGAGCATTTATCAATACATTTACAAAAATCAACGGGATTTGATACCGTTCCTTCCAAGGCGACACAGAATACGAAGGAAAAGAGGATTAAAAAACAAAAGCCGCGTTGGAAAAATACCTGATCGAACACCTATTGAAAACAGGTCAAATATTGCTAATACCAGAAGCAGAATCGGTGATCTGGAAATAGATACATTGGGATCAAGGAAATCTAAACAATGTGTTCAGGTTATTGTCGATCGGTTGACACGTTACACTCATATCAATTTGTTAAAAGATAAATCGGCAAATGAAATGATGGATAAAGCTGTTGAATGTTTGAAAATGCTCCCTGTAGATATGAGAAAAACGATCACATTTGACAATGGGACAGAGAACGCCGGTCATATGAGATTAAAAACAGAATTGGGAATTAACACATATTTCTGTAATCCGTATCACAGTTGGGAAAAGGGAACCGTAGAAAACACGATTGGGTTGATCAGACGTAAGTTCCCGAAAAGTACAAATTTCTCAACAGTAAATAATGAAAAGTTAAAGGAATTGGAAGTGCAATTGAATAATAGACCAAGAAAGTGCTTGAATTACATGACGCCTATTGAAATCATGAAATTATGCACTTCTTGATTGAAGATAGGTTTTCTTTTTTTGTTTTTCTTTTTTTGTTTTATTTTTTTTTCTTTTTTTGTTTTCTTTTTTTGTTTTATTTTTTTGTTTTATTTTTTTGTTTTTCTTTTTTTGATTTATTTTTTTGTTTTTCCTTTTTTGATTTATTTTTAATTTGTCTTTCCACAATTGATTTTTTTCTACGATTGGCTAATATATTTATATACAATCGTTTCCATTTTATTATCATAATGGTTTTATTGATAAAATCGATATTCGTTTAAATTATATGGAGGATTGGATATTATGGAAAGTATCACAGACGTTCTTACAAACGGATTAAAAAGTATCAAAAATAACAAGATATTGTTTGTTCCCCCGATTATTTTAATGGCCATTTTGATGGTCATTGCATTTGGCATCATTGCTCTTAGTTTCTCTCCCACCTTTTTGCAATCTCTTGGAAATATTTGGATCACATTTTTTGCCTATCTTTGTCTTTTTATTCTTATTTTCACTATTAGTGTATTCATCAATACCGGACAAATCGGCATGGCAAAAGAGGCGGCTTCAACAGGCAAAACCAATATGAGTCATTTTATGTCTTACGGGAAACGATTTTTCGGACGTGTGTTTGCGGCAAATATTATCTTAATTTTAATTCAAGCCATCGCTTTAATTTTTTGGACCCCGGCTGTTTATTTCCTTTATAAATACGATATTCTTTATAATTTCACTGACGCCTATTATAGCCTTATTAACTCCAATATCCCAAGTTTTGCGACTTCTCTTGGAAACATTTTCTCGTCTTTTTCTATATTTTCTATATCCATCTCAATAATAATTGGTGCGATTTTATCTTTTATTTACATAGTTGTCTTGTCTGTACTTTTCTTCTTTGTCAAGTACAATATCGTTGTTGATGACATTTCCGCTATCGCCAGCTTTAAAAAATCCGTTTCCTTGCTGAAAGCAAAAACATCTCAAGTGATTTTGTTTATTGTTTTCCTCTTTATTGTTCTCTTTACCATTTCAATGATTTTCAACTTCATTGTATACATGATTTTGACGGTTTTGAGTCTTGTCCTCCTTTTTTTAATGGTTCTTTCCCCCACTCTTGCAGTCATCGGCTACATATTGTATATGATTTTGTCTATAATTTTTAATATAATTTACAGTACGCTTCTTCCAACCCTTAGTGTTGTTTGGGTCACACGCTTTTACATGGCAATAACAGAAAAACAGCTTTATGTTATAGAAAAAATAACAAATTAATAAAAGTGATTTCGATCACTTTTTCTTTTTTTTATTTTTTTGTTTTGTCTTTCCACGTTTGATTTTTTATGGTTGGCTTATTATTTTATATACCACCATTTCCATTTTATTTATCAATGATTTTATTGGTAAAATCGCTATTTGTTTAAATTATTTGAAGGATTTGGTTTTATGGAAAGTGTCACAGACGTTTTTTCAAACGGATTAAAAAGTATCAAAAATAATACAATATTGTTTGTCCCAATGACTATTTTAATTGCCATTGCAATAATCGGCGGCATTGTTATTGGATTTTCTTCCATTTTTTTACAATCTTTTGAAAATATTTGGATAATTGTTCTTGCTTATCTTTGTTTTGTTCTTCTTGTTTTCATTATGGGTGTATTCACCACTGCCGGGCAAATCGGCATGGCAAAAGAGGTGGCTTCAACAGGCAAAACCGGTTGGAACCACTTTATGTCTTACGGGAAACGATTTTTCGGACGCGTATTTGCGGCAAACATCATTTTAGCGTTGATTCAAGCCGTCACTTTAATTTTTTGGATTCCGACATTTTATGTCATTTATAATTCAGGTTTGATTACCGACGGTTTCATAGATGATTATGTCCTTATCTCACTTCTTCCCTCGTTATTCTTGACAATAATGATTGGTTGCATTTTAACCATTATTTATGCAATTGTTGTGTATGTGCTTTTCTTCTTTGTCAATTACAATATCATTGTTGACGATATTTCCGCGATTGACAGCTTTAAAAAATCCCTTTCTCTTCTGAAAGCAAAAACATCTCAAGTGCTTTTGTTTATTGTTGTCCTCTATATCGCTTCAATGATCCTCAGTTCCATCATGTCCGTTTTTTTGATGCCTATAATGATGTTAATCTTTTTTGGAGCGTATCTTTCCATTGCCTTTTTAGTCATCGGTTACTTGCTGTATGTGATTCTTCTGGTTGCTTTCAGCATAATTCTTGAAATTCTTACAGTTGTTTGGATTACACGCTTTTACATGGCAATAACCGAAAAACCGCTTTATGTTAAAGAAAAAATAACAAACTAATAAAAGTGGTTTCGATCACCTTTTCTTTTCTTTTTTTATTTTGTTTTTTCCGCATTTGATTTTTTTCTATGGTTGGCTTAATTTATATACAACCGTTTCCATTCTATTCATTGCAGATGATTGATAAAATCGAGATTCGTTTAAATCATTTGATGGATTTGATATTATGGAAAGTATCGCGTATGTTCTTTTAAACGGATTAAAAAGTCTCAAAAATAATACAATATTGTTTGTTCCCCCGTTTGCCTTCGTAATAATTATATTAATCGGCAGCATCGCTTTTGCATTCTCTGCCAACTTTTTTTTCCCGTCTCTTAACAAAATTT
>Ga0099364_10002737_pt1 | contig 27947 bp, 26 predicted proteins | sample TergutTh196P3_FD_73070 | JGI IMG/M metagenome (GOLD analysis project Ga0099364, IMG submission 73070) | Microcerotermes parvus P3 segment gut microbial communities from Pointe-Noire, Republic of the Congo - Th196 P3 | ecosystem: Host-associated > Arthropoda: Insects > Digestive system > Gut ... | reverse complement strand
ATGAGACAATGCAAGACGTTATCCTGAATAGAGGTATTAAACCCTATGTTGATTTGCGCTATCTTTCAAATGCTGAAATACTTCAAGTTTTAAAAGCTGAAAGCGAAAAATGTGTGAAAAGAGTAGCCAATAATTGGCTATACGAATTGTTGGAAGAAAACAAGGGAACTACAGCGATTCTTGCAAATATGGTGAATACCGCTGCCTATGCGGCGATATTTTATTCGAGTGCGAGCGCATGGCAAAGACAAGGTTCTTCAAAGAACAGCTATGAACAAGATTATAATGATGCGTTAACTAGTCAAGCGAACAAGGAGAATAGTGCAACAAATCAGGGCAGAACCCAGATAGGTGTTGGGGGCAAAGATAATGGGTTGACTAATGCCAGCTATGCCCAAACAGATTATTCCCCAAAATTCAGTACTGAAGGGCAAAAAATTTACTCCAAGTTAACCGGAGAAAGGATAGTGACTATAGATGACTTGGCTAATGCGATAAGAAATGGAAGAGTTAGCCCAGCAGATATTCCTGTACAATACATTGTAAGAGATGGAAATACTTTGATTCTAAATACCAGAACGAGTCAAGCTTTAGTCAGAGCGGGGATACCTATGAACCAATGGAACACTGTAAATGAGACTGGGGTCCCTTTCTTTGAAGATAGTCTTACAATGAGATTGGCGAACAATGGGCTTTCATCTGCCGGAACACCGACAATTGTTCAAAAATAAGGGAAGAAAGGATGACTGATTTAGTGGGAGAAATAATAGAATTATGGAAATTTCCAGTCCCGTCAACATCGATATCGGGAGGTGGAGTGAGACTGTTTTACCCAGGTGGCGACGCACAGTTGCTATTCGACTATTATGACAAAAACAGAGACGCTGTTTATAATTCAGGGGTTTTATTCGAGGGGGTTCAAGCACATAGGCACACATGTGAAAAATTTTTGGAAAACGAATCAGAGAAAAATGTAAAACTAATGATGCATGCATATGATATGCTCGTTGAATTTGTGGATTCTGAATGGGTAGAATACTTTCGGGTGCTTGATAAAAACGCAGCGGACTTTTGGGATATTAAGCATGTCGGGATTTTTTTAGAAAGTAGTGGTTTTTTTGAATTCATAGCAGAGGGGTTTAGAATACTCGAAACAAAGGAAGGCCGGCTGGATGAATTATGAGTCTCTTAGTAAAGAAATATCATATGCATTACGACACAATCCCCAACAGTATGGTTTAGTGCTTGACGAACAAGGGTGGGTGGGGGTTGACGCGCTTATTTCGGCGCTAAAAGAACATGGAAGATTCAGATCTCTTACCATTAGTGACATAGAGAAAATGATACAGCTGCCAGGAAAGAAACGCCACGAAATAACCAATGGAAAAATTAGGGCGTTATACGGCCATTCAGTAAAAGATAGAATAATGATGCAGCCTACCAAGCCGCCACATGTTTTATATCATGGTACAGCCAACAGATATGTCGATAGTATTTTTGCTGTCGGATTAATGCCAAAAGACAGGCAGTATGTCCATCTATCTGAGGATATTGAAACAGCAACTTTAGTTGGAAAGAGAAGAGATGACAATCCAGTAATCTTAAGAATAGACGCGAAGCAGGCATGGAATGATAATGTTTTATTCTATTCGGGGAGTGATGGCATTTGGCTAGCAGATTATGTTTCGGCTAAGTATATCAGTGTACCATAGCTTTGTTCCGACTCGGGCATAACATAAAGGGGTAGTAAAATGGCGATCACATTAGCGGGCATGCTTGCGGAAGCAAAGGGTGGCCCAATTATTTATCAGGGAAGAAGCGTAATGTTGTCTTACAAAATACCAATTAACAATGGCCAAGAGATAGTTGTAGAAATGTTAAAATATAAAAATGATACGGTAGAACAAGGATTTGAAGCATCTGTCGATCAAAGAAAAGGAGTAATAGATGTTAATGGTCAAAAGCTAATAGCCCCTATATTTTGGGCGGTAACAGCACCTAAAAAGTTTAGTTTTAAGTGTTACTCTGCAAAAATAGTAGGCATAATTAATATTTGGAATGTCTGGAGGCATGTTAATAATAAAGACAGTTACGATGCATGGATAGGACATGCGGGATTGTACGTAACAGAGGATGGAAATGGAGCTGTAGTTTTTCATTGTAGTAGTGGAGTTCATCAAGTTGACTTTGAAGACTTAGTTTTTAGTGTTAAGGTAAAACAGAATTGACTCAATACTGATCAAAGGGAATCTAACTGGAAAGCGGGGGAGTATATAAATGTCTTTATCAGTTAAAAATGGTGGTATTGGAAAAAGCCCGGCAATAAGCCGGATTAACCGATTGTCTGTTGAGGGCGCGTCGAAGGCAATAGCAAAGGATATGCAGAGGAACGTCCAAGCAAAGGATATGCAGAGAAACGTCCAAGCAAAGGATATGCAGAGGAACGTTCAAGCAAAAGGGACATGCGCCGGCAACGATGAACGGGAAATCAGCAGCTATGACGCATCTGATATGTGGGATTCTACACCCTCAGCGGCGTTTGTTCCGTGTTACCCCAAAACTAGCATAAAATTCGACTCTGTTTTAAATCTTGCAAATTATTTTCCACAAGGCAAGACGCCAAGTTATTTGTCGGCAGACCATAAGGCTGGCAGGGGGTAGGCAAATGAAAGACGGAGAATATACTGACAACGAGGTTATAAAGCTTATAAAGCTTCATCGAGGGTTGCTTTGGCGTTTCGATTTGGAAACTGACGTTGTGACAATTCGAAGGGAGCCTGTCAGCTTTGCTTACCGGGATGTGTTGGATGGGAGCGCCCGGATGCTGTTGCCAGCCCACTTTGTCCAGATACCAGATGAGTTAGCCCGGCTCCGGTACCTCTCGGAACACAGGCCACAATTGATACTCTCAGGAAATGACCCCACTGATAATATTTGTGTGAGCCGAATTGCCCGTAACGGGCGCGATTTGCAAGAGGCAATGGCTGTTATGCAAGATTCCATTTCGCAGACTGCCCCCGAAACGGTTTTTTATGAAAAAGGCCTGACTGTAGGCAAAAACTGCGAGGGGCATTGGTTTGAGTACAAAAGCTTTACCATCAATGACGAAGCCTATAATATTCAGTTCTTGCTCGGCTCAGATCAGACGGAGACGGTTCTACTGGGCGCGTTTAACTGTTGCATACGGTATTTTGAAGAATGGAAACCGTATATTCTAAAGGCGCTTGAGTACACGGAAATCTTCGACATACATTAAAGATGCTTGAGTACACCGAAATCTTCGACGGGGGAGAAACAGTAAAAACTACATAATCATTTTATCTATGAAACGGGAAGGTAGTTGTTGCTTGTCGTCGCCCCATGGCATTTTTTTTACTTGGGGATAGGAAAGATAACATAGTCGCTTTGCACGAGTAGCTGCAACATACATATTGTTTTTTTCCTGAGCAATAGCACTACCACCAATGTTTACTGCTCTATAGTCTGGAAAAGTACCTTCGGACAAACCAATGATAAATACAACCTCAAACTCCAAACCTTTTGACATATGTGCTGTCAAAAAAGCTACACCGGAATCAGACTCAAGGCTTTGTGTTTTCCCTAATGCTATCGCATTACGAAACGATACTAACGTGCGAAGTTCACTTGGTATCCGGGTTTTGAACCGTTTCCAATGGCTACTCCATTCTTCTAAATCCTTCTCAAGCAAATATTTATCGTCATCAGTAAATGATTGCGGGATACTACTTCTCAAAGACTGTAAAACACTATCAAAATTTAAATTACCATCTGTCGCAATACCCTGAACGCCTTTGATTAGCCAACGATAATTGCTATTGATAGATAATAATTGCGTAATCACATGATGTGTATTTTCATTGTTAATAGTATTTGGCATTTCTTGCCCCACCAGATTGAAAAGCAATTGTTTGTGATACAAATCCATTGGGTTTACAAGCAAACGTAAAATGAGATCAAACGCTTTTAAAAAATCGGTTTCACAAAAAATGCCCGAACGTGACTGCTTGAAATGGTACGGAATATTTGCTTGCGCCAGTTCTGATTCAATACATGAAAATACATACTTGTTACGGGCTATTACGGCAATTTTGTCGTATACCAATATGCCTTCAATATCGTTGTGGCCTTTGACCATCAGTTCTTCTATTTTAGAACGTATAGATTGGGCTTCTTCTGCTTCATTCTTAAAAGCGGTGATATGTAGTTCACCCTCATAATAGTATTGCAATATATCGTCGTTGTTGCCTGTTAGGCTATTCGCATACTTAATTATCTGTTTCGCAGAACGGAAGTTTTCATCTAATGTATAAAGTTTTGGTAAAAAGTCGCGAACGAAGTATTCTGTCATATATTTGCTACTCGAACCATTGAAAGCATAGATGGATTGGTTTTCGTCACCGACCATCATAATATTGTGGAACTCATTTCCACAGAGGGCTTGAATAACCCGGTATTGAGCTTCATTCAAATCTTGCGCCTCATCTATGCAAATATAACGATATACTGAGTTGTATAGTTTTACAACGTCGAGATTTTCGACTAGTATGCGATAAGTGAAAAATAGAATGTCGTCAAAATCCATCGCATTTTGAGAAGCTAATGCTTCATTATATTTTTGGTATATTATTGGAAAAAGCCCAATTTCATTTGATGCTTCTGGTAGGATCAATCTGCGTTTTTGCTCGGAAATAGCTGACATATATTTTGCTATCAGGGCATTCGGGTTTTTATGATTACGAAGTTGATTCGAGCATTCGGGTTCGCTTAGCATTAATTCAAGCAAAATTGCTGCTCGATCAGCTTCATTATCAAATATTGAAACGTCTTGACGCAACCCAACAAGAAAACCACGTGACTGGAGCAGATCAAGGCAAAATGAATGAATGGTGCTTATGGATACACGTTCAATAGAGTCGCCAACATCAGAATCATTTTCTAGCCTTTGGCGCATTTCTTCTGCTGCCATGTTGCTAAATGTCAGAGCTAAAACCCTGCCACGCTTTTTTACGGTCAGAAGTTTTTTTACACGCTCAGTCAATACCCGAGTCTTACCGCTTCCGGGACCCGCTTTCACAAGTAAAGCGCCGTCAATGTGGTTAACGATCTTTTGTTGCTTAGGTGAAAGATTCATCATTTACTCCTCTACATGGGTGATTCTCCGAATACCAAGCTTAGCCGCTACTCCATCGAAGAGCTTCTTAATCAATTGAGGTATTCGCCTGTTAATATCGTCAACGGCAACAATTTTTTGAGCTACCGGCAAAGCGTATTCTGCTTTATGCCTATTACATAAGTCCTTAAGTGCTGCAATTCGTCCTTTTGCACCGCCATAATCACGAGGAACGCCGCCTTTACCTTTTTTTCCATTCATTTCGGTTATGTATGAAGTGAAGAAATTCGATTCATTTTCATAACAGCATATAGCCTCAATTATTTCTTCATCATAGCCTTCATCAATAAGATGTTTTTCATAATCATTCCCGTTACCGATAATAATGATATTATCGAGTGAAATATAGTCTTTTCCGAAAACATCACTGACTGCCGATTTTACGGAGTTGATGGCTTTTTCTTCTCCATCCCCATAGATAAACCAAGGGATTTCAAAATCATTTATTATCGAAAGGTATGTTTTATAGTTTTGTCCTCCGATACCAACAATGCTTACACCAAGAGAAAATGGGGAGCAATTAAAATACTCATTAAAAAATATTGATAGCGCGAGTTCTTCGGTTATCCCTTCGCAGAGAATAATTGCCGATGCAAAAAGCAATTCTGCGCGAGTGTTCAATACCTCACGGGCAATTTTTCTTTCAGGTACAACATGGCTATCGCTTGCAGTGTATTGAACAGCGATGGTTTTTCCATCTTTCTTGCTAAAATAGATATAACCTGCAAGTTCAGATTGGGTAACAATACTTGGTGAATGTGTGCTAATTACCTTCTGTCCCATGAATTTTTGCAATTGACTGAAAAGCTGTCGTTGAGCCTGTGGATGCAGGTGAGCTTCGGGTTCTTCCATCGTGAGCATAACATATTGTTCTGCCTCAGCATCGTCTGTCTTTATTCTTTCGGTTTGATTCTCAATAAAAGCAGATAATGTTAAGAATGAAATCCAACTACGTGTACCATGCCCGTTTTGGGAAATTGAAAAGCTCGCGCCGCCATCTTGCATCACAATGTCCATCCCTCTGCTTAAGTCAGACAGTTTTCTGGTTAGTGGTTCTATTTCAACATTACTCGAAGTTGAACCAATCGTTCTGCCTATAGCCGCAATTCGTTCTTTTGTTTGTTGTAATGAGGGTATGCTTTCAACTATCATGGCATTGATACTACTCAACTGTTCTTCGATCATTTGCACTTTATCTTCAGTCATATCATATCCTGAAGTGACACGACCGAAGAATGATTTTCTATTTCGTAAGTCTTGAACTATATCACGGTTCGCATCCATGTAGAAAGACGATAAGTATCGGCGCATATCTTCGGTAAATGATTGTTTTCTTGTATTTGGTTGTGCTGAATCAATAGATTCATTCCATTGGACGATGCTCCGGCGATCAATAATATAACTGTCTTTCGCAATATCTAGCTTTATTTCTGCCCGAACTCCAACAAAAGCCCCTTCAGGGCTTGTTGTTATCCAGTTTTCAGTAAAAACACCTGTCCAAAACTCAGAGAATTCGTTGATTATTGTACCATTAATATCGATTGGACGAAACATAATATCAATTATCGCACCTTTTGTTTTTGCTAAACGCTCATCAATAGCCACAAAAATGTCCTCTTCAGACAGGTCTGTCATTGTTCCTAGAGCCACATTTATTGCTCGAAGAAAATTAGTTTTTCCTGTATTATTCTGGCCAATCAACAAATTAGTCATTCCCAACTCGATGTCCATTGATTCTATAGAACGAAAATTACGTATTCGAATCTTAGCAAGTATAATTCCCATCATAAAATCTTCCATCATAAAATCCTCTACCATAAACCCTCCATCATAAAATCCTCTACCATAAAACCTCCAGCATAAAATCCTCTACCATAAACCCTCCATTATAAAATCCTCTACTATACAATCCTCTACTATGCAATCCTCTACTATAATGTTCTCTTCATAAAATCCTCTACCATAAAACATCCATCATAAAATCCTCTACAATAAAATTCTCTATAACGAAAGATTATGTTCGCCTGACAATTTCCATAAATCTGTCGAAATGTACCGCGCCTTGCACATTCAGTTTTTTGTGCCGGAACACCATATAATAGCGGTTGTTTACGCCCGACTTACTCAGCTAAGCTGTTCCAATTTTCACCTTATCCCCTTTATTATATAACGGTTTTCGAATGATGCAAGCAAAATTACACCTTATACACGGAAACCAATTATGCGAAAAGTAACCATTCAAACATCCTTCGTCATTGCGAGCAAAGCGAAGCAATACAGGTACCGAATTAACGGGAAAATACAGCAAAACAGAGATTTCACAGACTAGATTGCTTCTTCGCTACGCTCCTCGCAATGACAAAGTGGGGGTTCTTATAAGAGTTACTTTGTGAATGGGAACCGTTATTTCATAAGCACTTGAGTACCCGGAAGTCTTCGACGTACACTAAAGGCGCTTGAGTACACCGAAATCATCGACGTACATTAAAGGCACTTGAATACCCGGAAATCTTCGACGTACATTAAAGGCACTTGAGTACACTGAAATCTTCGATGGGAAGTGTTACATTTTACAGCTTAAAGTCCGTATGTAGCCTCCCACAGTTACTAGACACGCTTACTTATCTTTTTAAATTAATACTAATACGAAAAAAAATCCGAATTATATATACAAAACCTTGAACATGGTATATAATGTCATATATGGTAATACATGGGACATCTGAAATGTTTGGGTTTGCATGGAATAGCATGCAATTTCATGGAATTGGGTGGAGTTATATAAAGCAACATGCGATTTCATGGAATTGTTTGGAGCTGTATAAAACAACATTCAATTTCATGGAATCGAATGGAATGACATGACATGTTGTGGCATGGGCTTGTGTGGAATGGAGGTGCAAAGAGTACGATCTCAAAAGTTAAGAGTTTTTCCGTTGACGGTATAAACGGTCACGAAATAGAAATAGAAATCGACATAAGCAATGGCCTTCCAGCGTTTGATATTGTTGGGTTGGCGGACATGGCCGTCAGGGAGTCGAAAGAGCGCGTAAGGGCCGCTATTAAAAACAATGGGTTTGAGTTCCCTATTAGGAGGGTGACGGTAAATCTTGCGCCAGCGTATATTAAGAAGGAGGGTTCGTCATTTGACCTCCCGATAGCCATTGGCATTTTGCTTGCAACAGGCCAGCTTGTAATTGATGGAATAGAAAACTATGGGTTCATCGGTGAATTGTCCCTTGACGGCACGATAAAACCTGTATACGGCGTGTTGCCAATGGCCCTTAAGGCTAAGGAGGCGTCCCTTGGAACGTTGGTGACACCATCCGATAATTCTAGCGAAGCGGCCGTGGCAGGCGACATTAGGGTTCTGCCTGTTAACAACTTACAGGATATATCGGGTTATTTTTGTGGCGAAAAAGAAATCGCTTTTCGCAAAGTAGATGCGCTGTCGTTGTTGGAGCCGAACACGTCAGGGCTTCCGGATTTTTCTGATGTTAGGGGGCAGGAGCAGGTGAAGCGGGCACTTGAGGTTGCGGCTTCCGGTTCGCACAATCTAATGATGGTAGGCGCCCCCGGGTCGGGGAAGTCTATGCTTGCAAAGCGGTTGCCGTCTATTTTGCCATCCCTCACTTATGACGAAGCCGTCGAGATTACAATGATACATAGCGTGGCGGGGTTGCTTCCGCCCGAGGTACCGCTTATATCGAGCCGCCCCTTTCGCAACCCATTAAGCAACATAACGCCTGCGGGTATGGCGGGAGGGGGGAAAAACCCTAAGCCGGGGGAGATCAGCCTTGCACACAACGGGGTGCTTTTCCTGGATGAACTCCCCGAGTTCAACAGGGAGGTCCTCGACATGCTGAGGCAGCCGCTGGAGGACGGCATTGTCACAATTTCCAGGGTGTCCTCATGTGTCGCGTACCCGTCGAAGTTTACGGCGGTTTTTGCGGCAAACCCCTGCAAATGCGGGTACTTCCTGAGCCAGAACAAGAAATGCACATGCTCCGCAAACGAGATAAAGCAATACTTTGGAAGAATCAGCGGCCCGCTTCTGGATCGTGTTGACATTAACGTGGAGATTTCTACCCCAAGCTTTGAAGTGTTGGATTCGAAAGAGCGGGGCGAGTCTTCTGAACAGATCAGGAAGCGCGTTGAAAATACCAGGAGGATTCAAAAAGAACGGTATGCCGGGCAAAGGGTGTTTTCGAATTCCCAGCTTGAAGGGAAGTTGCTCGATGAATTCTGCAAGCTTGATAGGTCGTCAAAGTCCCTGATGAAGAATGCCTATGCCCGGATGGGGCTGAGCGCCAGGGCGCACAGCCGGATATTGAAGGTGGCCCGTACCATAGCGGATATGGGCGAGTCGGAAATTATCATGGAAAACCACATTGCCGAGGCGATAAGCTACAGAAATTTTGATCGAAACAACTGGTTCGCATAAAGAGGCATTGACAATCAGGAAAGGAATACACGCATGTATGAAAACAAAAAATACTGGGTTTGGCTCGGCGCAATGTCGGGCATTAGCACGAAAAAGGCAAACCTTCTTCTTGAGCATTACAAAGACCCCATAAATATATTCCAAGCACCGAGGGAAGCCCTCTCGCAGTTAGAGTTTATGAACAGCAAATCCATATCCCAGTTGCTTAACAGGAATGCCAGGCAGGGGTTGGACGACGTTGTGGCGGGTATTTTTCGAAAAGGGATTGACGTGATTACTGTCGAAGACGACGAGTACCCAGAACAATTGAAAATGGTGTTCGACCCTCCCGTCGTTATTTTTAGGCGCGGGAAACCAGGTAGAAACAAAGACCATATAGCGATCGTTGGAACAAGGCACCCTTCCGCATATGGGCAAAATGTTGCGTGGAGGCTGTCTGCTGAGCTAACTGCCTGCGGGTACACTATAGTTAGCGGGCTTGCAATGGGGATTGACTCTGCGGCGCATAAGAGCGCATTGGCGGTAGGCAGCGAGACAATAGCCATTCTTGGCTGTGGCGTAGATAAGGTTTTACCCCGCATGCAACAGGGGGCTTATGGCCGAGATTATCGGTAAGGGGGCGGTTTATTCGGAATTCCTCCCCGGTACTTTCCCGTCTCAAGCAAATTTTCCAAGGAGAAACAGGCTAATAAGCGGAATGTCATTAGCAACTGTTGTGATTGAGGCTGGCGAAAAAAGCGGGGCCCTCATAACAGCGGGTTTTGCGGCAGAGCAGGGGAGAGACGTATTTGCTGTCCCCGGTAATATTACCAGCCCTCAGAGTATTGGGACAAACAGGCTTTTACAGGATGGCGCGATACCTGTGACGCGAGTTGAAGACATCCTCGAAGCACTTAACCCGTTTTTGCTGTCGAACGAGCGAAAAGCTAAGAATACAGCTGATGACAAGAATCAAAGGAAAAGCGGAGGCGGCGGCAATGGACAGTGCCTGAATTGGGGCAGTGAAAGAAACCAGGGCGGCATACACAATGCGGCAGGGCACCAGGGCGGCATACACAATGGGGCAGGGCAACAGGGTGGGTGTTGGCTTGCGGGCCTCAGCAATGTTGAGCGCAAAATCGTCGGATACATCAAAGAAAATGGCCCGTCAAAGATAGACGACATAATTGGCCGATTCGGGCAAAGGGGCGGCGAGATAAGTTCAACCGTAGTCATTCTTGAAATGAAAGGGATAATAAAATTGTTGCCAGGCATGTATTACAGTTTGGAAAGGGCGTAGCCCCGCAAAAGGGATAGCCCTGAAAGAACACCGCCGCCCACAGTGCTACTTCACGTCGCGCGCCGGAACCCGGCGAGCAGACTCACGAAGCCTCTCCAGTTAAAATCTTCTTTATCTCCTCCATAAAAGTGCTTACATCCTCGAATTCCCTGTATACGGAAGCAAAGCGGACGTAGGCAACCTGATCCAGTGTTTTTAGCCTATCCATAAGCAATTCGCCGATTTTGCTAGACGTCACCTCGCGTTCAAGTGAATTTGACAACTGGCTCTCCATTTCGTCGATCAGCTTTTCAATAGCGTCGGCGGGTACTGGTCTCTTTTCACATGCCTTAATCAAGCCACTGCGGATTTTTTGCCTGTCAAAAACCTCGCGGGTGCTATCTTTTTTTATTACAATTAGGGGCATTATTTCGACCTTTTCATACGTCGTAAACCTCTTTACGCATTTTGCGCACTCCCTGCGCCGCCTAATTGTCGCTCCATCGTCTGTTGGGCGCGAATCAATCACTCTATCTTCCTGATATGCACAAAAAGGACATTTCATAACAATCCCCCGTTATATGTTCATATTGTCTAACTCATACCGCTTTCGCCGGATTTTGTTGACATAACCATTATACACTTATATGAAGAAATGCGTCAACTGGTATATCAATAATTGTAGAGTTGTCAATGCGGGCGGAGTGTCTATTCAAATACCCCCTTTTCGTCATTGCGAGGAGCGTAGCGACGAAGCAATCTAGTCTGTGAATCTCTGTTTTGCTGTAGCTTCCCGTTAATTCGGTGCCTGGATTGCTTCGCTTTGCTCGCAATGACGAGGGGTATTTGAATAGACACCGGGCGGATATTGAATCTGCCCCAACGGTCAATTGTGTGTGTAGTTTTTCTTCCTTGAATTTGTATGCCAGGGCAGGTACATTAGGAGCCACGCGACTGCAAGCAGACATGCGTATGGTATTAAAAACCAGGGTACGCCAACCCAGTTAATGAAGATTTCCAAGGGCGAGCCCTCTGAGCCGGCATTTATGAAAAAGAAGTTTGTTGAGAGCTTTTGGTTTAGGAAGTAAATCGGAGGTAGAATTACGGCAAGAAAAAGCACAGGCCGCCACAACTGCCTTGCATTGGGGCGGTGTTCCCCCGATGTTATTAACATTAAGGGGAAGGCAACGTGAAGAGCGTGAATAACGAAGCTTTGCATGCAATAGAAGTTGAGCAGTGAGTACATAGTCCAATTCGCGAACAACAGCGCCGCAATCGCGCCTGGTAGGCAGAGGCAATAAAGGATTTCTTTTGTTGTTTTGTTCGGAAAGAAAGCGTGAACCATTTCAATAAAGATAGAGAGAGCGCAGAGGTGCAGTGGAAGGTTCTCAAGCCAATAATTCCCTTGTAGTAGCGGGAATGTTATTTGCCGCACTGCTTCCATTGAAAAGGTTGTTATTGCGACAGCCTTCAGCATTCTTCTTCGCCCGGTATCGCCAAGCCGCTTGAATACGAGGCACAACACATAAATTAACAAGGCTAAGCCGCCCAAAACAGACAAGTGTGTCCGTCCGAACAGAGCAAACCCGCCGCCCTGTCCAGCAATATCCTCTAGATACGCAAAAAAACCTTCCCGAATTGGCATAAAAATCCCTCGCTTTCTTGTAGAATACTGTCATGTACTATTGCTATTTTATACTAAACGGCACGCGCAATGCAGTCATGCGTAGTACGGCCACGCGCAATGTGGCCATGCGTAGTACGGCCACGCACAATGCTGCCACGCTCGGCTATGCGTAGTACGGCCACGCGCAATGTGGCCAAGCGTAATGTGGCAACGCTCAGCTACGCGCAATGCGGTACGCATGTTTTGGTTATGTTTCGTATATGCGGCCCTCGTATGGCCTTAGCCTTAGGCCATCCGCATAATCCCCGTAAGTGGAGAACAGGGGGCGCTTATTTTTTCCACCTGCCCTAATCGGCTTGCGGGTGAGGTTGCATTCCATTAACAGGGTGTTACCACCCTTGCCGCCGTTGCTGTCCTTGTCGGCGTTGCTGTCTTTGCCGGCGTTGCCGGCGTTGTTGCCCTTGCCGCCCTTGCCGCCCCTGCTGCGGGTATAGCAAAAGTAGCCTTTTCGAAGCTTCTTGTGGAATACCGTGTCGCCGCATATCAGCTCGCGGTGCTTTTTTCGCAGGGCAATCAAGTCGCGAAAACAGTTAAATACATTGTTGCCGCTCGCTTTTGTCCAGTCAATCATCTGCCTGGAGTGGTCCCTGGTGCCAGCAAGGATTTTTCGGAAAGCGTCTGCTTCCGGCGCGCCGTTTGAGATGTATTCATAGTAAAGACCAAGGCTTTCCACGTCCTTGATCTCCCCAATGCTCTTAAAATCGGTGTTTGTTTCGCCAAGCTCCTGCCCTTGAAAAATAAACGGCGTTCCAGGCATGGTCATCATTATAAATGCAAGAAGACGAGATATTTCCGAGCAAAAACGCCCCGAAGGGTCCACTTTTGACGGCATGCGCGGATTATCATGGTTTTCAAAATAAAGAGCTGCCGAGGGTAGCAGCTCGCTCTGCTTTATGAGGTATTTTTTCAAATAATTCAAATCGTATGCATAGTCGTCAAAACGTGTCTTGCCGGGGTTCTCCAGATGGTCGAACCCGAACACTAGATCAAGGTGTCCGGGGCTTGTCACAAGCCTTTGCATATTAAGGCCAAGGCCGGGTGTTTCGCCGACTGTGAAGGCATTGTACGCATCAAAAGCCTCCTTGCGCATTTCGCGTAAATAGGGGAGGAGACGCGGCCCGAAGAAATAATGCTCAATACCGCTGTAGCCCATCATATCACCGATGAGCGGGTCGCCGTCCGGCAAACCGCCTGTCTTTGATATGTAGTTAATGACGTCCAGCCTGAAGCCGTCTATGCCTTTCTCAAGCCAGGCGCGTATCATCGCGTATATTTCTTTGCGCATGGTAGGGTTTTCCCAGTTTAGGTCCATTTGCTTTTTTGAGAACAGGCACATGGCCCAACAGCGCTGTTCCGGATAGTAGTTCCAAGCAGGCCCCGAGAAGAAGGAGGACCAGTTGTTGGGAGGTTTTTCTGGGCTACCTTCCCTTATCATGTAATAGCCACTGCGGCCCTTGTCAGCTAGTGCGGCTTTGAACCATGCGTGTTCGTCGGATGTGTGGTTAATGACAAGATCCATTATTAGGCGCATGCCACGTTTGTGGGTTTCGGCAAGCAACAGGTCGAAATCCTTTATGCTGCCGTATTGGGGGTCGATCTTCATATAATCCCGTATATCGTATCCGTTGTCGCTTCCAGGGGAGTCATATATAGGGGAAAGCCAAATACAGCCTATACCCAGTTCTTTTAAATAATCCAGTTTGTCGATAATACCGAGCAGATCCCCTTTGCTGTCGCCATTCCCGTCAGCAAAAGACCTAGGGTAAATTTGATAAAACACTGACTCCTTCCACCAGGGGGCATCCGCGCTGCCACCGCCCATGCAACAGGCATCTGCGCCGGGGACATCTGCGCCGGGGGCATCGGTGCCAGGGGCGTCCGTGCTACAGGCATCGTTGCTAGGTGTGCCCACGCTAAAGGCATCCGTGCCGGGGGCGCTGATGCTAGGGGCGCCGACGACGCCGGGGGCACCCACGCCAGGGGTGTCCGCTTGCAGAGCATGCGCCCCTGTCTCAAGAAGGCGCGCGAGGCTCTGGCGAAAGCCGGGGGTCAAGCGCCCACCGCTGAGCTTTCCAATGGCCCTCAGCGAAAGATTGCCAACAATCGGGTTGATTAATAAAGCTTTTGGCAGGTTCGTCTGCAAAAGAATTTTGTCAATAATATCCTGCCCAATAGGGTTGCGATAGATATCTTTCAATTTCGTGCTTTCCCATGCGCCGATGCCATCATTATCAAATGTGCCGCTTTCGCATGCGCCGCTGTTGCCATCACTATCTAATGTGACGCTTTCCCTAGAACCGCCATTGCCGTTTTCCTGGGGTCTATTCGTCAACGATTTCACCCCACTCCCGTAGATCAGCCAGTATTTCGTCGTGCCTTTCCTTCGAAAGGCGATATTTAAGTTTGTTTATGACAAACCCCGCCGCAATGCAGACTAGCGGAAATATCATCATGCCAACCTTTAGAAGCAGAAGCCCGCCGGGTGAAAGGGCATTGATAGCGTCGCTTTCATCTGCTGCCCTGGCGCCCGAAAGAATCGTCACAGCCCCCACAACGCCTATCGCCACTGCAGCACCTGTTTTGTAAACAAATGGTTGCAAGGAAAATGTTATGCTGTCGTTTCGCTTCTTAAACTTCCAATGTCCATAATCGACGCTGTCTGTCATGAACATTAGCATTAAAACTTGAACAAAACCCTGCCCGATAAAAATAAGCACGCCTGCGGCGCCGATAAACAGCATTGTTGTGGTAGGGGCGAAAAAGAACAGCAAATACCCAATGCTTATCAAAAGCATTGCGGCAGTGTATATTTTTTCACGGCGAAACCGCGAGGCAAGTGCAGGGAAGGAGGCGAGCGCGGCAAGCTGGGAAACGCCAAGGATCACCGCAAAAATGGAGTACATTTCCTGATTGCCGTACACGTACTTAAAGTAATATATGCCAAACGTGGCAGTTGTGGTGTACCCAATCATAAACAAGCCCATTGACAAAGCGGTGTAAGCGAGCTGATCGTTTTTAATAATAATGGAAAACAATTCGCGGACCGCTGTTGCCTTATCCCGATTTTCAGCGAGGTATTTTGGCTGTTTTACGCCAAGTAGGGTTACGAGTTGCCCCGCCCACATGATCAATGTAACGAGCAGTGCGAAAACGAACCAGCCCTTTACCTCGCTGCCCATTTGTTCGCCAAAGAAGCCCGTCAGCGGTATAATGCCCGCGACAGTGAAGAACAAGCCAATATTTGCAAATATTCGGGCTACTGAGCCGATTTTTTCGCGTTCCTTGTTCTCCAACGAAAGGGAAGGGAGCATCGACCAATATGAGATATCGTTTATTGTATAGCAGACGCCCCATAGAAAATAGGTTGCGCCAAAGAATGCGACAGCGCCCCAGCCAGAAAATGAAAAACCCGCGAACATGAGCAACGTAACGACGCCCGAAAGTGCCGTGCCAAGCGCAATCCAAGGTTTAAAACGCCCCCAGCGGGTTTTTGTGTTGTCTACGATCAGTCCCATAACAGGGTCGTTTAACGCATCAAAGACCCGAAAAACCACGGTTAGCCCGACAAGCGTAGCCAGCGGGCCAGCGGGCATTCGGATAACGTCTGTGATATAAAATATAAAATACATGCTGACAAGGTTATACACCATGTCCCTGCCAACAGTCCCAACCCCAAAGGCAATGGTATTCCGCTGGGATGTGCGCGGGCTTGCGGCGGATGCACTTGATTTGGTATTCATCATAACCACGTGTAACACCTCCAATGTGGCCAATACAATCCTGTCAAAAATCAACTTTTATTATATCATATCGCGGCAAGCCACAAGCCGCAAGTGTTCAGTATTCAGTATTCAGTATTCAGTATTCAGTAGAAGAAAAATGTGGAAACCGCACTGGCTTTGTGGTATTATGTTTGCGTTGGGTGTGATCTTATCTGCGTTGGCTTCCCCTGCTATGGTTGGATGGCGAAACTTGCGAAGGAGGAATGTTTCATGCAAGCAATAAAAGCAATATATGACGGCGTAAGTTTTATGCCGAAGCAACCGATACCCGTTATTGGGAAATATGAAGTGGTTATCACATTCATTGAACCTGTGAAAGAAGATGTGTCAAAAGTAACTAAATCGGCGAAGCTGCCGCGTTCTACAGCTAAGGGGCTTTTAAAGGATAAAGTTTGTATGGCAGATGATTTCAATGCTCCGCTTATCGAAATGAAGGAGTACATGGAATGAAGTATTTACTTGACACACAAGTTGTCATTTGGTATTACGAGACATCACCAAAACTTCCGAAAAACATAGAGGACTTAATTGACGATGTCTCGATCAACATATACATCTGTTCGGCTTCTTTGTGGGAGATAGCTATAAAAACGAATTAGGGAAAGCTGAGTTTGAAATTACCGCTTGATAATTTCTTGGACAACATCAAGAACAGGGATTTTCATATTCTGCAAATTGAAGACGAATATTTGAACAGGCTTATGGAACTGCCTTATATACACAAGGACCCTTTTGACCGTTTGATTATTTCGACGGCGCTCACTGAGGATTTAACAATTATCACAATAGACGAGAATATTCAGAAATATGACGTGCCGTGGGTTTGGTAAGGACGGGTAATTTTGTCTCTGGTCAACCACAAATCGATTTGTTGCCGCTTTTCTCCTTCATCATGTTTATGTACACCATCAATTCTTTGAGCGAAGACACGCCAAGCTTCATGTATATGTTTTTGTTGTGGAACTTGACTGTGTTGATAGTCACGAACAGCTCTTCTGAGATTTGCTTTGCCGTGTGGTTGTCCAAGTAGAGGTTGAACACAGCCCGCTCGGTCTCTGTGAGCGTGTCAAGGTTGCGGGTGAATTGATCGAAAGACGTGAAGTGGTGCACCGAAGCATGTTTCTCGGCGAGCCTTTTGGATTCTTCCAACTGGGCGGCGAGGGTTTCGTTCGCCTTACCAAGTGTCTTTTGCTTTTCGTCGAGGGAGGCTAGGTATTCTAGCAGGTCGTCGATTTCGGCGATTTGCGTCTTGTGTAGCCCGGCCATGCCATCCGATTTGATGTTCTTCAACGCTGTTTGTACAGGGCTTATGTAGCGCTTGCTGATAAACACCGCCAAAAGAAGGCTTACGGCAAGCAGTGCAGCGACGGCTGCCAAGAAAATGGTGTTGTCTTTTTGGAGGGCGGAGTTCCAATCAGAGATTGGCATTAAGAGGGCAAACGCCCATTTTTCATTTTCATACGGGGCGCCAGCAGGGTACAGCTTGATCGGCGTTATTTGGCCAATATACACCTCATTATCGACGGAGCGCCAGGAAGAGGATGCTGGCGGCGACGATGACGCTGACGATGACGCTGGCGATGACGCTGACGATGACGCTGACGCTGGCGATGACGCTGACGCTGACGCTGACGCTGACGCTGACGCTGACGATGACGCTGACGCTGACGATGACGCTGACGCTGACGACGCAAATGATTCGGAGGAGGCTGCAAGGGAGGAGTTTTTACGGTTGTTTTCCGCTGTGAGCAAGCCTGGGGTCCGGGTATTCAAATAAGAATTCCCCGCAATCAGCCCCGCGCCTGTATCAAGGTTTTCGCCGTCAGTAGCGGCGATAGCCGCAAACATATGCGGATAATCCGAATTGTCCGGGCTGTACATGCGTTTAAACAGCATTGCGCTAACTTCCATGCCACAAATCCCATACACCTCCCCACTACGTGAGAAAAGCGGCATACATAGCAACATGCCGTGTTCACTGTTGCCGTCCATTAAATAGCGGTTGCTCCAATAATACAGGCGCGACAAGTCTGCCCCCGTATTTTCGCGTGCCGTGGCTATTACCTTTTCATAAAAATCCATATGGCTGATGTCAAATTCCATTCGCCATTGAGCCAGCAGTTCAATCCCCCAGTTGCGTGCTACGTTGGCGGGACCCCGTAGGCAGTATGTCTTTGAGGCGATTGATGTAATGTTGTTTGGTTCCGTTCGTTTGAAAAACACGCCCGATCTCGAGTAAGCGGCGTTTTCGGAGGAGGTGCTTACTGTTGCGTCAAGAATAATGAAAACCCCACTGCATGTGTTGTTTTCGAGGGCATTCACTAAACTGGTTATCTGGTCGTTAAGCAGGCTCACGATTAATTCAGGGCGGGAAGTAATATCCGCTTCGTCAATCCCATTGCCCTGTGCCCAAGCATGTATATTTGACGTTAGGGACTTCGCGAAGGATACGCCCCGTAGGGCAAGTTTATTAAACTCGTCGGAAACGTTTTTTTGCAAATACCCTGCTTCGGATTCCAGCCTTGCGCTATGCGAGTTTTCAGATGCGTTGAAGACGCCTGTTAATGTCAAAGCAAGAGCCCCAAAGCCAATCAGGATAACGGCGAATAGGACGAAGAAAGCGTACAACCTTACATACAAGGAAATCGAACGCTCCTCCTTAGAACGACGCATGAGAGCTGCCGCTTCCCGAAAGATATTCACGTTCCCACCCCCTGCCTGTCGTGTTGTGTTACATCGTGTTGTGTTACATTGCGCTGTGTTACATCGTGTTGTGTTACATTGTGTTGCACTGTGTTGCACTGTGTTGCACTATGTTGCACTGTTGTGTTGTTTTATATTTTCGGTTTGCTATTCTTGCATCGCTGCGATGAATGCGGCGAGCCTTTCCAGTTGGTCCGGCTTGCCCCCTGCTTGAAACCCCTCGCGGTCCGAAATGAGCAGGGCTTTGTATTGCCGATCATAATTTCTGGAAATTCCATCAAAAGCTTCAAAAGCCGGAGCCACAAAGAAGTCGTAGTTCTCGTACATTCCGGCTACGGTTTCGAGCATCATGCGGATATTCGGGTTTGTTGCGCTTTCTATTGCTCCCGGCATTTGCTTTTCAAATGCGTCGGCTGTGACGGGGAGGTAGCCCGTCTCTTTGACGAACCTCATATTCTGGAGTGGGTCTGTGAACCACTTGACGAATAGAGCCGCAGCGTGTTCCCGCGTATTGTCGGATTTGGCGACCATCAAGCCGCTGCCGCGTTGGATGGCGATATTCGCGCCGCCGTCAAAGACCGGATATGGCAAAATTCTGTATTCCACCTGTATGGTAGTATTGTCCGGGTAGGTGACGGTATCTCCGTAAAATAGGATACCTGCCGATGAACCTGTGGAGCAGATCAGATCCCCTGTCTTTGCCAAGTCGGAGGAATAACCGTCATATACAGCAAACCCACCCTCAACGGAAGGGGTATAGCAAGTATCCCAGATATGCCGGAAAGCGGTGTTGTCCAGCGATAGGTTTTCTCCCTCAAACAGGCTCGTGCCCTGCTGGAGCATGCCAGCTTGAGCCAGATTGACCCACGAATCAGCGGCGAAGAATTGCTTCCCGCCGCTCCACTCATAGTATTTTGCCGCCGCGTCTGCTATGCCCTTTAGTGTGTTGAAGCAATCCATTCCGACGCCGGATGCTTCGGCAAAAGCGTCAAAAAGTGTTTTGTTGACATACAGGATTTCTGTGGACTTGGCGAAAGGGAACACGTACAAACCGCCGTCTCCAAATCTGCCCTCATCCATAAAGGCAGGGACATACGCGGACAACTCCTCTTCAGTAAAATAATCGCTAAAGTCTATTAGAAGGCCTTCGCGTTGGAACTGGATGGCTGTCCTCGGGTATGCCGTTGTGATGTCGGGCATATCAGGGGCGCCAGGGTCCCCGTTCACAATCATGTTAAGCGACTCCTGAAGCTCCGCACTGGATGTTATGACCTCCACGCTGATTATGACCCCGGCTTCTTTTCCCACTGTGGCATTAAACTCGTCGATAAGCTCGTCCATTGTCTGTTGCATTTCGCCGCCGAAGTTGTGCCACATGGTCAGTGTGACCGGATTGTTTGGGTTGAGCGGCCCCTTTTGTGAACAACCAACAAGTGGAACGAAGAGCAGGCAACAACACAGGATCATCGAAAATGCCCTGACTAAAACACTGCCCCTACGTACACAGTCTTTACGCGCACTGCCTTCACGCGCACCGCCGTTATGAACTTTGCTATTAATAACTGCCGAAAGAATCCTTTTCATATTCAAAACGTTGCCCTCCTGTGCTGCCATAGAATTGTTTCTCTTTAGATTGCCCCATGCCTCCGCAAAAACATTTTTCGCATTAGATTGCCCTATGATCCGCAATAACCCTTTTCATAATACTGTCCATATTAGCCGCTGTAACACCCGTTACTCTCTTATGAAATCGTTAATACGGGTTTTTGTTATTCGCGCAGTAGAACCCTAAAACCTCGATTTACGCGGACGCTTGTCCTTGGGGCAGGTATTTTTCCAAGGCTTGATTAAAAACATCGCTCATAGTGAAAAACTATCGTTGGTGTAATATGCAACACTGGTTTGAGCCGTTATGCTTCATGCATATTACTGTAAACTTGTGGGTTTGGATCGTGCGTTGAACACACACAGTACAGTATAGCATTTATTAATTGCGGTTTCAACATAAACGAAAATCTTACAAACCCCTTACAAACACCTTACAAACCTCTTACAAATCCCTTACAAATCCCTTACAAACCCCATCGATATATCCCTCAAAACCCCTGTTTATGAATCGTTTATTAATCGCGCTTATGATATATTAAAACTAAAACAGCGGTACAGTCGCGCTCAATATCGTTAGGCTGTGAATAGCGGACGGTATCGCCACCGAGGACTCGCTCACCTTTGAACATTGGAATTGTGCGGATTTTACCTGCCCACTCATATATGTCGTCGAAGATGTATTTGTGAATCGCAAGTAGTCGAGCCAAATCAAACGCCGAAGATTTGATTGCGCCATCAACAACAAACAGCTTAACACTCGTAATGTCGGCTTCCGCGCACTCTAAATCATCGGCGTTCTTGATACACAACAGATTTTTCAGAACAGATAAGTTCTCGTAAAGATAAGGATCACGCATTGGTAACCCTGTAGCGTTCGATGGTCAGCTTTAATACTTCGTCAATCTCGCGTTTGCCATCCACGTAGTCACGCATGAGTGATATCGTTTCCTCGCTCGGCTCCGGAGCGTCAAGTGTTGACAGTGCAATCGCGTCGTTCATGAGTTTTTCGCGCTGTAGTTTTGTCGTCCCTTGAACGGAATAATCTTTAGCCATTTTGGTTCACCCCGCTTAGTATTTTCGGATTCATTATATCTTATTCACTAATAAACCGCAATCCAAAAATGAAACCCTAACATGACATAAGAATGATAAACCATATTTGTGAAATCGTCAACACGGGGTTTTCCATTTGAGAGGTAGTACCCTGAAATTACCCTGAAATTACCCTGAAAGTACCCTGAAAGTACCCTGAGAGTACCCTGAAAGCCTTGCTCTATGCGGGTTCCTATCCTCGGGGTAGGTATTTTTTCAAATCCTGATAAAAAAAATAATATGGCTCATGGTGAAAAACTATCCTTGGGGTAGTATGCAACATGGGTTCTAACCATTACACTTCAGTAGACAGGCCAGAGAATCGGCAAAGAATCAAAACTTAATGAATCAAAGCAGTCAAAAAATCAAAATAATTAATAATTTGAAATAATTGAAGATTTGAAAGAATCAAATTAAAAGGAGTGACTGTTAGCATGAGTGCAAGACCCGCTGTGACGAGCGAAAAATACATATCCAGGCATAGCATTGCCCATTGTGGAGACGGCTATCAGGTTACTTTTTTCTGCGCGTTGTGCGGATACCATATTACTATCGGCGAGATTATGACCGAGTCCGAAGGGGAGGCGTTGATTTCTTGTGAGAAGCTAGCCAGAAAGCCCTTCAACGGTTGCCGCAAGTGTTTTAGATGGGTTTGCGACGAACACTTTAACATGGGCAAAATGATATGTGTCGAATGCGAAACAGCTATTTCAAAAAGAAAGCCGCATATAATTCAAAGATTTAAAGCAATTAACGAATAATTCAAGTATTTAGTTTAATCAACAAATAATACAAGTGTTTAGATTAATTAACAAATAATACAAGCATGTAGTTTAATTAACAAATAATACAAGTATTTAGTTCAATTAACAAATAATTCAAACCTTTTTTTAAATGGGGGACGGAACAGATGGAGCAATTTGGAAACAACAAAAATATGTTACAGCGTATATTAAAATCGTTGGGAAGCCTTTGGGGGTCGAGCAGCAACCTGAGCATTTCCCAGATCAGGCCCAGCCAGCTCGCGTATATCCTGCCTCTTTCCTTTATATTAACGCTATGCGATCAGCGCAACACGTACATGGCCCCCACTGAGATATTCCTTGGGTCGGACAAGTCCACCATCGCGTTCGCCGCATACGCTGTTGGGACGTTTTTTGTTCTGTTCTTCGCAATGAAGCACCTCATACTTGGGATGAAGAGCCTTGCGGCAATAGCCGCGTTGTCGTTCCTGGTTTGGCTTGTCTTGCCAGAGAGCGGCGTAAGGAACGCATTCATGCTGCTGTTCCAGTTCGGGATTGGGGGCTGTGCAATATATTCTACCTACGCGCATGTATTCGTGCTGAACAACTCTGAGCGGATGTTTTCGGTTTTCTTTGCAACATTCAATTACGGGTTTTCCGTATTCGCCCAACACAATGGGATCAACAATGTTTTCCTGGCTGTGATATACCCAGGGATACTCGTACTAGCGCTCCTCGTATGTGCATTTAGATTCAGCACGGATGCTTTCCCGGACACGTCGCCGGAGAAATCGGCTTTGCGGCCGAAAGGCATCTATGTAATTTTGATGTGCCCCCTGGCGTTTTTTACCCTTGACGTATTCGGTGAGGCGGTAATAAACAGGGGATCCGGCGACACGTCCCTGCGCGGGGTCGGCGCAATGCTTGCCGTATTGTTCGCAATAATCATCTACTTCGGGTTTAGGCGCGGGGTGTGGTACCTTTTGAGCTTTTTCCTGATTTTTGCCACTGTCGGCATTATGTTGCTGGCGTTTCCTGTAAGTGAGAGCCTACGGGGCGTTGGGTACCTTTTGTTTGGTATCGGCGATGGTTTTGGCAATATCCTTGTATTTTATATAGTGGGGTTCCTGAAAAGGTTTAAAAATGAGAAATTCTTTTGGAATATCACTTTTGCAACTGTAAGCACTATGCTTTTTGCAATAGTGGCGCTGGACGTCACGGTGCGCCTTTTTGAAGAGTATTTGACTGTTATGGCTGCTGTCCTGGCACTGTTCTATCTGTTGCTCTTTCAATTCCTCTCGCCGAGATTGCAGCGGGCAGTCTTTGATTCTGACTGGATTGACGACTTAGATGAACCGGACATGTCCTATATCATTATGGGAAAAATTGATAAGGCGGACCACTTTGACGGGTTGAAACTGTCTCCCCGCGAGAAGGAAGTCGCAACGCTGCTTTTGCGCGGCTTGTCATTGCGCCAGATATCCGCCGAGATTGGTATTGCCGAGTCAACAGCGTACGGCTATTGTAGCTCGTTATACAAAAAGGTAGGAATAAACAGCAGATCTGAACTGTTTGCAAGATTTGGTGTGCGTATAGCGGATTCCGGGTGATTGTAGCGGATCTGTTGTAGGTGTGATTGTAACGAATCTGTTGTAGGTGTGGGTGGATGGTATCCGCCCCGACACCTGCCCCAATACGTGTGGGTGTGCCACTGTCCCACCACATACGCAGGGGCGGGTACCATCCACCCACACCATACGCAGAGACTGATGCCACTGCCCCGCCACATACGCAGAGACAGATGCCACAGCACCGCCACATACGCAGGGGCGGGTACCATCCACCCGCACCATACGCAGAGACAGATGCCACAGCATCGCCACATACGCAGGGGCGGGTACCATCCACCCACACAATACGGTGGATTCGTAACAGTAAGAATTCAACATGTAAAGGAGCATTAATTGATATGATGGAATGGTTTGATAAATTTAGAAAGGTTGTTAATCCGGCGCATAAAACTGGCATAGCGGGCAAACCGCGCAGGAGCCTACACCAAGAGCGTAGCGGGGATATGCCGCCAGTGCATGGTTGCGATACACCGCATGTGCATGGTTGCGACACGCCGCATGTACATGGTAGCGACACGCCGCCTGGGCATGGCAACGGCGTACTGCATGTTCATGGTAGCGGCGTACTGAGTGAGCATGGTAGCGACACGCCGCATATGCATGGTAGCGGCTCATCGCTTGAATATGGTAGTGGCGCACTGCAAGAACACAGCGGTGGCGCACTGCAAGAACACAACGGTGGCACACTGCCCGAGCGCAACGGTGATATGCCACTTGTGCATGGTTGTGACACAATGCTTGGGCATGGCAACAGCGCACTGCCGCCCAGTGTTGACGGTTTTGACGCATCAGCTAAGCTTAGGGCCGTGGTAAAGCTTGCCCCGAGGGAAAAGGAAGTTTTCGCCCGTTGCTTAGAGGGTGCTAAGATGAAGGACATTGCGGCTGAACTGGGCATTAAAACGTCGACGGTGAACGGATATTGCAGAGAAATATATAGGAAACTGGAGGTAAATAGCAAAGTACAACTTGTACTGTTGTATTCCGATTTAAAGAATCATGACCTGCACAATTATAACAGAAAACCTCCCGAATCCGTCGTTGCGAGGAGCGCAGTGGCGATACAATCCAGGAAATGATGTATATTTCTCTGCGTTGGATTGATGTGTAACATACGTCTGTTACGTTTATCGTGGTTACAGTTATCTGTAGTGACAATTGCTTCGGTTCGCTCGCTAGGTCTAAGAATTCGACCTGTACAGGTGGGTCATATTATACCCGAGAGCGAAAAGATTTGCGCTTATTGCTTGTCTTGTTGCCGCCCTGCTTCGTTGTTTGGTACAGATATGATATAATTCCAGACAAGAGGAGTGTCGAGACTGTCTACTCGACGGGTATCCCAGTAAAAATTATATCATCGTACGCGGATTTTTATGCAGGAGGGGCAGAGATGATCGATCAAAGGCAGGAGCAATTAAACAGAATTGTGATTAAAGGTTTTAAGTCCATTAAATATTGTGACTTGGAGCTAAAAAATATCAATGTGCTTATTGGAGCGAATGGCGCGGGGAAATCAAACTTCATCTCGATTTTTGAGATATTGCAAAAGATTCTGGTGCGTGAACTTTCATTATACACAGGTAAAAAAGGTATTACTCCCCTGCTATATAACGGCAAGGAAGTTACAGATAGTATTTCATCGGAGTTTTATTTCGGTGATAAAATGTATTCCTATGAAGTGGAATGGACAGAGAACGAAAGCTTGTTTTTTCGTGAAGAAAGTTTCATTCTTGCAGGCAAGGAGCTTTTGGGAAAAGGTGGGCATAGGGAGTCTAACGCATTAAACACACTCCGCAAATTATCGGCAGATGCGAACATCCCGCAAATTATGCTAAATCCAAGTTGGCGTATTTACCAATTCCATGATACGAGTCCGTCTTCCCGAATCAAGAGTGAACATAATATCTCTAACTGTGCTATCTTTATTAACGATGCCCGTAATCTGGCAGCATACTTGTATCGCTTGAAACAGCATTTTCCAAAGGAGTACGCTGACATTCTAAGCGCTATTCGACTTGTTGCACCATTCTTCAATGATTTTGTTCTTCAGCCGAGAGAACTAAACGAGGAGCAAATTGTCTTACATTGGCTCAAAAAGGATTGTGTTGATATATTCAATGCTTCACAGCTTTCAGATGGAACACTACGTTTTATTTGCCTTGCAACGCTACTTTTACAACCAACGGAACTGCAACCATCCATTATTATCATTGATGAGCCAGAGCTTGGGCTCCACCCCTTTGCAATTACAATACTTGCAGAAATGGCACAAAAAGCGGCGGTCAACAAACAAGTAATACTAGCGACTCAATCAGTCGAGCTTCTGGATAATTTTGATGTCGAAGACACTATTGTGGTTGATAACACCGAGAACGGCTCTGAGTTTAAGCGTCTTGATGCCGATAAACTGAAACTTTGGCTTGAAAATGATTATTCTCTTGGAGAGTTATGGAATAAAAACATATTCGGGGGGAGACCATGAATATGAGGCTGTATATTTTGTGTGAAGGCCAAACAGAAGACCGCTTTGTAAAGGAAATCCTCTACCCTTATTTGCAAAAATCAAATATTTATGCAACGCCGATTATATGCGAAACGAAGAGGGCGGATGGCAAAAAGTATAAAGGCGGGGTCAGCAAATACAGCAAAATAAGAAGAGAGTTGGAAATTCTTTGCAAAGGCGACCCAACGGCTTCTGTAACAACCATGTTCGATTACTATAAGTTGCCGAGCGACACTCCGGGTAAAGGTACAATAGGTAACATCTATCAGATTGCACATGGAATTGAAGCCGCAATAAATGCTAACCTCGGTGCGCCCGTAAATTTGCATGTAAATCTTATTTTACATGAGTTTGAAGGATTGTTGTTTTCTGATGTTAAGGCTTTTTTCGGAGCGGCAAAAGCAGATGACAAAACTGTAATGGAATTAGGACGCATTAGAAGCGGCTTTCCTTCGCCGGAACATATTAACGATTCAGATGATACAGCACCATCAAAGCAAATTATGAGAATTTTGCCCGAGTATTCCAAAACTCTTAACGGCATTGAGATAGAAAAGAGTATTGGCGTGGAAAAGATTGCTGAGGAGTGTCCGCATTTTAAGGCATGGCTTGAAGACATAAAATCTCTTGCAAAAGATGTTTAAACGCTCTCATGAACAGGAGACGCCAACGGCGGCTTAAAGGAGGTCGCGGAAGCGGGCGCGTTCGTTTTCGTCCCTGCTGATCGTTTGCAACAATTCAACCGCCATCCCAATACTATTCGACTGCCATCCCAATACTTTCTTCTTGCGTCTCGGCGTGTATACGACTATACTATTATTATGCTTTTAAGCGATAACGCAGACGGGGGGGCGCACTGATGGGCAATGAGCTGAAAAGCTACCTGAAAACGGAAATGATAATCGCGGCGGCGTTCAACTTCTTCATCAACGGCATGGTTGCCGCGCTTATTCACCACAAAGCGGATTATGTGGCAACGGATATGATCAGCATCGCTATAGATCTGACGGCGACGTGCCTGTTTACTTTTATCATCTCCGCCCTGTTTTGCCGGGCAAGTGTCAGGCGGACGAAAACGGCGGGGATTTTGAAAACCAAAAGCCGCTTCATGCGCTTTTCAAGCAAGCTGTTCAGGCGCCCCGTTTTGTACGGCGCGGCAATGGGGATTATCGCCGCCGCCGTGTTATGGGTACTGACCGCAGCGCTTTTCACACTACTCGGGATATTTGCGCTCCCATTCTGCGTCTACGTTGCGCTAAAATGCGTTCTTGCCGCCTTGCTCGGCGGCGGCGTTGCTTTTTTGGAATT
>Ga0099364_10002736_pt1 | contig 27949 bp, 24 predicted proteins | sample TergutTh196P3_FD_73070 | JGI IMG/M metagenome (GOLD analysis project Ga0099364, IMG submission 73070) | Microcerotermes parvus P3 segment gut microbial communities from Pointe-Noire, Republic of the Congo - Th196 P3 | ecosystem: Host-associated > Arthropoda: Insects > Digestive system > Gut ... | reverse complement strand
TACCCGTTGGTATTTAACCGATGAGCAACGAAGTATTGCGGAAAAAGGCGGCGCAAGTATGTGGGGTTATTTTGAAAATGAAGTACTAGTCCCCGTAGCTGCTTTCTATTTGTTGGAATTTCTCGGATACTTCCGGTATTATATCTACTATGTCGGGATCGAACTGGGCGCCTCTGCCCTCTAAAATGATCCCGAGAGAATCCTCGTGAGATATGGCGTCCTTGTAGCAGCGCTGGCTGACAAGGGCGTCATAGACGTCTACAAAGGAGATTATTCTTGCCGACAGGGGTATCTCATCACCCTTGAGTCCGTGCGGATATCCGCGCCCGTCCCAGCGCTCATGATGGTGAAGGCAGATATCCCGGGCATATTTCAGGTACATATCGTCGTCGGTCAAGGTGTTGGAGATGCTGTCGATGATTTCCGCCCCGATTGTGGTATGGGTCTTGATCACATCAAATTCTTCGGCGGTCAGCTTACCGGGCTTGAGCAGGACGCTGTCCGGGATGCCAATCTTTCCGATATCGTGAAGGGCGGAAGCCTTGACCATTGAGTGAATGTTTTCCGCCGAAAGAGCTGCCGCAAATTTTTCCGTTGTGATCATTTTTGAGACAAGGGCCTCCGTAAGGAGCGTGGTCCTGCGTATATGATCGCCTGATTCAAGGTTGCGGTATTCAATTATTGTCGCGAGGACTTCAAGTGTCTGCTCGTATGTCTTTGTGACCTCAGCCGCCTTTTTTGCAACCAGTTTTTCAAGGTTGTGCTGATAACGCGCAAGCCTGACATGGTTATCCACGCGCGCCCTGACAATGTCGTTATTGAACGGCTTTGTGACATAGTCCGCCGCGCCCGCGGTCAGGCCCCGGGACTCGTCCTCTTCGGAATCGGCGGCGGTAATGAAAAGCACAGGTATTGTTTTAGTCTCGTCATTGCTCTTTATCTGCTCTAGTACCTGGAAGCCGTCAATACCGGGCATCATTATATCCAGGAGCACTACAGTCGGATGTATTTGCTCTTCAAAAAGAATACTAAGAGCCTCGGCGCCGTTTTCCGCTTCAATGATCTTGTACTCGTCCTCAAGGATGCCTTTGAGGATAATGCGGTTCACTTCTACATCGTCTACAATCAAGAGGACGTCGTCATCGTTTTTCATTATTAACTGCCCTGTCCGATAATATTTGTGAGAATATACCCTTCAGTCTCGCCGTATGCCAGCTTGAGTTCTTCAAAGCAGGCTGTTTGATCCCCGCCGCCATCAAAGCTTTTTTCCAGCTCGATAGAAGCCGTTCTGATTTTATTGAGGGAGAGGTTTGCGCTGACGCCTTTGAGCGCGTGCGTCTGATGCTTTGCGTCTTCGAGATCGCCGGATTGAAGCGCGTTTTCGATGGCTTGAATGTAGTTGCTGCTCAAAAAACGCTCGATGAGCTGATTATACAGCTTCGCATTTCCCCCAAGCCGCTTGAGGCCGTCATTGCGGTCTACTAATTCTGTCTCCATATAAGTCCGCCTCCAAATAAATTCCATCCGTTTTACAGATATACTCGCGGTCATAAACCATAATACCATAAAAACACTAAAAAAATCAACGAATATTTTATTTGAGTCCGTCAGTTACTATACGCTGCCTACCACATCGCTCATGTCGTACAGTCCGGGGCATGCAACGCCGGCCAGATATTTTGCCGCTTTGATAGCGCCTGTTGCGAAAACGTCCCGGGAGGCGGCTGAGTGTTTTAGCTCAATTACCTCGTCCGGCCCGGCAAATATTACCTCGTGCACACCTACGATAGTGCCTCCCCTGACGGCGGATATGCCAATTTCCCGGGGCTGCCTCGGCTGTCTTATGCTTTGGCGCTCAAAAACAAGCTGAGGGTCATAGGGCAGCGCGGAAGCCGCGGCGTTTGCCAGAAGCAAAGCGGTACCGCTCGGGGAGTCTACCTTTCGGCGATGGTGGCGCTCAACGATTTCGACGTCAAAAGCCTCGCCCAGGACTGTGCATGCTTTCCATACAAGATCCGCCAGAAGGTTTATTCCAAGCGACATGTTCCCGGATCGTAAAATGGGAATAACCTCAGCCGCCGTATCAATTTGCTCCAACTGCCCGGGGCTGTACCCGGTCGTGCATAATACCAGCGGGATTTTTTTTGAGACGCCGTATTCAAGCAGGCCGGACAGGGCCGACGGGACCGAAAAATCCACAACTACGCCGGCCGTGCCTTCAAACTCCATAGGGTCGGAGTATACGGGAAATTCGCCGTTTTCCACGGTATCTATGTCAAATCCGGCGGAAACGGTAATTTCCGGGTCATCCGCGGCGACCGCGGCGACCGTGCTTCCCATATGCCCGTTGCATCCTGAAATGATTATTGTCGTCATTTTTCAGCCTCTAATCAGATTCACGTTTATCATTGCTTTCTTCAGTTTTTCGAGACTTTCCGGCGCAAGGTCGCACAGGGGCATACGCGGTTCGCCGACGTTCATGCCCATGAGGTTCAGCGCGGCCTTGACCGGCATTGGGTTTACTTCGATAAAGAGCTTGTTGACAAGGTCAAGATGCTTCAGCAGAATCTCCGCCCCGCGCCTGAAGTCGCCTTCGAGACAGGTTTTCGTCATTTCGGCTACTACGGAGGGGACAATATTTGCCAAAACCGAGATAACGCCCTTTGCCCCTATCGACATCATAGGGACAACGTCCTCGTCGTTGCCGCTCCATACGTACAGATCGTCTCCGCAGGAGGCGATAGCCGAGGCGATGAGGGAGAAATTGCCGGAGGCTTCTTTGACGCCGTTGATATTCGGGTGCTTCGACAGGGACTTGTACGTATCCGTTGTAAACGACATGCCCGTGCGTCCGGGGACATTGTACAGGATGATGGGGGCTGTGACCCTGTCGGCGATAAATTCGTAGTGCTTGATAAGTCCGCGCTGGGAAGTTTTATTATAGTATGGGGTGACCACCAGCAGTGCGTCCGCGCCTGATTTTTCGGCTTCCTGCGACAAATACAGCGCGGCTTGAGTGTCGTTGCTGCCTGTGCCCGCAATGACCTTTATGCGGCCGCCCACATGCTTAACGCAGTAATCAACCGTCATTATGTGTTCTTCAAGGGACTGGGTGGACGCTTCGCCTGTGGTCCCGCAAATCGTGATTGCCTGAGTGCCGCCGGCGATTTGAAAATCTATAAGCTCGCCGAGCTTTTTATAATCTACCTTGCCGTCACGAAAGGGAGTGACAATAGCAACAGATGAGCCTAGGAATACCGGTGTTTTCATAGTATTAATCCTTTCTAAATGTATCCCTCCGCGCATAACAGTTCCGCGAGCAGGACTGCGCCGCCGGCGGCCCCGCGCAGGGTATTGTGGCTTAGGCCGATAAATTTGTAATCGTATTGGGAGTCGGGCCGAAGGCGGCCAAGTGAGATTGCCATGCCATTTTCCAGGTTGCGGTCAAGCCCGGTCTGCGGGCGGTTATCCTCTTCAAAATAGCGCAAAAACTGTTCCGGCGCGGAAGGGAGCTTGAGCTTCTGGGGGCGGCCCTTGAAGTCATGCCATATTTGCTTGATTTCGCCTATATCAGGCTTCGTATTAAAAGCCATGAACGTTGCGGCCATATGCCCATCGGCAGCCGGGACACGGATGCACTGTGCCGTTATTGCCGGGGCGGCGGCTGCGGTGATAATGCCATCGTGGATTTTCCCCCAGACCTTCATGGGCTCCTGTTCGGACTTTTCCTCTTCGCCGCCGATATAAGGGATAACGTTATCTATCATCTCGGGCCATGTTTCAAAAGTCTTTCCGGCGCCGGAAATGGCCTGATATGTGCAGACCAGCGCGCGCGTAAGACCGAATTTCTCTTTCAGGGGATGAAGGGCGGGCACATAGCTTTGGATGGAGCAATTGGATTTTACGGCTATGAAACCGCGCTCCGTCCCCAACCGTTTTCGTTGGCCGCCAATGACATCCAGGTGCTCCGGGTTGATCTCCGGTATGACCATCGGCACGTCCGGCGTCCATCGGTGGGCGCTGTTATTGGAGACGACAGGGCATTCGGACTTGGCATATGCTTCTTCCAGCGCCTTGATCTCCTCTTTTTTCATATCAACGGCGGAAAATACAAAATCGACAGCGTCCGCAATAGCGGAAATATCGGACTCTGCAGATAAGACCGTAAGCTTTTTTGCCGCCGGCGACACCGCATCCGGCAGCATCCAGCGCCCGGCGACGGCCTCGTCATATGTTTTCCCCGCGGAGCGGCTGCTCGCCGCAACGGCGGCCAGCTCAAACCACGGATGGCTGTCAATCAGAGAGACAAACCGCTGCCCGACCATTCCCGTTGCCCCGACAACGCCTACCTTGTATTTTCTCATAAACTCATGCCCTCAATAATTGTTACAAAAAATTAATCAGCGGGACTAGTCAACCGGCTGATTTTGTAATATAATGTCACCATTGTGCAACTACGATATTAACATGAATACCTGCGTTTGTCAATAAAAAAAGGAGGTATTGAATGACGGCAAAATTTAAAAAACTTGCGGCAGCCGTGCTGGCATTTTGTATGCTGGCAGCTTTCTCCGTGCCGGTGTACAGCGCGTCTGTTCAGCCTGTCCGGGCATTTAGGGTGGGTCTCTTTTTCGGCTCGTCAGAAGTGCCGTCGGCAAATCTTCGAAATGCCGACGGATTTGGAAGAGGGTTTGATTTCGGATACTTTGACTCCCATAGGAATTTTGTATACATAGGCGCCATGACGGAAGAAACCGGAATAACGATAATGATGGATAGAAATATGGTTTGGCATTCCGACGCCGCAGACGGCTTCGGGGAGTACCGGGAGGGCGCTTCCGGCTCTATCGTCGCCGGATGCTTTCATATCCGGCCGGACGCGCAGTATGACACATTCGAACAGGCCAGAGACGCCGCAAATCAGTTTCAGGACGCTTTTGTCAAGTATGAGTCCGGCCGCTTTATCGTATTAATCGGCAGCTATATTTCAAGAGAGGCGGCAAACAGCGCTATTTCATCAAGGGGCCTGAGCGGAAGCGACGTTGACGCCGGCACTCAGCATACGGTTACCGTTGTGAGGACGGGGACAAACAGGGTGCTGTTCGAGTTTGACTACGGCGGGGCACATCATCTGGGCGTCATGCCGAGGCCCGGCGGCGGAGAAAACCCCGAAACCTGGTTTCGGGGCTACAGATATCATGGCGGCTTCGAATACTCAAGGCGGGACGGCTCGCTGCTGACGGTCAAAAACGTTGTTGATGTCGAGGACTACATTAAGGGCATCCTCCCGTATGAGATGAACAACACATGGCCGATGGAGGCGCTGAAAGCCCAGGCGGTAACAGCGCGGACATACGCCATGTCAAGCCTGAACAGGCACAGCGCCAACGGATTTGACCTGTGTACTGAAGTGCATTGTCAGGTGTATAATGGGAGGAACTCGGCAAACGACAGGACAGACCGGGCGGTGATTGATACGGCGGGAATGTACGTGACGCACGGCAACGGGCTGGCGCAGACATTCTATTACTCGTCGAACGGAGGCGCTTCTGAAAACAGCGAGAACGTGTGGTTTGAAGCCAGGCCGTATTTGCGAGGGGTCGTTGACCCGTTTGAGGCCGACATTGCCGGACTGATCCCGAACTACTATTACACGGCAAACCCCACTCCCCGGCAGATAGCGGACCGCTTGCGGTCTAGGGGGAACAGCGTCTCCGGAGATATAACCCGTATGCGGATCGGTGAATATACACCCACGGGCAATGTGCTTTCCGTCATTGTAACGGATTCGTCCGGCAGGGATTTTACCGTATCAAGGGAGGCGGTCAGAACCGTGCTTGGCGTACGCTCCCAGCGGTTTTCTTTCGGTGACGCCGTTGTGGGCAGCGAGGGCCTTTTCGCCAACAATCCAGCGGCGCCGATTGGCTCCGGTCCGGGTAATTTCGCGATAAACAGCGAAGGTGAAGTTATCGCCCTGCCGGGCACGGCATTACACGCGATAACGGTTACGGGAGTTTCCGTGCCTCTTATCGCAGGCACAATTGTTACAGGCAGTTCTGATATCAGGCCGGTCAACGGTGTTTTCACGATAACGGGTTCCGGCTGGGGGCACAACGTCGGCATGAGCCAGTGGGGGGCACGCTCAATGGCGGAGATTCATGGGATGAATTACGTTGAAATCCTCACGTTCTACTTCACAGGAGTCACGATCAGGCCGTTGGATTAGGGAGAGGAGAGAGGAGAGAGGAGAGAGGGTTACAGGTCAGAGCCTACCGCGAAGACCTTGCCGGAATGAAAAAACAGCCCCATTCCGGCAAGCCAGTAGCGAAAGAGGGGGGGGTGGTGTCGAGGGTTGAATAAGAGGGATTTTTATTATGAGCTTCCGGAGGAGCTTATCGCTCAGACACCTTTGGGGCGCCGCGATCATTCCCGCCTTATGTGCCTTGACAGGCGCAGCGGCGAGACGGCTCATCACAACTTTTTTGAGCTGCCAGACCTTTTGCTGGAAGGCGACTGCCTTGTTTTGAACGATTCGCGCGTGATGCCCGCGAGGCTTTTCGGAAAGAGCGCGACGGGCGGCGCGATAGAGGTTTTGCTTCTGCGTGATTTGGGGGGAGACGTCTGGGAATGCCTGACACGCCCGGGAAAAAAAGCGAAAATCGGTTTGCGGATCCTATTTGGAGACGGTGAACTTACCGCCACTGTCAAAGACGTGACAGACGGCGGCAACAAGCTTATTCATTTCGCGTTTGACGGGGCCTTTCATGAAACTCTTGAGAGGCTGGGAAAGACGCCGCTCCCACCATATATACGCGCCGAGCTTGAAGACAGCGAACGGTACCAGACGGTCTATTCGGCCGTAGCCGGTTCCGCTGCGGCGCCGACGGCCGGGCTGCACTTTACCCGTGAGCTGCTCGGAGAAATGGGCACGTGCGGGGTGGCCCTTTGTTATATGACTTTGCATGTCGGCCTTGGCACATTCAGGCCGGTCAAAGCGGAAGAAATCTACAAGCACAGGATGCACGCGGAGTATTTTATAATCCCCGGGGATACGGCCGATAAAATAAACCGAACAAAGGAGGCGGGCGGGCGCGTCATAGCGGTCGGGACCACGTCTTGCAGGGCGATTGAGTCGTGTGCGGACGATTCCGGGGCGCTTCGGGAGGCTTCCGGCTTTACGGATATTTTCATATATCCCGGCTATAAATTCAAATGCATTGACGGACTGATAACTAATTTCCACCTGCCGGAAAGTACGCTGATTATGCTTGTTTCCGCTTTTGCCGGCCGCGAAAATGTTATGAATGCATACGACGAGGCGATCCGCGAGCGTTACCGATTCTTCTCATTCGGGGATGCCATGCTGGTGATTTAGCAACTCAAAACCCCTCCCGTCATTGCGGGCTTGACCCGCAATCCCCTCGAAATCCGCAGGGGATTGCGGCTCGGAGGCCGCAATGACGAGGCTTGGAAGGTTTCAGCAGTGGGGTACTGAGCAGTTACAAATCTTATATCTTGCGCTTCAGCGCTTTAGTACATCAGGGGAAATGGGTTATGAAACATTTGACTCCGCAGATAATCGCCGAGGTGACGGGCGGGCGGTACGTCGGGAGTGAATCGTCGCGCCATTGCCGCGTTGCGGGGGCTGTCCGCGACAACCGCGACGTGAAGCCCGGCAATCTTTTTGTCTGCATACGGGGCGCGCGCGCCGACGGCCATGATTTTGCCGGAAGCGCCTTTGAGTACGGCGCGGCGTGCTGCCTTGCCGAACGCGCAATACCGGAAGCAAAAGGGCCGTATGTGCTTGTCGATTCGACCCTCGAGTCAATAAAAACACTCGGAGCCTATCACAGGCTCCGGTTTGACATACCCATAATAGGGATAACGGGAAGCGTCGGTAAAACTACCTCAAAAGAGATGATTGCCGCGGCTCTCGGGGCAAAATTCCGGGTGTTGAAAACATTGGAAAACCTCAATAATGAGCTTGGAGTGCCGCTAATGCTGCTTTCGCTTGACGAGAGACATGAGGCTGCGGTCATTGAGATGGGTATTAGCGATTTTGGGGAAATGGGCAGGCTTGCCCGGATGGTGCGGCCTGATATTTTCGTAATTACAATAATAGGTTACTCCCATCTTAAGGAGCTTGGAGATCTAAATGGCGTCTTGAAAGCGAAAACAGAGGCTTTCGCCTTTATGGATCCGCAGGGCGTCGCGGTTGTAAACGGCGACGACGATCTCCTATGGGGATTCGACCCGGGAATGCGGAAGATTACATACGGATTCATGCCTCGCAACGACTTTCGAGGGGAAAACGTACGCAATGAGGGAACGGATGCGTCGATGTGCGATATTGCAAGCCCGGCGGGGCGGTATACGGTCAGGATACCCGCATACGGCAGCCATTTGGCTCACGCGGCGCTGTCCGCCGCTGTCATAGGAAACCTGCTCGGGGTCACGGACGAGGAGATATGCAGCGGGGTATTGTCATACGCACCCGTCGGCTCAAGGGCGAAAGTGACTGACACAGGGCATATCACGCTTATCGACGACTGCTACAACTCCAACCCCAACTCGGTTATGGCGGCCCTTGAGTCGCTCTCCACGCTCCCGGCGCGCCGAGTCGCCATTTTGGGCGACATGCTGAATCTGGGTTCGGATTCAGACAGGATGCACTTTGAGTCCGGCGCTTATGCGGCGCGCAGCGGGATAGACAGTCTTATATGCTGCGGTGAAAAAGCGGCGCTGATATACGATGGATATATTTCAGCCGGAGGAAAGGCGGCGCGGCATTTCCAAACCAAGCCCGAACTGACAGCATCCCTGCCGGGACTGATAGAAAAAGGGGACGCCGTCCTCGTCAAAGCCTCAAACAGCATGAAGTTCGACGAAATCGCACAGGCAGTCAGGAACCTTTAGCGGAGCTAAGTGTTTCGCCTATGCTTTCTCTAATCACCAGGTTTGCGTAGCCGTCATATGCCGTTTCGGATTTATTTATCAGTATCAGCATGTCACCTTTGTAGTGCTGGATAAGGCCGGCGGCCGGGTAGACGTTCAGGGATGTGCCGCCTACTATCAGGACTTCGGCATTACGGATGGCGCGCACCGATTCTTCGATCACATTTTGATTCAGCGCCTCCTCAAAAAGCACGACGTCGGGCCTTATTATACCGCCGCACCGGCACAGGGGGATATCCTCAGACTCAAATATAACGTCCATAGTATAGACCGCACCGCAGTCCATGCAATAGTAACGACTGCGGGAACCGTGCAGTTCCAGCACATTGACGCTGCCGGCCTTATGGTGCAGCCCGTCTACATTCTGTGTCACAATGGCCTTGAGCCTGCCTTGCTTTTCAAGCTCTGCCAGCGCGTAATGCGCTTTGTTTGGCATGGCGTCCGGATGGAGCATTTTATCCCGGTAAAAGCGGTAAAATTCGCTGGTATTCCGCATGAAAAAACTGTAGGATAAAATCGTTTCCGGCGGAAACTTGTATTTCATGTTATACAATCCGTCTTCGCTACGGAAATCGGGGATACCGCTCTCGGTGGACACTCCTGCCCCCCCGAAAAACACAATGTTGTCTGAGTTTTCTATCACTGCTTTAAGCCGCATGATTGCATCGTTCATAATCGCTTACCTCGCATAGTCGTAACTACTCAAAACCCCCTCCCGTCATTGCGGGCTTGACCCGCAATCCCCTGCGGATTTCGCGGGGATTGCGGCTCGGTGGCCGCAATGACGAGGCTTGGAAGGTTTCAGCAATGGGGTACTGAGCAGCTACTTATTTTGATTCATATTCTACCATGTTTGCCGTACTTCATCAAGCTAAATTAAACGGTTGCGGTTTTGCTTCCGATAGCTTATAATATCGGGGAGTGATAGCGAAATGGAAGACAGGGGCGGATAGCTTGGGCGGCATTGACAATTACGAGACAGAACGCATTAATATGGTTAGACGCCAGTTGATAAGCAGAAACATAGTATCAGAGAATGTATTGGAAGCTATGCGCAATGTGCCACGGCATCTTTTTGTTCCGGAAAATCTGAATAGCTATGCTTACGATGACTCGCCTTTGCCAATCGGATTGGGGCAAACAATTTCACAGCCGTATATTGTTGCGTTTATGACTGAGCAGCTTCAACCCGTCTCCGGGATGAAAGTCCTTGAAATAGGGACAGGGTCGGGTTATCAGGCTGCCGTTCTGGCTTATATCGGATGCGAGGTCTATTCGATTGAACTGATAAGCGAGCTTGCCATTGGAGCTAAGAAGATCTTCGCTGCCCTCAATTTTGATAATGTGAAAGTAAAGCATGGAAACGGTTACATGGGCTGGCCGGAAAAGGCCCCTTTCGACGCCATAATTGTTACCGCCGCGCCTGAGTCCATACCGGAAGTATTAATTGGGCAATTATGTGAGGGGGGAAAGATGGTTATTCCTGTGGGAGAAGTATATTCGGCGCAATCGCTAAAGCTCATCACGAAAGAGAACGGCCGGATTGTTAATAAGGACATGCTCCCTGTGAGATTTGTTCCCATGATAGGACAAGAATATAGATAGAATATACAGACCACTAGGAGGAGTTAATTTTGTTATCGGTTGAGAACACTTTACTTTTGGCGATCGATTTTCAGGAGCGGCTAATGCCCGCTATGCGCGACCGCGAGGAGTTGGAGCGAAACGTTGAAACATTTATCAGGGGATGCCGTCTTTTAGGGGTACCTGTCCTGGCTACGCAGCAGTATACGAGAGGGCTTGGGGATACATTGCCGTCTTTAAAAGACGCGCTTGGCAAGTTCGAGCCGGTCGAAAAGATTACATTCAGTTGTTGCGATTGCCCGGAGTTTATCACCAGACTGGAAGGAGCCGGGAAAAAGAATATTCTTGTAACAGGGATAGAGGCTCATATTTGCGTACAGCAAACAGTCATGGACTTGCTTGAAAAAGAATGCAACGTCCACGTAGTTGCGGATTGCATAGGCTCCCGCAGCGAAACAGACCGCATATACGCGGAAAAAAGAATGCAGCAGGCAGGCGCCGTACTGACGACAATGGAGTCTGTCTTATTTGAGTTCCTAAAAAGCGCGGATCACCCGCTAAGAAAAGAGATATCGAACCTTGTTAAGTGAAAGTGAAAGTGAAAGTGAAAGTGAAAGGAACCGGATCTATGAGAACGAAAAAACGCAGGCGGGGCGGCCCGTTAATAGCGGCAGCAGTGGTTTTGATATTAGCCTGTGCGGTTTTGGTAAATGTACTTGGCTCGACGCCGGAGCCGGAAGCTATGCCGGAGCCGCCGCCTCCTCCCGCCGTCATGGCTGCGGTTCCAGATCCCACGCCTGAGCCAAGGCCGGAACCCGAGCCTGTTCCCGAACCCGATCCGGAACCTGAGCCTGAGCCGGAGCCTGAACCGGAACCCGAGCCGGGACCTGAGCAGTTTATTATCGCAATGATGGGCGACTGCACGTTTGCAAGCGAACACAGCTCAAGGAACAACTCCCGCGCTTTTTGGAATGTTGTGGGTGACGACTACGCCTATCCGTTCAGTATGTCCAGGCATCTATTTGCGGACGCCGATTTTGCCATTGTCAATCTGGAATGCGTCATATCAAGCTACAACGTACCCCAGGATAAACGATTTCGATTTCGGGCCGACCCGGAGTATGTGAACATACTGCTTGAGGGCGGTATCAACTTTGTCGCGCTGGGTAACAATCATACTATGGACTACGGGCTAAGGGGCTATGAGGAAACACAGGAGATACTCGGTGAACACGGAGTGGGTTTCGCGACTAACGGCGGATGGAGCCTGTATACGACAGATCGCGGACTCACGGTAGGGGTCTACTCAAAGAGTTTCCCAAGTGTAGCAGACGTCACAAGAGCTGTGGCTGAAATGAAGGGAGCGGGAGCGGAGCTTATTATCGTGGCGCCGCACTGGGGAGTAGAGGGCTCTTACAGGGTGACAGCGTCGCAGAGGCAAGTAGGGCGCGCCGCGATTGACGCCGGTGCGCATATCGTTATGGGCACGCATCCACACACGCTGCAGGAAATGGAAGCATATAACGGGGGTTTCATCTACTACAGTCTCGGAAACTGGAGTTTTGGCGGCAACTACAACCCAATCGACAAGGATACCGTTCTGGCGAGGGTAATAGTGGTGCGCGATATTGACGGGCAAATATCTGTCGTCGGCACGGACAATATACCCTTCTCTGTCAGCGGCAGCAGTACACACAACGACTACAGACCGACGCCGCATGAAGCCGGGTCGGCGGAATACCTCAGAGCATTAAGCAAGCTTGACGGCACATTCACAGGCTCGGATCTTGTAATCTCATACCCCCCGCGTGATCCGGCGGATTTGTTTGACCAGCCGTCCGGGGAGTACCCGGCTGCCGGTGAAGGCGGAGGAGACCCGGGCACAGGCGTCGGCGAAGGTGCGGGAAATGAAGCGGGTTCCGGCGCAGATAATGGCGCAGGGGCGGGCACTGGCGCAGGAGCAGGTGCGGGAGGCACGGATGCGGGCGCCGGTGAAGCTTCCGGAGGCACGGCAGGCACGGGCGCCGGTGAAGGCGCGGGAAATGAAGCGGGTTCCGGCGCAGATAATGGCGCAGGTGCGGGCGCAGGAGCAGGTAGCGGCGCAGGAGCGGGAGAAGGAGCGGCCGGCGGCAGTGCGGGAGCCGAAGCGGGTTCCGGTATTAGCGAAGGCACGAGTAATGATTCGGGCGGCGGCGCAAGTACGGATTCAGACGCCGATTGAACATGTCTAAAGTTACCGGTCAGGGCCTAATGTCATTTAGTTAAGGTCTCCTTGCCCCCTTCGCGCACGGGGTGCCGTCCGCAGACGGCGGGGGTTGTTCCCCCACAAGGCCGGAGCAGAGGACAACCCCCGGCGCTTCGCGCCACCCCCTTCGTGCGCGAAGGGGGCTTTGACAGCCTTGACAAACCGACATTGGGTCAGAGCCTACCGAATACCTTGCCGGTAACAGTCTAAACCATAAATTGTAACCGCATTTATTACTCTCTTGCTTATGTTACTGTTCTGTGATATAGTGGCGGTGATGAATGCTTTTGCTGTAAAACTCAAAGAAAACCTGATGGCTGTTGCGCCAATCTCCGTCATTGTCCTGATTCTTCATTTTACAATTGTGCCGCTTGAGACATTGCTGCTGGCACGTTTTCTTATTGGAGCTGTTCTGGTTGTTTTTGGGCTATCCTTTTTTCTGATCGGCGTGGATATAGGTATTACGCCGCTTGGAAGTCAAACGGGCGCGTCACTGGCAAAGACAAACACCTTATGGATTGTCGTAGTTGCCGGCCTTATCCTCGGCTTTTTTATTTCTATGGCCGAACCGGGACTTATAGTGCTTGCAGACCAGGTTGGGGAAGTGACGCATCAGCAAATATCAAGTGTCAGCATCCTGCTCGTCGTGTCCGTTGGCCTCGCAGTGATGCTGTCGCTTGGGTTCGTCAGGATATTTAGCAGTTTCCCGCTCCATTGGATGCTAATAATCATTTATGCCGTTATCGCGGCTTTGGCTATCTTCACTTCGCCGGAGTTTTTGGGTATTGCTTTCGACGCGTCCGGCGCGACGACAGGCATTATGGCAGTTCCGTTTATCCTCGCGCTGGCCGTCGGCATCTCCACGCTGAAGCGGGACTCCGACAAATCTGAAAGCGACAGCTTCGGACTGGTCGCGCTGGCGTCCGCAGGAGCGATAATAGGCGTTATGATCCTGAATATACTGACTGCCGCAACCGAGTACAGCGCAGAGCTTGAGTTGCCGTCCGCCGGTTATGGATCAGTTTTCGACTTATTTTTCCATAAGCTGCCCGGAATCCTCCAAGAGGGACTCACTGCGCTGTCGCCGCTTATTGTTGTTTTGATTGTTATGCAAATTTTTGCGTTCAAATTAAGCCGAAGGGCATTTAGAAGGATGCTCCTCGGCTTTATATACGCATTTATTGGCCTGCTCCTGTTCTTTCTCGGTGTATACGGCGGATTTATGATCGTTGGCGCTATGGTTGGGCACACCCTCGCGGCAATGGACAACAAAATTTTTCTTCTTCTGACCGGATTTCTTATCGGGCTGGTTACGATGCTTGCCGAGCCCGCCGTATATGTGCAAACACACCAAATCGAGGACGTCACAAGCGGATACGTCAAGCGTGTCGCGGTGCTTATTCCGCTGTGCCTCGGGGTGGGAATCGCGATACTGCTGTCGATGCTGCGGATAGTAATTCCTTCAATAAGCCTTTGGCACTTTCTGCTTCCGGGATATATCCTGGCTTTGGGCATGACGTTTTTTACGCCGAAGCTTTTTGTGGGGATTGCCTTTGACGCAGGCGGGGTCGCGACAGGACCTATGACGGCGACCTTTACCCTGGCGTTTGCGCAGGGGGCTGCCGCGGCGTTTGACGGCGCGAACCTTCTGATCGAAGGTTTTGGAATGATTGCAATGGTAGCGATGATGCCGATAATAACATTGCAAATTTTAGGTATCATTTTTGGGAAAATGTCAAAGAAGCGAGGGATTGAATGATATGGACGCACAAATCGAATTTGAGCTTGCCGTGGTCATTGTAAATCACGATTATGGAAGCAAAGTGCTGAAAATCGCGAAGCGGAGCGGGGTGACGGGCGGGACGGTTTTTTATGGCATGGGTACGCTAAAAAGCCGCATTCTCCAATTTTTGGAGCTTGCGGACTCAAGAAAAGAAATAGTTATTATGGCAGGAGATCCGGACATCCTGCATGAGGCGCTTAAGCAAATAGACAGCGCGTTTGATTTGAAAAAGCCAAACCGCGGCATAGCGTTTACGATGCCGCTTGCTACGTGGATTGGAACCGACAGGGGCGAATACTGCTACAATGAATTCAGAGGTGAGGCTATGTACAGGTGCATCATTGTTATCGTCGCCAGGGGCAGCGGCGAACTTGTCATGGAAGCCGCGACAAAAGCCGGTGCGCGCGGCGGCACGGTTATTAACGCGCGGGGCGCGGGAGATCTGGAGGCCGGAAGACTGTTTAATATGGATATAGAGCCGGAAAAGGAAGTCATATTAATCCTTGCCGAGTCCGCGCAGACAGAGGGTATCGCGGCTGCGATAGGCGAAAGACTTGAAATATGCGCACACGGCAGCGGCGTACTGTTTTGCCTGGACGTCAACAAGGTAATAGGAGTTTCTTGAAGAGGAGAGGGGGGAGAGAGGAGAGAGGAGAGAGAGGAGAGAGGAGAGAGAGGAGAATTGAGAGTTGAGAATTGAGAGTTGTTTGTGCGTCCGTTTGCGGGCTTGTAGCACCGAAAAATTGCATAGGATCAACTCAACGCCCGCACTTAAGTACATGCGCTTTTGACATTGGCGTTTATCTCTCCTCTCACAACTCTCCTCTCCCCAACTCTCCTCTCCCCAACTCTCCTCTCTTATCAAAAGCGGCTATTTTACGCCCATGTAATTAGAAATGACCATCCTTTGAACTTCGCTCGTACCCTCGTAGATTTCGGTGATCTTAGCGTCGCGCATTAATCTTTCAAAGGGATATTCCCGCGTGTAGCCGTAGCCGCCTGCGAGCTGCAGACAACGGCGGGTGACGTCGCTGGATGTTTCAGCGGCGAACAACTTTGCCATCGCCGCTAAATGTGAGTAAGGCTCACCATCTTGCTTTGCCTGGGCAGCACGGTAAGTCAGGAGGCGCGCAGCCTCGACGGCCGTCCGCATACTGGCAAGCTCAAACTGCGTATTCTGGAACTGGCTGAGGCGCTGGCCAAACTGGATGCGCTGCGTTACGTATTTTACGCACTCTTCAATTGCCGCTTCCGCAATGCCGAGCGCTTGCGCGGCGATACCGACGCGGCCGCCGTCAATAGTGGCCATCGCGACCTTAAAGCCCTTGTTCAGCTCACCTAGCAGATTTTCTTTCGGGACTATCATATCCTCGAAAATAAGCTCGCAGGTCGAGGACGCGCGAATACCCATCTTCTTTTCCTTTGTTCCGAGGCTGAACCCCGGGAAGCCTTTTTCTATGATAAATGTGGATATACCTCTGCTCCCTTTTTCCTTGTCGGTCATGGCATATATTATGAATGTGTCAGCATATCCGGCGTTTGTGATAAAGATTTTTGAGCCGTTTATCAGCCAGTGATCCCCCTTGTCCACCGCGATAGTCTTCTGCATTGCAGCGTCCGTACCGGCGCTTGGCTCTGTGAGCGCCATAGCTCCGAGATGTTCGCCTGATGCCAGCGGCGTCAGATATTTGAGCTTTTGTTCCTCGGTGCCGTATGCGCTAATGGGCCAGCAGCACAGTGAGCAGTGGGCCGACAAAGTGACGCTTGTGCTCGCGCAGTATCTGGCAAGCTCCTCGCACGCCGCTATATACGTGACGTAGCTAAGGCCCGCCCCGCCGTATTCCTCCGGAAACGGGAGACCCATCATACCCATTTCCGCAAGCTTGCCAACCGTCTCCTCCGGAAACCGCTCCTCTTCATCCAACTCCGCCGCTATAGGCTGTACTTCTTTTAGGCAGAATTCGCGCAGCATGTCGATTATGTCTTGTTCTTCCGGTGTAAATTTAAAATCCATAGCTTCAACTTTCCCCTTTTTATTTTTTCTAAATTCTTTAAGCCGCTTCAATACAGTAGCGCTTAGACAATCCTAGTATATAATAAATAGGAGATCGCCTATTGTCAATAAAAATCCGCTTTGATGGGATCAAAAAATCCGAATACCCTGTGAGACGTAACCGCAGCGGCAATTTATTCCGCCTTTCCCCTCTTCCTCTGCCGGACGCATTCGGTCAGGAGGTATTCTATCTGGCCGTTGAGTGAGCGGAAGTCCTCCTCCGCCCACGCGACCAGGTCTTTCCATAATGCTGCCGACAAACGCAGGGGAACCTGCTTTTTTTTCTCGTCAAAATTTTTATCCATCATACCTTAAACATGTCCTATTGCGAACAAGCCGCAGTTTTACGAATGTGATGATTATTCAAACACGCCCTAATATAGCGAACCGCTGTTTACGACCGGTTGGGCGTCCCTGTTGCCGCAGAGGACGACAAGCAGGTTGCTGACCATCGCGGCTTTGCGCTCCTCGTCAAGCTGTACAATGTTGTTCTGACTGAGCTTTTCAAGCGCCATTTCAACCATGCCGACCGCGCCCTCCACAATCATTTGGCGCGCGTCGATGATAGCTGAGGCTTGCTGCCTTTGGAGCATCACAGCCGCAATCTCCTCGGAGTATGAAAGGTGGGTTATCCGCGCTTCCAGGATTTCAAGACCCGCGACCCCGACCTTTGATTGTATCTCGTCTTTTAGCTTATCGGCGATTTCTGTGCTGCTGCCGCGCAGGGAAAGCTCGCTGTCATTACCGATGCAATCGTACGGGAAAAGGCGGACAATATTCCTGAGCGCGGAGTCACACTGGATCGAAAGGAACTCCTTATAGTTGTCAACGTTGAAAACAGCCTTGGCTGTGTTGACTACTTTCCATATGACCACTATGCCGATGATGATTGGATTTCCGAGCTGGTCGTTGATTTTTTGCTTCTCGTTGTTGAGCGTCATTGCCTTGAGCGAGATTTTTTTGCTTATAGGCGAAATCTGAGTGCCTTTTACCGCGGCCTCGGCCGATATGACGGATGATTTGAAGGCCGCCGAGGTAGCCGAAGAGACTCCCGCGGCAGGGTTTACCGCCGTACAGAACGGGTTGACCCAATAGAAGCCCGCACCCTTAAGCGTACCGTAGTAGCGCCCAAAGAGAGTAAGCACGAAAGCTTCGTTGGGCTTGAGCACCTTCAGCCCCACAAAGAGAATCGGCCCGACGATAAAGGCGTACAAACCGCCGACGACCATCAGTACTGTGGGCAGGCTTGCCGGCCAGCCCCGGTCTATCAGCACCGCACCGATGACAAACACTGCCAGAAAGACGAGCGCAGCCAGGATGTTGAGCACCAGGCACGCCATGCCGCTCATGGCCTTCAGCTCGGTTTCCTTATCGTGTATTGTGCCTTGTTTGTTTTCTACATGCATTTTCTATACCTCCGTAATGTTAAAATGATATCAATATAATATCATAACAATATTAACATGACCCGCAAGAGCTGTCAAGGGTTATTTTCGATTATTTTGCATGGAGTGTTTGAATAATCTGTTGCAATAGTTGACAAACACCGGTGGATTTCTGTATAATTTCTATATATTTATAGTTTGGAGTTGTCAGCGATTATGACTATCTTTCCCGCGATTGATTTGTATAAAGGCAGCGTCGTCCGGCTTACAAGGGGCGACTACTCAAAAATGACGGTTTACAGCACCGATCCTCTCGCTGTGGCGCGGGGATTCAGAGAGGCCGGGGCGGTTGCCGCCCATGTCGTTGACCTTGAAGGCGCGAGGGACGGGGAACCGTTGAATTTCGATGTGATAAGGCGCATTGCGGAGGAGTCCGGACTTGAAATCCAAGTTGGCGGCGGAATTCGTAATATGGGCATTATTGAAAGATACCTGAGCGCCGGAGTACGACGGGTCATACTGGGCACGGCGGCGGCATCCGATCCGGGCTTCATATCTGAATTGGCAGGGAGATTCGGCGACGCGGCTGCCGTCTCGGTCGATATAAAAGACGGGCGCGTCGCTATAAAAGGCTGGACAGATTTGTCAGAGCATGACGCCCTTGATTTTTGCCATACCGCCGTGGACCTCGGCGTACGGACGCTCATCTGCACCGATATTTCGAAGGACGGAATGCTAGGCGGCACGAACATGGAGCTATACCGGGCGATGCGGAAGGAACTGCCGGTCAATCTAATTGCGTCAGGCGGAATAACGTCGCTCGGCGAAGTCAGAGCCTTGTCCGCGCTGGGCATGGACGGGGCAATACTTGGCAGGGCTCTGTACACAGGCGACCTTGATCTAAAGGAGTGTATTAGGAGCAGCCACTAAAGGGTTCTTGCTAAGTAACTGCTCAGTACCCCTCTGCTGAAACCTTCCAAGCCTCGTCATTGCGGCCTCCGAGCCGCAATCCCCTTGAAATCCGCAGGGGATTGCGGGTCAAGCCCGCAATGACGGGAGGGAGGGGTTTCTGAGTAGTTACCTTGCTGAAAGCAAATGACGTCAGCAATTGATATTATTATTAAGGGATTGAAGCAATATGAACGAGAATAGTTCCGGAAACGGGTTGCTTGATGAATTGGAGAGGTTTGCTCAGGCAAATATGATCGAAAACTTCAATGATTTATTAAACGGCGGCAAGTTGTCCGGCAATGAAGCGAAAATTGCCAGCTTGTGCAGCTCCATGATGGAAAAAATTGAGCTTAAGACCAGTTATCTGAGCACTTTGAACAATGTATCGTCCATACTGCATGACTTGGACGCGGATAACTTCGAAGAGAATTTGAGCAAGGCCATGATGCTGCTGAAAGAAACCGTGGATCTTGACCGAATATGCATATGGAAAAACCATACTGTTGACGGGAAACTATATCGCACTCAGATATACGAATGGTTTGAAGAAGCCATTTCACAACCCGCCGGCAGATTAACAAAAAATGTCCCTTACTGCGATACTATTCCAACATGGGAAGTACCGCTGTCGCGCGGGGACTGTATTGTTGGTCTTGTGCGGAACATGCCTCACAACGAAAAGCGGCATCTTTCCTCTCAGGGCATCATTTCGGTCATGGCTGTACCGGTGTTTTTCCACGAGGAATTCTGGGGTTTTATCGGCTTCGATTATTGCTTCGAAGAGCGCGAATTTTCAGAAAATGAAGGGATGTTTCTGCGCTCCGCCGGCAACATGGTCGCCCACGCGTTAATACGTGAAAACATGACGCAGATCACGCTCAAAAACCAAAAAGAGTCCATTGCGATTTTGGAGAATATTTTAAACAGTATCAGCGCAATGATATACGTTTCCATCCCGCACACCGGCGAGGTGCTTTTCATGAACGACCATATGAAGCATCATTTCGGCATTGAAGGCGATGTTGTTGGCAAGATATGCTATAAAGTTATGCAAAAAAACATGTCTCAGCAATGTGAGTTATGCCCTTGTATACAGCTTGAGAATGACCCGGAGCGGATTATTAACTGGGAGGAAAGCAACTCTTTGACCGGGCGTACCTATAGCAATATGGACAGATACATAATCTGGCCCGACGGAAGGCTTGTTCATCTTCAGCACTCCGTTGACATAACCGAGCTAGTCGTCGCAAAAGAGCTTGCGGAACAAGGCAGCCGCACGAAAAGTAGTTTTCTGGCAAAAATGAGCCATGAAATACGGACTCCCATGAACGCGATCCTGGGCATGACTGAGCTTGCGTTACGCGAAGATATTTCGGATACTGTCCGGGATCACGTCTTAGCGATCAAGCAGGCAGGGTCAAACCTTTTGACAATAATTAACGATGTTTTGGACTTTTCAAAAATCGAAACAGGCAGATTTGAAATCATTGACGCAGAATATTCCGTCGAGTCTTTGCTTAATGACGTTGTAAGCATTATCAGGATGAGGGTGCTCGATTCCCAGATACGTTTTGCGGTAAATGTTGACTGCGGGATACCCGGCACGCTGTTCGGTGATGAAACAAGAATCCGCCAGATATTGATGAATGTCCTGGGAAATGCGGCCAAATATACGGAGAGGGGTTTTATTTCATTTACGGTAACAGGTGAGTTTGTTGATGAGGACACCGTAAGCGTCACGTTTGAGGTCACGGACAGCGGCAGGGGGATAAAGCCGGAAGACGCGAACAGGCTGTTTGAGGATTTTACGCAATTCGATTTGGAAAAAAACAGGGGAATAGAAGGAGTGGGCCTTGGGCTGGCAATCACGCACAGTATTGTGAAAGAAATGGGGGGGACCATCGGCGTCGAGTCCGAATACGGCAAAGGCAGCACCTTCACAATTACGATTCCACAAAAATATTACAGCGGCGAGGTACTGGCCACTGTTGAAAATCCGGGCGGCAAGAGCATACTTCTGTATGAACGGCGGGATGTATATGCCAATTCTATCCTCAAAACCATATCCAATCTTGGCGCAAACTGTACGCTTGTAAAAACTGATTCCGAATTGTGTGAAAAACTGTCCGATTATGAGTATGACTTCATTTTTCTGTCATTTGCGCTGTATGTGAAAAGCAAAGACAAAATTTTAAAATCCGCGGTGAATCCGAGAATTGTGGTACTCACCGAATTTGGGGACGCCGTCCCCGATAAAAACATGGACGTCCTTGCCATGCCGGTGTATTGCATATTGGTCGCAAAAATTCTAAACGGCGTGTACGGCGGCTTTTCTTATGATATCAGCAGTGAAAATACCGCCAGATTTTCCGCACCTGAAGCGAAGATCCTCGTTGTTGACGATATCAGCACAAACCTAAGAGTGGCGCAAGGTCTGCTCGCGCCGTACAATGTGCGGGTCGATGTATGTAAAAGCGGCATGGAGGCTCTGAAAGCGGTATGCTCAAAGGAATATGATTTGGTGCTAATGGATCATAAGATGCCGGAAATGGACGGAGTCGAAGCCGTGCGCCGCATAAGGGAAATGGGTGACGACGACTCGTATTATTCGAACTTGCCAATCATAGCGCTGACGGCCAATGCTATCGCCGGCACGAGGGAAATGTTTTTGGAAAATGGCTTTAATGATTTTCTTTCGAAACCCATTGATACCGTCATACTGAATTCTATTTTGGAAAAATGGATATCGGAAGGCAAACAGGAAAGATTCTTACAGGAGCAAGGCTCGTCCGATGGGGTAAGCAACATCAAAATTGATGGGTTGGATGTTGACATAGGCGTCTCAAGGTCGGGCGGGACAGTAGGTTTATATCTTGAAACCCTTGCAGCGTTTTATGAGGATGGAACAAAAAGAATTGAGGAGATTGAGCTTTGCCTTGAGGAGGGCAACCTTTCCCTGTACACAATATATGTTCACGGACTGAAAGGCGCTGCTATGGTAATCGGCGCGGATGAATTATCCGAAATGGCAAAGGATCTTGAAATGGCCGGCAAGCGGGAAGACTGGGCCTATATAAGTACGCGCAACGCCGAGTTTGTCTCGGTTTTAAATACTCTTCTCGGCAATATAGACGCCGAACTGAATGCCAAAATGCCCGTAGAGTCCGCCGCTTACGATGCAGAAGCATTGAAACAGATGCTCAGAGCCATGAGGTCAGCGATTGACGCTTTTGACGCCGGTGCTATGAACAGTACCCTCGAAAGCTTACTAAAACTGACGCAAGGGGCGGATATTAATGCCGATATAAAGAAAATATCAGTCAGTATTCTAATGGGCGAATACGACGAGGCCGCCGTTCTGGCAGATATGTTATTGTCTTGACTAACTGAAGCAAATCAGGTAGATTTTGAGCCAATGTCACATAGGAATACCGTCATTGCGGGCTTGACCCGCAATCCCCCACGGTACGCACCGTTTATGGGATTCCGTGTCAAGCACGGAATGACGCGTGGAGGTGGTTGCCGCATAACTAAATGACAGATGGCAGTCATTTTTTTCTTCGTTTTTTCTTTGTGCCGTCAGGTTCGTCAGGCGTAGTTTCGTCTAATGAGGCGAATTGCCGCAGCAGGTCTTTTTGCTGTTCGGAGAGCTTGGTAGGCACGGATACCACCACGGTCACGAACTGATCCCCGCGGCCTATGCCGCGAAGGCTCTGAATACCTTTTCCGCGCAGACGGAACACGGCGCCGGTTTGAGTGCCTTCCGGGATCGAGTATTTTACTTTGCCGTCAAGAGTCGGAACCTCTATCTCGGCGCCGAGCGCAGCCTGAACGAATGTAACAGGCATATTTAGGTGTACTGAGTTTCCCTCGCGCTCAAAGACCGGGTGGCGCAATACGCTTATCGTAACATAGAGGTCGCCCGGCTCGCCGCCGTTGATTCCCGCGCTTCCCTGTCCGCGTATCGAGAGGGTCTGTCCGTCGTCGATACCGGCGGGGATGTTTACCTTTATATTCCTGTTGCGCCGGACAAGACCCATACCGCGGCATTTTTCGCATGGATCCTTTATTATTTTCCCGCGTCCGGAGCAATCAGGGCAGTCTGTCGTGCTTTGCATGACCCCAAAGGGGGTGCGCTGCTGCGCTGTTATCGTACCACGGCCGTTGCATTTTGCGCATTTATCGGCGGTCGTCCCTTGCTTGCTTCCGGAGCCGGAACAGGTTTCGCATGTTTCAACACGCATGACCGAGGCTTCCTTTTCGCATCCGAAAGCGGCTTCCTCAAAGGTAATGATTACCTCGGCATGTATGCGTTCGCCTTTTCTGGGCGAGTTACGGCTGCGGCTTGAGGTTCCTCCTCCTCCGAAAATGGAGCCGAACAGGTCGCCAAGGTCGAAATCCATTCCGCCAAAGCCGCCAAAACCCCCGAAGCCGCTGCCCGCGCCGAAATTCGGATCGACTCCGGCGTGTCCGAATTGATCGTATCGCGCCTTTTTTCCCGCGTCCGACAAAACCTCATACGCCTCGTTTATTTCCTTGAAGCGTGACTCGGCGCTCTTGTTGCCCGGATTGACGTCCGGGTGATATTTTTTTGCCTGTTGGCGGAACGCTTTTTTTATCTCGTCATCAGAAGCGCTTTTCTTTAGCCCAAGCGCCTCATAATAATCACGCTTTTCAGACATTATCTTCGTCGTCCACTACTTCATAGTCCGCGTCGTAGTACTGACCGGAATCGCCGCCCGGGTCCCCTCCTGATCCGCCCGGCCCTCCGGGGCCGTCTTCGGGAGGGGCTGCCTGGCTGTATAGTTTTTCGCTTACGGCGAAAAATGCTTTTTCCAGGTCGCCCGCAGCCAGCTTTATTGATTCCGTATCTGTACCTGACAGCGCAGTTTTGACCTTAGCGATTGCGTCCTCGATCGTCTGCTTATCGTCCGGTTCTATTTTTCCTTCCATGTCGGCAAGCGTCTTTTCGCTCTGATACACCATTTGGTCGGCATGGTTGCGTGTGTCGGCCTCGTCGCGGCGCTGCGCGTCCTCCGCCGCGTACTGTTCGGCTTCCTTGACCGCTTTTTCGATATCTTCTTTTGAGAGGTTTGCGGAAGCGGTTATCGTGATATGCTGCTCTCTGCCTGTACCCAGATCCTTTGCCGATACGTTGACGATACCGTTTGCGTCGATATCAAACGTGACCTCTATCTGCGGCACGCCTCTGCGCGCGGGCGCAATGCCGTCTAAATGGAATTTGCCCAGCGACTTATTATATTGCGCCATTTCACGCTCGCCCTGCAGTACGTTGACCTCGACTGAGGTCTGGTTATCGGCTGCTGTGGAGAAAATCTGGCTTTTCTTAGACGGGATTGTAGTGTTGCGCTCAATGAGCTTTGTGAATACCCCTCCCATAGTCTCAATACCGAGGGACAGAGGGGTGACGTCCAGCAGAAGAATACCCTCTACGTCGCCGCCGAGTACGCCGCCCTGAATCGCGGCGCCGGCCGCAACGCACTCGTCCGGGTTAATGCCTCGGAAAGGGTCTTTGCCCGTAATCTTCTTAACGGCTTCCTGAACGGCGGGGATGCGCGTAGAGCCGCCGACCAGCAGAACCTTCGACAATTGGGACGCGTTCAGCCCTGAATCGGACAGCGCTTGATTGACAGGACCCATTGTCTTTTCAACCAGATGGGCTGTCAGCTCATTAAATTTCGCTCTGGTAAGCGTGCAGTCGAGATGCTTTGGGCCGGTGGCGTCAGCCGTTATGTACGGAAGGTTTATTGTTGCGGTCGTGACGCCGGAGAGGTCGGTCTTTGCCTTTTCCGCAGCCTCGCGCAAACGCTGGACGGCGATCTTGTCTACTGACAGGTCAATGCCGTTGTCCTTCTTGAATTCCGCGAGCAGGAAGTTCATGACGCACTCGTCGAAATCGTCGCCGCCCAGACGGTTATTGCCCGCAGTCGCCAGAACTTCTATTACGCCGTCGCCAATTTCGAGTATTGAAACGTCGAATGTGCCGCCGCCGAGGTCGTAGACCATTATTTTCTGCTCATGTTCTTTGTCAAGGCCGTAGGCAAGCGCCGCCGCCGTCGGCTCATTGATTATGCGCTTTACGTCAAGTCCCGCTATTTTTCCGGCGTCCTTGGTCGCCTGGCGCTGTGAGTCGGTAAAGTACGCCGGTACTGTGATGACAGCCTCAGCAACCTTTGAGCCAAGATATGTCTCCGCGTCTGTTTTCAGTTTTTGCAGTATCATCGCGGAAATCTCCTGCGGCGTGTACTGCTTATTATCAATTGATACCCTGAAAGCGCTGCCCATTTCACGCTTGATGGATGAAACTGTCCGGTCAGGGTTTGTTATGGCCTGGCGCTTTGCAACGTGGCCTATCATTCGCTCCCCGTCCGCCGAGAATGCAATGACCGAGGGCGTAGTGCGGCTGCCTTCGGCGTTGGAGATGATGACGGGTTCTCCGCCTTCTATTACGGCAACGCAAGAATTTGTCGTACCTAAATCAATACCAATAATCTTTCCCATGTTTTTGCTCCTCCTAAAATCTTAATCCGTCCGCGCAGCGGACACACTAGTACTCTCAATTTGCTACTACAACGCTTGAAAAACGCAGAACTCTGTCTCCGAGCATGAAGCCCTTCTGGAACTCTTCAGAAATGATTTTTTCGCCAAGAGCGGGGTTTTCTATAGCCATGACCGCATTGTGACGATTGGGGTCGAATGGCTCGCCAAGCGCCTGTATCGGCTCTACTCCCATATTCTCAAATACTTCCATTAGACCTGTCAGCGTCATTTCGACGCCTTTGTAAAAAGCCTCGTCCGTACACGTCATTTTCAAAGCCCGTTCCAGATTATCATAAACAGGCAGCAGGCGAATTATCGTGTCCGCGCGGGCGCCGCCATATACTGCTTGCAGTTCTTTTGCGCTGCGCTTGCGAAAATTATCATACTCCGCCGCTAGCCGCAGGTACTTATCACGCTCAGCCGCAAGCAAGTCCCGGGGCGCATCGTCGGCCGATGAGCCGCTGCTTTGCCCATTTCCCGTCTCCTGACCGTCGGCATCCCCCGTCTCCCGGCAACCGGGCGCCGCGCGCCTATCGTTTTCGGCGAAACATTCCTCATCGCCGGGGGCTGTACCGCCACAGCCATGTCCGCTGAGTGAATCCTGACCGCCGTCTGCCGCGCAGTGGTCACCCGCAGCGCAAAACGCCGTGTCTTCGCAGGCGGGCGTCTTAGCGTCCGTGTTTTCCGCGACGGTTTCCAACTCACTTACTTTGTCCAATATCATCATCTCCTGACTTATTGTTTATATGCGGCATCTCGCCGCCTGAAAGGAGCCAGCTAAGCCCGCGCGCGATGTACGAAAGCCGCGCCGCTACCTTTGAATAGTCCATCCTTGTCGGGCCGATAACGCCTATGAGGCCTTGCATATCGCCGCCCGCGTTGTACCGCGCGGCCATGACGCTGGAGTCGCGCAGCTCATCAGCCAGATTTTCCGGGCCGATTGTGATCTTAATTTCGTCTGTCGTATCCGGCGACGGCAATTGTGAAAGCTCCATGTCGTCCGAAAGATAACGGATCAGGCGCTGTGCTTTGCTAATATCCCTGTATTCCGGGTGGCTCAGCAGATTCATTGCTCCGGTAACCCGCGCCTGGCCGGATTTTGCCTCGCACAGAAGCTCTATTGTAAAGCCCGCTATAACCGCTACAATACCGGATGTATCGCCAACCGCGCGTTCCGTAGATGAAATGAGCGAGGATGTTATGCCTTCCTCCGGTATGCCCGTGAAGCTCGCGTTGAACACTGTGGCGAGCTTTGTAAGCAGCGCCGGCTGGACAGGCGTCGTTAAGTGGATCAGTTTGTTCTTTACCGTATCGTTATTTAGTAACGCGACTATAATAAACGTGCGGGCGTCAACGTGGATGAGGTCAAACCTCGCGATACTTACCATGCCGGATGACGTCGCCAATGCGTACGCAGGGTAAGTCGTCAGCCTGGACGCCAGATTTCCCGCCTCGTCGAGAAGATGTTCCTGCCCGGTGATACTGCCCTTCAGCGCGCTGCTTATCTCATGCGCGTCATCATTTGAAAGGTTGTGGCGGCGCATAAGCTCGTTGACATAGACGCGGTATCCCTGGGATGACGGCACCCTGCCGGCGGAGGTATGCGGCTGCTCTAAAAGCCCCATTGACTCCAGCTCCGCCATTTCGTTTCTTATTGTGGCAGACGAAACAGACGAACCAAACTCCGCGGCAACGGTTTTTGATCCCACCGGCTCCGCCGCCCGGACGTAATGCTCGATCACGACACGCAAAATTTCTTTTTTCCGCTCGCTCAAAGCCATAGCATGGAGTCCCCCGCAGCGTATTAGCGCCAATTTAGCACTCGAAGCCGAAGAGTGCTAAATATAATTTAGCATCGTCTAACGCGGTTGTCAAGTGTTTCCGGAAAAAATGAAATTATCAAGCTCAGAAGACGTCAGAGCCTACCGAAGACCTTGCCTGAATGGGGCTATTTTTTACATTTTTTACATTCCTATCGCTCAAAGGCGCATCCTGCGCCTATTCGCGGCGCTCCGCATCCTTGCTCCGCGCCACGGAATACAAAAAACAGCCCCATTCAGGCTGGTCTGAACCAATGTCATTAAGTTAAGCGTGTTGCCTGAATCATTGGGTGACCTCTAACCAAAATTTACACTACCAACAACTGGGTAAAACCGGAAATGCACCATCCGGCGCCCGGTCCCCACCCCGCTAACATCAAGCTAAACAACAATACTCTGCGCCCACCCCGACAGGGCGCCTCCGCTTATCTGCGAAAAAAACTCTAAAAAACGTAACTGCTCAGTACCCCACTGCTGAAACCTTCCAAGCCTCGTCATTGCGGCCTCCGAGCCGCAATCCCCTTATAATCCGCAGGGGATTGCGGGTCAATCCCGCAATGACGGGAGGGGGGTCTGAGCAGTTACTAAAAAACTAAAAAATATCGAAAAAAA
>Ga0099364_10002735_pt1 | contig 27965 bp, 26 predicted proteins | sample TergutTh196P3_FD_73070 | JGI IMG/M metagenome (GOLD analysis project Ga0099364, IMG submission 73070) | Microcerotermes parvus P3 segment gut microbial communities from Pointe-Noire, Republic of the Congo - Th196 P3 | ecosystem: Host-associated > Arthropoda: Insects > Digestive system > Gut ... | reverse complement strand
TTAGTGATTAGTGGTTAGTGATTAGTGGTTAGTGATTAGTGGTTAGTGATTAGTGGTTAGTGATTAGTGATTAGTGGTTAGAAAAAACAAAAGCAAAAGAAAAACAAAAAAGATAAAAGCAAAAACAAAAGAAAAACAAAAAAGAAAAAGATAAAAAGAAAAAGAAAAAGAAAAACAAAGACAAAAAGCAAAAAGCAAAACAAAAAAACCGTGTTCGGCAGAACGCGGTTTTTTTGTCTTTTGCTGATCCCAGAAGTAAAACGGGCGGCAAGATGCCGCCCCTACGGTTTTTTGTCTTTCGTCTTTGTCTTTAACTAACCACTAACCACTAATCACTAATCACTACTAACTAACTTTGCCTCAAACACGGGGCGGGCGAGTTTCATCATTTCGGGGTTTATTTTAAGCAGCCATAAGCCGACCAACAAAACAACCGCCCCAAAAACAGCGAGCGTCACCGGCGCGCCAACAAGAAACGCGACTCCGCCGGTGCACAGGCTCCCAACCGACGAGGCCCCCATCGTGGACATAACATGAAGGCTCATAACACGGCTGCGTTTATCATCATCAACAAGCGTCTGGTTGATCGTGGAACACGAAATCACGCTTGTGGCGGAACAAAAACCGATACAGCATATCAAAATCAATGAAATGTAAAAATTTTCGGATAAGGAGAATAATATAAGGAAAACCCCGAAAGCCGCCGCCGCAATCCCCATTTCTTTCATCAATCCCGCGGGAGGCCTTTTAAATGACAGGCGAAAACCGCCGAGCAGCGCACCGCACCCGGTGGCGGCCATGAGAAACCCCAGCGTGTATGGTTTGCCCCCAAGTATATCGCGGGCAAAGACGGTCACTAAAGTAATGTAAGGAAACGCGAAAAAACTTATAAGCGCCATGCCTGTCAGGCAATTTCGCATCGGCAGGAAATTTTTTACATAGCCGATCCCCTCCCTGAAATTTTTAACCACGCCGCGCCCCGATATTGCCGCCGATGGAGGTTTTGTCAGCTTTATCATCAATAACACGGCCAAAGTGGGTATATACGCGAATGTATTCAAAAGGAAGCACGCGCCTTCCCCTGCGGCAGCTATTACAAGCCCCGCCACGGAAGGGCCTATAAGCCTGGTTACGCTGAAAAGTACGGATATTAACGCTATTCCGCTACTAAGTTCGCCCGGGTCGTCGATAAGCGCGGGGATTATGGATTGGCGGGCGGGGATTTCAAAGGAGTCGGATATCCCTATGAGAAGGGCAAGCAGCAATATATACTCGTAGCGGATAAGCCCGGAAAGGGTAAGGGCCGCCAAAGCGAAGGCGTGTAACATGCTGAAGGACTGGCAAAATATCATGAGTTTACGAATATCCCTTCCTTCCATGACCGCCCCGGTTATCCCGGAAAACAGCAAAATCGGGATTTGCGTCGTAAAATCGATCATGCCCAGCATGAACGGCGATCCCGTCAATCCATACACAAGCCAGTTCATGGCTATTCTCTGCATCCAAAATCCCGTCAGCGATATACACTGCCCCGTATAATAAAGCTTATAATTCCTGTTTTTGAAAACAGAAGGAAGCAAATTTATCATTTTCATTATTTCAATCCATTTACCCTCTCAAAAAATAAAAATATGTAAAAAAATTTTTGATTATTTTTTCCGCAAATTGATTTCATTGTATCGTATAATTGAAACATGATTTACAAATGGCGGTAAATAAAGAGGTGGGGATAGAGAAATGTATCGTTCGCATGTGTTGATATGCAGCGGAACGGGGTGCAAATCCGGGGGCGCTGCCGCGACTACGGAAGCGATCAGGAAAGAAATTGAAAAATTTTCCATTGCTGATGAAGTGGCGATTGTCCCGACGGGGTGTCATGGAATGTGCGAAATGGGGCCAATCGTTATCGTGTACCCGGAAGGCACGTTCTATTGCCGTGTTAATCCCGAGGACGGCGCGGAGATAGTCCGTGAACATCTTGCCAAGGGAAGGACAGTTGAGCGCCTTTTGTTCAAGGAACCCGAAGGAATCCAGATAGCTTCTTACAAAGAGATTCCGTTTTACAGCAGGCAGAAAAGAATCGCTCTCAAAAACTGCGGCTATATCAATCCTGACAATATTGAGGAATATATCGGGCGCAACGGTTACGAGGCGCTTGGGAAATGTCTCGCCTCAATGACTCCGGGGCAGGTAATCGAGGAAGTGAAAAAATCCGAACTTCGCGGGCGCGGCGGCGGCGGATTTCCCACAGGGCTCAAATGGAGTTTTTGCGCCAAGTCTCCCGGCCCGAAGAAATATATTATCTGCAACGCGGACGAAGGCGACCCGGGCGCGTTTATGGACAGGTCAATACTTGAAGGCGACCCTCATTCGATCCTTGAAGGCATGGCTATCGGGGCTTACGCTGTCGGGGCGGATGAAGCCTATGTATATTGCCGCGCGGAGTATCCGCTTGCGATAGAAAGGCTTAAAAACGCTATATCTCAAGCCATGGAATACGGTTTATTGGGGGATAAAATCTTCGGAACGGATTTTTCATTCCAGGTCCACATAAAGGAAGGCGCGGGAGCTTTCGTTTGCGGGGAAGAGACGGCGCTGATGTGTTCCATAGAAGGAATGCGCGGAATGCCGCGCCCAAGGCCGCCCTTTCCTGCCGTTTCCGGGCTGTGGGGCAAACCTACGAACATAAATAATGTTGAAACCTGGGCCAACATTCCGCAGATAATACTTAACGGGGGAGAATGGTACGCCTCCATGGGTACGGCGGAATCAAAGGGAACGAAGGTTTTCGCCCTCACGGGCAAGGTCAAGCATACGGGGCTTGTCGAAGTTCCCATGGGAATTTCCCTGCGCGAGATAATCATGGAAATAGGCGGAGGAATCCTTAACGACAAGAAGTTTAAAGCCGTTCAGATAGGAGGTCCTTCCGGCGGCTGCCTTACCGAAGATCATCTTGACACGCCCGTGAGCTACGAGGACCTTACAAAGCTTGGCGCTATAATGGGCTCCGGCGGGCTCGTCGTCATGGATGAAGAAAACTGCATGGTGGACGTCGCTAAATTCTTCCTTGATTTCACCCAGCGGGAATCATGCGGTAAATGCACCCCATGCCGCGAAGGGACTAAGCAGATACTTATCATGCTTGAGGAAATAACCAAGGGGAACGGGAAGATCGAAGACCTCCAGATGCTTGAAGAATTGGCCGTAATGGTTAAAAATATGTCCCTCTGCGGGCTTGGGCAGACCGCTCCTAACCCGCTCCTGACGACGCTGAAATACTTCCGGGGGGAATACGAGGCTCATATCAATGAAAAACGCTGCCCTGCACATGTTTGCGTTGATTTGATCACCTTTATTATTCATGAGGATAAATGTAAACGCTGTAACCTTTGCGCGAAGAACTGCCCCGCGAAATGTATATCCGGTGATAAACAGACGCCATACGTTATAGACCAGCCGCGTTGCGTAAAGTGCGGAGCGTGTATCGATAAATGCCCGTTTAAGGCCATTACGAAAGAATAGAGGCGGAGAAGATGATAAAACTCCATTTTGACGGAAAAGAATGTACTGGAACTAAGGGACAGACCATCTTTGAAGTGGCCGTGGCCAGCGGAGTAAAAACCATTCCCACGTTATGCTGGCTTAAAGGGCTTCGCCCTGAAGGCGCTTGCCGCATGTGCGTCGTGGAAGTCGAGGGCAGCCCAAAAATGCTTACCGCCTGCACGTCTCCGGCGGAGGATGGAATGAGGGTGCTTACGCAGACCGATAAGCTTAAAAAATACCGCAGGCAGATACTTGAGCTGCTTTTTGCCGGGCGCAACCATTTTTGCATGTATTGTTCGGCAAGCGGAGATTGCGAGCTTCAAACCCTTGCCATAGAGCATGGAATGGACGAAGTGCGCTATCCTTACCTGTTCCCGTCCATTGAGAACGACACGACTTCGGGCGATTTTATGGTTGACAGAAACCGTTGTATTTTATGCAGCCGTTGTATCCGCACATGTAAAGAAGTCGTCGGCGCTTGTTCTCTTGGCCTTGAAAAACGCGGATGGGTCGCGAATATTATTTCCGACCTTGGGAAAAAATTCGGAGAGAGTTCAACCTGCGTTTCCTGCGGAGCCTGCGCGCAAGCCTGCCCGACGGGGACCATAACGGTGAGGGAACACGCTTATCGCGGACGCCGCAAGGATTGCGACAAAATTGCGGAAACCGTCTGTCCGCTTTGCCTGATGGGATGCAAAATCAAAGTTTACGCGCGCAACAATTCGCTGATCCTTATAGAAGGCGTTACGAGCGGCGTTGACGGCGGACAGCTCTGCCGCAAAGGAAGGATAGAACTGCTCCGCGCTTCCGGGCAGCCCCGCTTCAGCTCTCCAATGGTCCGTTTCGGAACCGGTTTCCGCGAAGCTTCCTGGGATGAGGCGCTTGACCTGATCGCCGAAAAGATCAGACACGCCGACAAATCAAATTCAGGCGCAGTGGCGTCGCTGATGACTCCGGTTGATGAACTTAAATGCTTTGCCGGATTTTTCGGCGCATTGGGCATAAAGACCGACAGCCGTGAAGGCGATGTTCCGGCGGAAGCCTGTTATGTAAAGGAAAGCCATGAGCGTTCAGCGAACGAAGCTATCCATGAGCGCGAGAAGGAAGTCGCTAAGATGTGTTCGCTTCTCGCCGCAAACTCATGGCTTGGAGTCGGAAATGAGCCGTCCAAACAGGAGCCGGTCGGAAAGGGAATGTCGAGCCTTGATTTCTTCTTCTTCCGGACGCCGGGGCTTGAGACGCCTTGCAGTGATGTCCTTGAGGCTTTGGACCACTCGAAATTTTCAGTCGTTCAAACCCCATTTTTGTCTCACCCGATGGTTTCGCTTGCGGATGTCCTTCTTCCTTCCGCCGCGTGGTTTGAACTTGCGGAAGTTTGCGAACCCGCGGTATCGACTAAAGAAATGTGCGAAGTTTTCCAATCGCTTGCCGGGCGGCTTGCGATAACGATAAAGGAGGTGTAAGACGGGATGTCTGCCAAACCAAAAGTTGCGACAGTATGGCTTGAGTCTTGCGCGGGATGCCACATGTCTTTTCTTGACATTGACGAGAGGATCGTAGATTTGCTTTCTCAGGTTGAGCTGACGGCCAGTCCCGTATCGGACATCAAAGATATTCCCGAGGTTACGCTCGGTATAATTGATGGCGGGATAGGAAACGATGAAGAGCTGCATATCGCGCGGGAATTACGCAAAAAAAGCAAAGTCCTCATGGTTATGGGCGACTGCGCGGTATTCGGCGGAATAAACACCATGAGAAATTTCCTTACGCCGGAACAGGTATTGAAAGGCGCATATGCGGACGGAGCGACCGTCACTACTTTAAATCCATCGGGAAAACTCCCCGGCGAGACCGGGGAACCCGGACAAAGTGTTCCGCGATTGCTTCCTCAGGCAAACGCCGTTGACAGGCACGTTAAAGTTGACGTATATGTCCCGGGGTGCCCGCCGGACGCCGACGCTATATACTATGCGCTGAGCGAGATACTCGCGGGGCGCGTCCCCGTGAAAATACCGCCCGATATGATGCGCTACGACTAAGGGAAGGGGAGAGGAAATTATGGAGAAAAATGGAAAAACGATCGTAATAAATCCCGTTTCCCGCGTTGAGGGACATGGCAAAATAACGGTCCATCTTAACGATGAAAACGCCGTTGACAGCGTACAGTTTCACGTTACGCAATTCAGGGGCTTCGAGGTCTTTACGCGGGGGCGCGATTTTCGCGAGATGCCGGTACTTACGCCGAGAATTTGCGGAATTTGCCCTGTAAGCCATCATTTAGCCGCCGCGAAAGCTTGCGATGAAATTATCGGCGCCGTTATTACCCCCGCCGCCCATAAATTGCGCGAAGTTATGCACTGCGGACAGTTTATTCAGTCACATGCTTTATCTTTCTTCCATCTTTCAAGCCCGGACCTTCTTTTCGGGTTTGACGCCGACCCCGAAGCGCGCAACATCGCCGGCCTGGTCGAAAGAGAACCGGAGCTTGCGGTGCTTGGCGTTTTATTGCGCAAATACGGGCAGGAGATAATAAAAACATTGGGAGATAAAAAGATACATCCGTGGCACAGTATTCCGGGCGGAGTATCGAAACCTCTTACGAGGAAAGAATGCGATGAATACCTGCAAGGTCTTCCCGCAGTCATAGAAGGGTTTGAGAAGGCTATCGGGATAGTCAGGGATTATTTGGAAAAGAATCACGATCTTGCCAAAAGATATGCCGCCGTTGAGACGGGGTATATGGGACTTGTTCAGAAAACTTGCGACTGCGGCGGCGAAGAGGAAGGGGCGCTTGAGCTTTATGACGGGCTGCTTAGGCTTCGCGGGGCGAATGGCCGAATAATTGACGAATTTGAGCCTTACGAATACGCCGATAAAATAGGTGAGCATGTTGAGCCCTGGAGCTATATGAAATTCCCGTTCTACCGCGCGTTTGGGTATCCGCAGGGCGCTTACCGTGTCGGGCCCCTTGCCCGCGTCAACGCCTGCGACTTTATCACTACTCCCAAAGCGGACGAAGAGCTGAAAAATTTCCGTGAAGCAGGAAAGGATTCCGGCGGAATGGTGCATTACACTCTTTACTATCACTACGCGCGCCTTATTGAGGCGCTTTACGCGGCGGAGAGGCTTGGAGAACTCCTTGAGGACCCCGATGTATGTTCCAATGAGCTTCATTGCCCGCAGGGGAATGAGCTTAACCCGGAAGGCGTGGGAATTGTTGAGGCTCCCCGCGGCACTCTCATCCATCACTACAAAGTTGATGAAAATGGTGCGGTTACCGACGTTAACCTTATAGTTGCCACGGGACACAATAATATAGCTATAAACCGCGGGGTGGAGCAGGTTGCCCGTGAGTTCATAACCGACGGCACGGATGTTCAAGAAGGCGCCCTTAACAGGATGGAGCATGTCATTCGCTGTTATGACCCATGCTTATCCTGTTCGACCCATGCTTTGGGCAAAATGCCCCTTGAGCTTGAGATATTGAATTCCGAACATGAGGTTTTAAGGACTATCGTTCAGGAGTAATGAACATAAGCCCTATATTTGCACTATGCTTCTGTTGAGGTGATTTCTTTGACTATTGATACGAACCTTCTTGTGTCTATGACTGAGGTAAATCAAAATTTCTCAAAAATTGCGCGGCTTGTCGATAAAAGCGGCATGGCTGTGATTTTGGAAAATAATAAGCCGCGTTATATGGTGTTAAACTTTCGAGAATATGACGAAATTCAGGCAGCGCGACGCAAATTGTTCATCAATGCCACTGACAGCGTGATTTCCGAAAACCTTGAAGCTCTGCGCGAATTGGCAAAATGATAATTTTAACAACAACAGAAGTTGTTGAATTACATGAAAAATTGATTGCCGCGACCGGCGGTTCGCCGGGAGTCCGCGACATCGGGCTTCTCGAATCAGCAGTGCTTGGATGCTATCAATCATTCAGCGATAATGATCTATATCCTACAGTAATAGAAAAAGCGGCGCGTATAGCATATGCCGTTTGTAAAAATCACCCGTTTGTTGACGGAAATAAACGTGTAGCTGTCACATCTATGCTTGTAATCCTTCGTATGAATGATATTGTTTTGTTTCATACACAGCAAGAACTGGTTCGCCTTGGCCTGGGGATTGCGGATGGCAGCATTGACTATGAGGATATAACCGCTTGGATTAATGCGCATTTATAGCAATGCTTGAGATCTTCGTTCACCAAGGAAACGTTGATTATGACATGTTCAACCAGGCCGTTTTAAAAAATCTCCCGGATCGTCCCGGCGTATATCTTATGCGGGACGGTTCGGGAGATGTTATTTATATCGGAAAAGCCAAATCGCTTAAAAAACGTGTTTCCTCATATTTCAGGCATAACTTTGCCTCCCCGCGCCTGCGCAAACTTGTTGAACAAATAGCGGACATCTCCGTGATCCGCACGGAAACGGAAACGGAAGCTCTTATCGTCGAAGCGAAACTCATAAAAAGATATTCTCCGTTCTTTAACGTGGAGCTTAAAATGACGGACAGGTATCCATACATCTGCATAACGGGGGAATCTTTCCCGAGGATCGTCGTCACGAGAAAAATTCCTGACGCCGGCTCAAAAAATATTTGTTTCGGCCCCTGGGTCAGCGCGGGGAATGTCCGCACGCTTTTGAGACTGGTGGAAAGATATTTCCCCCTGCGTAGCTGCAAGGCGGATATACCGGTCGGGGGAAATCGTAAACGCCCGTGCCTGGAACATTCTGTCGGCCATTGCATGGCGCCGTGCGTTGGATATTGCTCTCAAAGCGAATATCGTGACAGAGCTGACGACGTTATACTGCTTTTGCAGAGCAGTTCGGCTGACCTTGTCGAACGTCTGCGCCGCCGCATGGATTCCGCCGCCAGAAAGCTGGACTTTGAGGAAGCCGCCAGGCACCGCGACGCCATACGCGCGATATGGAAACTGTCCCGGCAGAGAGTAAATACCGCTTTGCAAAAAGAGCTTGACGCCGAGCAGTTTGACGTGCTGTTAAAGCTGCAGGAGGCGCTTGGCCTTAAAGTATTGCCGTGGAGGATAGACGCTTTTGATATATCCCACTCTTCCGGAAAAGACGCTTATGGCTGCTGTGTGGTATTTGAGCAGGGAATACCGAATCCTTCCCTGTACCGCCGTTTTAAAATCAAAACCGTTGAAGGAGTAAACGATTTTGCCTCGATCCAGGAGACCGTGGAACGACGCTACAGCCGCGCGCTGGAAGGGGAAGAGCCGCTGCCTCAACTGGCGCTGATAGACGGCGGGCCGATACAGCTTGAGTTTGCATTGCGCGCGCTTGAAAAAATAAATCTTGCCCTTCCAGTTGTGGCTTTGGCTAAGGAGGAAGAATTGATTTACATTCCCGCGCCCGAAAAAGGGAAGGCGCCGGAGCCGTTGAGATTAAGCTATGATAATAAGGCTTTGAAACTGCTGCAAAGGGTCAGGGATGAAGTCCACCGGTACGCTGTAACGACTCATCGGAACGCGAGCGCCGTCAGATTCAAAAGGACGGTTCTTGAAGAAATTCCCGGAATAGGAAAACGCAAAGCGGCTCAACTGCTCGGAAACTTCGGGAGCGTTCAGCGCATATCGGGCTTAACCCCCGAAGAGCTTGCAAAAGCTCCCGGAATTGGAATGTCGCTTGCAAGGCAAATTATAGATTATCTTAATTCAACAAACGCTTAAAAGTCACTATTCGATTCCAGGATTCGTAAAGGCGTTCTTTGGAAATCTTGCCCTCGGTTACTAAGCTTACCAGAATATCGCGCGCTTTTTTGGGAAAGTCAGGATCGAAGGGCATGTCTTTGGCGTTGCAGGAAAATATCAAAATATCGGCTCCCGCTTCCACGGCCCTGCAAATAATTTCTTCTATGGAGTAATGCCGCGTCAGCGCCCCCATATGCAGGTCGTCCGTAAAGACGATCCCATTCCAGCCGAGCGCGCCGCGCAAAAGTTTTTCTGTAATATTGAAGGAAAGTGAAGCCGGATATTGCGGGTCAAGCTCCTTATGAAAAACATGGCTTGACATTACGCCGCCCTGAAAACCGGCTTCAAATGCCATGCGATAAGGCAGAAGCTCCGAGTCCGCCCAAGTTGACGTCACATCCGCCGTTCCCAAATGGGTATCGTTTTCCGCGCTGCCATGCCCGGGAAAATGTTTCAGGCAGGGAACAATGCCTGCGTTTTTCAATCCATCGCTGAAAGCGATAACGTGCCGCGCGGTGACGTTCGGGTCGCGGCTGAAACTGCGTTCAAGCCCTCCGATCGCCGGGCTGCCGCGGTTGATGTCAACGTCGGCCACCGGCGCGAAATTGACGTCAATGCCCATTTTTTTCAGCTCATGCCCCATTCTTTCCGCAACATCCCGCGTGATCGCCGCATCGCCGCGTCCAAGTTCCCGCGCGGATGGATAATTTTCCGCGAAACCTCTTCCAGGACGTAACCGCTGTACTCTGCCTCCTTCCTGATCAATGGCTATCCAAAGAGGAATGTCCGTGGGCGCGGCGTCTTTAAGAGACTTCGACAGCGCCGCCAGCTGTTCCGGTGAAATGATGTTCCGGGATCCTGCGCTCCCGGTCGTCATATCCCTGTCAAAAAGAATGACGTTTCCGACATACCCCGCTTTTATATGGCCGATTATGGAGGAGGTATCAGCTTCCGTGCCTCTGAAACCCACCATCAGCATTTGCGCCGCCATCTCCTTCACAGTCGGTTCCCTCGCCATTATTGCAGGCGAGCATAGCCCAAGCCACAGGAAAACACATAGGCTTATACATGCAAATCGGGTTGTTTTATACGCTCTTTTCAGGATTATTTTATTTTGAGGTTTCATGCTTCCGCTTTTTTAATATTGATTTCAACACGTCGGGGGTTAATTTTGCCATGTGGTTTTCCCAGGCATAAACCGAAACTTGGGTTCTGTTTTGTAATCCAAGTTTTTTCAAAAGATGGCTCGTATGGTTTCTTGCTGTGCGCTGAGAAATATACATGACGCTTGCTATTTCTGAGTTTTCGTATCCCTGCGCTATTAAATACAATATATCAAGTTCCCGCGCTGAAAGCTGCCTTAGTTTAATGATTTCGGGCGGTTCTTCAAAAGTTATGGCGGGGTCAATGAACCTTTTTTTCACCGCCACACAGCGGATCGCGGACAAAAGTTCCGTTCTGCCTGACGTCTCCAGCACAATTCCATTTATGTCCTTTGTTATCATTTGGGAACAAAATATGCTGTCAGGCGTTGTTATTATAATAACCTGCGTATTGCGCCTCGTATCCCTGGAACTTAACGCTTCAAGGGCTAAAAAAAAGTGGCGGTCCGACGTCATCAATATTTCAGGCTTGCTTGTCCTCAGATATGATAAGAGTTCTTCACGTTTTTCAATGCCGCTGATTATTTCCAGGTCGGACTCTTTTTCCAGCAGACATTTTAATCCATCCCGCAAAATTTTACGCTCGTCAAATATGACGACACGTATTTGTTTACCTGGAGGGAGCGTTTTAGCAGATGGAATCAAAGTATTTAAACCGCTTAGCCGTAAACTTGAGCGGGTTCCTTGCCTTCCAAAATTCTTAAAGCCCCTTCCGCAAGGGCGTCCATTTCGCCCTCGCCGGGTAATATTTCCACAGGCGCTATAAAAGAAACCCGGTTTGTTATTTCATCGCATAATTTACTGCTGTAAGCCAATCCTCCTGTCAGCAGTATTTTATCAACTTTGCCTTTAAGTACCGCTGCGCAGCTTCCTATTTCTTTAGCTACCTGGAAGCATAAAGTTTTAAATATGAGTTCCGCGTGGGAATCTCCGTTCGCTATCATCTTTTCAATCTCGCGCAGATCATTTGTTCCAAGATGCGCGACGAATCCTCCATTCCCAACGAGCATTTTTTCTATTTCCCGTTGAGTATATTTACCGCTGAAACATAGAGATACCAGTTTCCCTGCCGGAAGAGCCCCGCTGCGCTCGGGAGACATCGGGCCTTCTCCGTCAAGCCCGTTGCTCACGTCTATTACCCGTCCATTTTCATGCGCGCCGACCGAAACTCCCCCGCCCATGTGCGCAACTATGAAATTGCAGTCTTGAACGGATTTACCCATTTTTGCCGCGGCCCGCCTCGCGACGGCTTTTTGATTCAGGGCATGAAATATCGAACGGCGGCTGATTTCCGGCAACCCGGACAGCCGGGCTTCGTCGGCAAACTCATCAACCACGACCGGGTCTACGATAAATGCTTTCGCTCCTCCGGCGCTCGCGAAACGGGCGGCAAGCGGGGCGCCGAGGTTACTGGCGTGTTCCCCGTACTGAGCGCTTAAAAGGTCTTCCGTCATTTTCCTGTTTATCTCATAAGTTCCGCCATTTATGGGACGCAGAAGCCCCCCTCTGCCAACGACAGCGTCGAACTCCCGAGGGGAAACTCCTTTTTCTTCAAGTATTTTGCTTATCTCATTGAATCGAAACTCTTCCTGAGAACCAACATTTTCAAATTTACTTATAACGTCCGTATCATAACGCTGGGTTTCGCTCCAAATTTCCTTATCGTTTTCATACAGCGCGATTTTTGTGCTCGTAGAGCCCGGGTTTATTATAAACAGTTTCATTCATTGACTCTCCCTTTTCTAAAGTATGTACGTTTTCAGAGGCGGAAATCCGTTAAAACAAACCGAGCTGTAAGTTGACGTGTAAGCTCCGGTGGAGAAGAAATAAAGCCTGTCGCCTTCCTGAATTGCCTCCGGCAGCATGTAAGGCTCTTTTTCGTACATCACATCAACGCTGTCACATGTCGGCCCGGCGATCGTATAAGGAATCATTTTGCCTGTACGCTCAGAATATATCGGATAACGTATGCTCTCATCAATCGTTTCTATCAGCCCGCCAAACTTGCCCGTGTCAACATACAGCCAAGGGCTTCCTTCGCTTATTGTTTTCTTTGAAATTTGCACGACCTCCGTGACCAATATTCCGGACTCTCCGGTCATGTACCGCCCGGGCTCCGCTATTGTTTTTGGAATATCGTTTCCGAACACCTCGGCGACATATTCCATTATTTCCGCGCCATAAGCGGCGGTTTCCGGGATCGGGTTATTATATCTTACGGGGAATCCCCCTCCAAGGTTTATCATATCAAGTTTTATTCCGCGCTTTTCCGCGCCGTCAAAAACGTTTTTTGCGTTCAGCAAAGCGTCTCTCCACTGGGATATGTAATACTGCTGCGATCCGACATGAAATGACACGCCGCAAACTTTCAGGCCAAGCCGGTGCGCTGTCGTCAATAATTCGAGCGCCATTTCCGGACAGCAGCCAAATTTTCTGGACAGCGGCCATGACGCTCCTTCCCCTTTAGTAAGTATTCTGCAAAAAATCCTCGAACCGGGCGCGTTTTCAGCTATATTGCGCACATCGCTCTCGCAGTCGGTTGCGAATAATTTGACGCCTTTTGAGTATGCGTATGCTATATCGCGGGCTTTTTTGATCGTATTTCCAAAGCTGAGGCGTGAAGGGTCAACTCCCAATCCAAGCACCAGATCAATCTCATAAATTGCGGCTACATCAAAAAAACTTCCTTTTTCGGCAAGAAGTTTCAGAACTTCGATTTCAGGATTTGCTTTGACCGCATAGTAAACGTCCGATTGCGGCAAAGCTTTCCTGAGTTCATCGTATTTTTTTGCAACGCTGTCAAGATTTATCATGACAAACGGGGTTTGCTTATCCATGCTGAACTTTTTGAATTTGCCGAACTCCTCAAACGACATGTAATTACCCATTTCAAACTTATAATCCGACGCCATTACCACACCCACACCTCATGTTCATTAATATTATCTTTTATATGTAACACTGCCCCCGCATATCGTCATGGAGACATTTATATCTTTTATTTTCTCCGGAGCTGTTGTGAATATATCATCCTCAAGGATAACCAAATCGGCTAATTTACCTTCGGCTATTTCCCCCCGCAGGTTTTCCTCGTTTGATAGCCAGGCGGAAGCCCAGGTATACGCATTTACCGCTTCGGCAACGGAAAGTTTTTCGCTTGCTATCCACCCTCCGTAAGGGCGGTCATTTTCGTCCTGCCTTGTTACCGCCGCGTGAATGCCGAGAAGAGGGGAAATGCTTTCCACCGGAGCATCTGAGCCTGCTGAAATAATTATGCCTTTATCTATCATTGTCTTCCATCTATAGCTGTTGGAAGCTTTTTTGTTTCCTAATCGTCTCATAGCCATTTCCCTGTCCGACGGAACAAAACATGGCTGAATTGCCGCGCCCAAACCAAGCTGTTTTAGCCTTGAAAGCTGACCATCGTCCGCTGTCTGGCAGTGAACTATGATATGACGCAGCAGGCTTTTGCGCGATTTTTTCGCTTTTTCCACTGAGTTAAGGCACATATCAAGGGCAGCGTCTCCTATGGCGTGCATTGCCACCTGTACTCCTGATGAGTGAGCTAACCATACAAATTTATCAAGGTCCTCCTGAGAATGTATGGGGATCCCTCTTGCTCCGGGCTCGTCCGCGTAATCTTCCCGCATCCAGGCGGTTCTGCCTCCCAGTGATCCATCGCACAGGAGTTTTAAAGGCCCTATTTTATATTTCTTGCCTCCCATGCCCGTTCTCCAGCCGTCGGCAAGGAATTTGCGCAATTGTTGATGAGTCTTGAGTAAAAATTGCTGCCTGAGCCTGAATGGCATTTTGCCTGTAAATTCGGCTTTTGAATAAAAATTTATCGCCCTGCCGTAATCGTCGTTCAATTTTGAAAGGTCGTCGGAGTCTAAAGTTGTCAGCCCGAATGAGGCTGCGATTTTGCCGTATTTGTAAAGCAGCCCGTCAAGGTCGTTATCATTTAAAGATGGGATGTTATTCCATACGAGTTCCAAAGCTGTTTCGCGTATTATTCCGTTAGGCTCTCCGTCCGCGCCTGTATCAATGATTCCTCCTGATACCGACGTAGCGCTGTTTATTCCTAATTTACGGATAGCCGCAGAGTTGATTACCCCTACATGCCCGCATATGCGCGATAAAACCACCGGAATGTTCGGAGCTATATCGTCAATGTCTTGTTTAGTCGGCATTTTTTGATACCCGGGCTCAAAAAGCTCGTGATTCCATCCGCGCCCTTCTATCCAAGGGTCATCCGCATAGTCGGCATAGTTTGAATTATTGACGAAATCTCTCAGTTTTTCGCGGATATCGCCTATGGACCTGGAATCTTTTAAATTCAATTTTTCCGCATTTGACGCCCATGCTAAAAAGTGCACGTGAGAATCGCATAACCCGGGAATTACAGTTCTGCCTTCAAGGTCAAATTTTTCAAATTCGTTATCAGCAAGCGATTCCGCTTCCGAAGAGCTTCCAACGAAGGATATTCTTTCACCTTCCGTAAGCATCGCCTCTTTGAATCCAAATGGAGTATAAACTTTCCCTCCGATAAAAGCCAGTTTTTGCCTGCTGTCCATAAAAACCTCCTATTTTATAATGGCAAAATTTTACAGTGATCCAAGTCCGACAAATTTTATCATCCAGGGAAATGTCGTGCGTATTGGTTCATAATTTAAGGAAAAGACCATAAATGCTCCCATTGCCAGGATATATGGCAATACTCCAAGAAAGTTTTTGCGGGTGGAAGCCCTTGCCGGATGGGCAAGAGCGAGTTCGCAGCACAAAAAGCCCGCTATGAAAAAAGGCCAGCGATTTGTAACCATACCCTGGGTGTACAGCACGCACCTGAGCACGCACCATACCGTCCACGAGGTCAGTACATAGGTAAAGCATATTGAGAAAATGAATTCTAATGACAGGGCAATGGTTTTCATAAAGTAATATTTAGATTTTTCTTCATTTAAGCTTGTTTTTGTTATTTCTCCCAAAATATTATGGAATTTATCAATTAGAGGCAATACGAACCTTACGGCTGTATCGGATAACACCCATGCCCAAAGGGCAGTCCATGAAAAAAATTTAAAAAATTCAAGGTTCAAAACAGCTCTCCCAGCCCTTACATTTCAACTAACGGTTTAACGTAAGCAGGGGCTGAATCCCACGGGAATAATATCCATGTATCCTGCGACACTTCCGTTATGCAATCGTCCACCCAAACACGCCCTTCAGGTTTTGCGTATACCGTGGCAAAATAAGAATGCGGCAGCATTCTGCGTATAATTTGCGCTGTTTTTCCCGTATCGACAAGATCATCAATTATTAACCAGTTCTCCGAATTTTCCCCGACTTCGAGCGCTTTTAAAATATTGGATTCTCCCTGCGTTCTGACCGTGTAACTTGATATGCAAACAGTATCAACTAAGCGGATATCTAATTCTCTTGCCACTATGGCGGCAGGAGTTAATCCGCCCCTTGCGATTCCCACTATTTTTTCCCATGGGCGCATTCCAAGAAGGCGCGCGGATAATGTTTTACAATCGTTTTGCAGCATTCCCCACGATACTGCAAAGGTTTTATGATATCTGTCCTCAGTCCCCATAAAAAAATTTCCCCCAAAAATACGATTTTGATTTTTTGACTCTGAGTCAAAAGGATAACACAAAAAGTGCTATAATGGAAAGTAACATTCCTCTGATATGAGGACTAAGAAAGGGGTTTTTTGTATGCGTAAGATTTTTGTTTTAGCTCTTGTGTTCGCGGTGTGCGCCTCGTTCGCCGCCGGTCCGGCTTGGGCTGCCAGAGCTCCGGTTCCAATTGAGGAGATCAATCCGGGATTTATTTACATAAGTCCTCCGGGTGACGGCGGATGGACGTTTATGCAGGAAAAAGGGCGTCAGGAAATGGAAGGTGATTTTTCAGGGCTCAAGTCGTATTTCATCGAATCTGTCCCGGAAGGGCCTGAATCCGTTACCGCGATGGAGCGCCTCATAAGGAGCAACGGGTCGAAATTGGTTTTCGCGTGCAGTTTCGGTTACATGGATTATGTCCTTGAAGTTGCGGAGAGATACCCGGATGTGACCTTCATGCACATATCAGGTTACAAAAGAGCTGAAAATGTTGGAAATATGTTTGGGCGCATGTATCAGCCGCGTTATTTGTCCGGACTTGTGGCGGGGAAGGTAAGCAAGAGCGGCAATATAGGATATGTGGCGGCTTACCCTCTGCCTGAAGTCATCCGCATGATAAACGCTTTCACATTGGGAGTGCGCGAAATTAATCCGGAAGCCACCGTAAACGTTATATGGCTGTATTCCTGGTATGACCCCGGGAAGGAGAAGGAAGCCGCGACAGCTCTCATAGATTCAGGATGCGACCTTCTTGCCATGCACGCTGATACCGGGTCCGTCGCTCAGGCTGCCGAGGAGGCTGGAGTATATGTCATCGGCTATAACAATGACATGATAGCGTTTGCCCCCAATATGCACCTTACAGCGCCCATATGGAACTGGGGAAAAATGTTTTCTCTTATAGTGGACCAAGTCAACAAAGGCGCCTGGAAATCTGACGCGATATGGTGGGGTCTCAAAGAGGGAGCTGTCGATTTAGCTCCGTTCGGCCCCGCTGTTCCCGAAGATATAAAAGCCGTGGTTGCGCAGAAAAAATCAGATATAACCGAAGGCAAATTCAATGTCTTTGTCGGCCCTATAAAGGACCAGGCAGGGGAAGTAAAGGTACCCGAAGGAACAGAAATGACGGACGATGAAATATGGAGCATGGATTGGTTTGTTGAAGGAGTAAAAGGAGATATCCCAAGGTAAATGGGTAAAAGAGATGAATTAAAAGAAGGCTCAACCAACAATGCGTTAAGCGTTGGTAAATTGCCTCCGGATATTCTTGAGCGGGAAATTCTTGCATATCGCGGAGCTTCCCGCTCCGATGTTTTGATAGGGGCTGGAATAGGAGAGGACGCCGCCCTTATAAAATTTACGGGGCAAAAAAACGATAAATTTCCGCTGCTTGTAGTTTCTTCCGACCCCATTGTCGGAGCAAGCGAAGGCACGGGGAAATTGCTGGTGCATGTAAACGCCAATGACATAGCGTGCAAGGGGGGAGAACCCTCCTGGTTTATAGTCACATTGATCGTTCCGCTCAGAGATGGGCTTGAATGCGCAAAAAAAATCATGAAGGAAATTGATGAAACATGCAAAGAGCTTAATATAGCAGTCGTTGGCGGCCATACTGAGCTTACAGACCGTTATGATCAGCCGGTCATTGTAGGCACGATGATCGGTAAAACGGATTATTGCATGGACGCGTCCAATATCCGCGACGGAGATGTCATCTTAATGACCCGGCACGCTGGGCTGGAGGGAATGTCAATAATAGCCGCTGACCGTCCTGACCTTCTTTCCTGTTTGGAAAAAGATGAAATTGAAGAAGTAAAGTCCTGGAGCAAAAAATTATCGGTAATTCAGGCTTCGCGCGCTCTTAGAGATATTGCCCGTGTTATGCACGATCCCACGGAAGGGGGGGTTATCGGAGGGCTATACGAATTTGAAAGGATGAGCGGGCTTCATGTAAAAATAAACGTTTCTGAAATTCCTGTTTCCCCATTAACCCGGAAGGCGGCTCTTTCGATCGGATTTGACCCGCTTCATTTGATATCCTCAGGAGTTTTACTTGCGGCCTTGCCGGAAGATAAAGCTGACGAAGCGTCTAAAAGGCTTGGAGAACACAAAATAGAATCTGCCGTTATCGGGAAAATATCAGGTAACGCCCCCAAAGGCGGAGATTCGATAAAGCTTGACACATATGAAGAATTATGGAACATATTAAAAAAAGGAGGGAATGGCCATGGCTTTTGACGGAAAAAATTTATCTAAGGTAAAAAATTGGTTGTTGCCTTTTTCAGCTTTGTTTGTGATTTTGGGCTATCTTTCTTATGTAACGCTGTATCCTTTGCTTCAATCCATGTCATGGGCTGTTTTACTGGCATTTCTTTCGTATCCCTTGTATTCTTTTTTAAACGATAAATTATTCAACGGGAAGCACTCCAACATTTGCGCCACAATTATGACGATATTCATCATATTCGTGATAATTGCCCCAACAATTTCAGTCGGCTCAATAATGGCGAGGGAGGCTGTCGATGTTTATAACCGGTATCAACATTTATTAAGGACTACTCCTTTTCCGATCGGCGAAATACTGCCGCCCGCGATAATTGATATTATCGATGAATATCCTACACTGCGTGAAATTATTTTAGAGACGGCAAGGAACATTAGTTCATATGGCTTTCGGATAGCAAGGGGTTTTTTAGGAAATACCATCGGATTGATCTACAACCTTTTAGTAATATTCATCTCTTACTTTTTCCTTGTAAGGGATGGGCAGGTAATTTTAAATTATATTAAAGATATTGTCCCGCTTGTGGAAGAAGAACAGATGAAATTTATGAATCGCGGAAACAATACGTTAAGGGGAGTTGTTTATGGAGTAACGCTTACAGCGATAATACAAGGGATTCTTGGAACTATTGGCTGGTGGATGGTTGATTTGCCCAATCCTTTTTTGTTCGGGGCTTTGATGACATTTTTGGCGATATTGCCTTTCGTTGGGGCTTCTTTAGTGTGGTTTCCGGGCGCGGTTTATCTTTTTATGACCAATGATTATAAGAACGCGTTGATCCTTTTCGCCTGGGGAAGTTGTTTAGTAAGCATGACGGATAATTTTATACGCCCTAAATTTATATCCAACAAGGCAAATATAAGCACTTTTCTTGTTTTTATGGGCGCCATCGGCGGAATAATAGCCTGGGGGTTCCTTGGGCTGTTTGCGGGCCCTCTTATTCTCAGCCTGTCCGTTTTTTTCCTCGACAACTACCGCGAAATATGGAAATTGTCGTTAAAGTATGAAAGCCATGCAGGGAACGAAAAAAAGGGCTTGCCGACAGAAAACCGCTGATAAATTGAAAGGGGCAGAACATGATTCCTTATGAAAAAATTTTAAGTAAAGCGGAGGAATATAAGCCGCTGATTTCCAGGTTTTTGCGCGATATGATCAGTATTCCCAGTGAAAGCTGCGGAGAAAAAGACGTCATACACAGAATCAGGCAGGAAATGGAAGAAACGGGGTTTGACAGAGTCGAAATTGACCCCATGGGAAATATTATCGGCTATATAGGCAATGGAAAACGTCTTATAGGAATAGACGCCCATATCGATACCGTCGGCATAGGGGCCCCCGGGCTTTGGGAATACGACCCTTACCGGGGCTATGAGGATGACGAGATAATAATAGGCAGAGGAGCTACCGACCAAAAGGGCGGAATGGCCGCGATGGTATATGCGGGGAAAATAATAAAGGAACTTGGCCTTGATCAAAATTCGGATTACACTTACGTCATGACCGGCACGGTGCAGGAAGAAGATTGTGACGGGCTTTGCTGGCAGTATATTATCAACGAGGATAAAATCCGCCCTGAATTTGTGGTGATAACGGAACCTACTTCATGCAAAATTCATCGCGGGCAAAGGGGCAGGATGGAAATGAAGGTAAGCGCTCATGGTGTTTCCTGTCATGGTTCCGCCCCCGAACGCGGCGACAACGCCATATATAAAATGGCTCCGGTTTTGCAGGAAATAAGGGCTTTAAATGAAAACCTCCGCAGCGATAAATTTCTCGGCAAAGGCAGCGTTACCGTTTCCGAAATATTTTACTCTTCGCCGTCCCGCTGCGCTGTTGCTGACGAATGCTCAATTTCATTGGACAGGCGCCTTACGGATGGCGAAACATGGGAAAGCGCCATTGAGGAAATAAAACGGTTGCCCGCGGTCCGCGACAGCAAGTCTGAGGTATCTATGTACAAGTATGACCGTCCATCCTGGACGGGGCTTGTTTATCCTACGGAATGTTTTTTCCCCACATGGACTTTGCCTGAGACCCATATAGCATGTGAGACGCTTTGTAAAAGCTATGAAGAACTTTTTGGGTCAAAACCTGTTGTCGATAAGTGGACTTTCTCCACCAACGCGGTAACGATAATGGGGCGTTTTAATATTCCCTGCATCGGATTTGGCCCCGGGCACGAAGACCAGGCTCACGCCCCCAACGAGAGGACATGGAAAAAAGAACTCGTTCAGGCAGCGGCTCTTTATTCTGTGATTCCGCTGACTTACTGTTCAAAATTGGGCAAATTATGATAAAATATTCAACGTTTCTTTAAAATGTTTTGCAAAGCAAAACTTAATATACATCGTTTACTTCATATTTTAAAATTAGGAGGAAATTGTAAAATGAAGAAAACAGCAATAATCTTGGGGATCCTTGCCATCGCGTTTATGACGTCGTGTTTTGTGGACGCCGCCGTGAATGTGAAGCGTGAGGATTATTTCGTCACAGTGCTGACCGGCCCGACCAGCGGGATTTATTTCCCGATTGGAGGAGCGTTCTCCACTTTCATCGGTAGCTTAGGCTATAAGACGTCCGCTACCGCCACGGGCGCATCGGCTGAAAACATCAATGCGCTCCAGACCGAACAGGGAGAAATGGCCATAGCTATGGCAGACTCGGTCATCCAAGCCGTGGAGGCCTTCGGTGCTTTTGAAGGACAGCCGCCCGCAACAGACCTGCGCGCCCTGATGGGGCTGTGGCCAAATTACTGCCAGATAGTCACGACTGCTGACACCGGCATCAAATCATTTGCCGACGTAAGGGGCAAACGTGTCGGAGTGGGCGCCCCGAATTCCGGCGTGGAGCTTAACGCCCGCATGATATTCGAGGCGCATGGCATGACCTACGCCGATTGCAGGGTCGATTACCTGAGCTACGGCGAGGCAATGGACCAGATGAAAAATGGCCTTCTTGACGTGGCGTTCGTAACTTCCGGGCTCGGCAACGCCACCATCATGGAGCTGGGAGTCAGCAAAAAGATCGCATTTGTTCCGGTCGAGGGTGAATTTCTCAAAAACCTGCTGACAAAGTATCCGTTCTATATTGAAACTACGATACCAGCGGCAGTCTATGGCACGGACAGCGACACCACCACGGCGGCCGTCATGAATATCATGCTGATCGAGAAGAATTTGCCGGATGACGTCGTGTACGACCTGCTCGAAAACATCTACTCCCCGGAGGGGCTGGAAGCTATTCATTCTTCCCATGCGGCGGCAAGGGAAAACATCAGCCTTGACACGGCGGTGCGCGGCATAATAGGGACTTCAGTGCCGCTGCATGACGGAGCGGTCAAGTTTTATCAGGACAAAGGCATATTAAAATAACTGAAAATCGTTTTAGTACCTTAAAGACAGCCGTGCGCGGAAAGTGTTTGTGTTTTTTCCGCAGTACGGCTGTCTTTATAGTAATTTTAATGTATGCAGCGTCCGGCGCTTGCGCGGATACTGCGATCTACCTGCGCGTTTACGATTGGAAAACCGGGGAGCTCCATATTGAAACTCCGGCCAAAACAGGAGGCAAGTTATTTTTCGGATGGATACATTCGCTTGAGAAAATTCCCTGGAACGAATACTACCATATTGGAGAAAATCTCGACCTGATACTCGACTCAATAACATTCCCGGCCTTCGGCGCCGGGATCCCAGAGAACAAGGGGCAAGTGTGTTACGTGAAAGACGGCCTGATACATATGGAGGAGATCGGGCAAAAATTCGCCGAGATCGTATGGCTCAACTCCCACACGGCTACCCGGGAGATAACTCTTGACGGCAAACACGTCTTTAGGGGCAGCGAGCTGCCTCATCATACAAGATTACGCTTGGTCGTCGAATAACTTACAAAGGTTAGGAAGTGATTAAAATGAATATTGAAAAGACAAAAAACGAACCCATGAATGAAATGGAAGGCAAGTCCGAGCTCACGCTCGCTGAGCAGCAGGAACTTATAGAAAAATTTGATAAGGAGGCGACTGTCCGGACCATTGGCAGCCCAACCATTGCGCAGCTTTTTTATTGGGGATGCGTTGCGGTCGCTTTATATCATTTCATTACATCTTACTTCGGAACGCCGGTCGTTTTGAAGCATCGTTCGCTGCACGTCGCCATGATGCTGATTCCGGCATTCATCATGTACCCGTTCAGCAGGAAAAGTAATTATAAAAAGGTTTCGTGGGTCGATTGGGGGCTGATCATACTGGCGGCATCCGTTCCGATGTACGTATGGCTTGATTATCTGGGGATCGTGGGGCGCGCCGGAAGACCCAACGAATACGACATATACGCGGCAACGATACTGGCGTTTCTGGTGCTGGAAGCGTCGCGCCGCGCAACCGGGTGGGCCCTTCCCATCCTGAGTATGACCTTCATCTTGTATGGGCTTAACGGCCCTCGCGGGCTGTGGAATATATCCCTGCCGGCGTTCGGCCACAGAGGTTACACCTGGGGACAGATTTCCAACCACTTATTCGCGAACACCGAAGGCATATACGGAACTTCAGTCAGCGTGGCGGCCAGCTACATCTTTTTGTTCATCCTGTTCGGAGCCGTCATGAACAGATGCGGCATGGGGATGTTCTTCAACGATCTTGCCATGGCTTTGGCAGGGCATACAAAGGGCGGGCCGGCAAAGGTCTCGGTCATATCCTCCGGGTTACTTGGCTCAATAAACGGGTCAGCAGTAGCTAATGTTGTCACCACCGGCGCGTTTACCATTCCCCTGATGAAGAAAACGGGATACTCGAAAGAATTTGCCGGCGCTGTGGAGGCGTCCGCATCCGTGGGAGGGCAGCTGCTTCCGCCGGTTATGGGCGCGGCTGCTTTCATCATGGCAGAGATACTTAGCATCCCTTACTCCCGGATAATAGTTCACGCGGCCATTCCTGCCCTGTTGTATTATTTGGGCATTCTCATTCAGGTGCAGCTGAGGGCGGGTAAGTTAGGACTGCTGGGGCTGCCCAGAGAGAAGCTGCCGAAGGTAAAAGCCGTAATGAAGGACAAAGGGCATCTGCTGCTCCCGGTAATAATACTGGTATACCTGCTGTTATTCACCAGCTGGACGGTTCTTCTGTCCGCAGTAGTTACGATCGTCGTGACGATATTCATATCATATCTCAGCAAATCCACCAGAATGAGCCTGAAGGATATGTGCGACGCCTTCGCCGAGGCCACGAGAGCAACAGTCCCCGTGGCGGTGGCATGCGCATGTGTGGGTATCATCGTGGGCGTCATTTCCAGAACCGGTTTTGGGATAACGATGGCGGACTCCATCATTTCCATCGGTCAAAGAAGCCTGATTTTCACTCTCTTTTTCACCATGATTACCTGTATGATCCTCGGAATGGGCGTACCGTCCATCCCTGCGTACATCATCACGGCCACGATAGGCGCGCGGGCTCTTGCGAGGCTGGGCATACCGGAAATTTCGGCCCACATGTTCGCTTTTTATTTCGCCATGTTCGCCAACCTGACTCCGCCTGTGGCGCTGGCGGCCTTCGCGGCGGCGGGGATTTCCGGGGGAAATCCGATGAAAACTGGTTTTGCCTCAGTAAAATTGGCTATAGCCGGTTTTATAGTCCCCTACATGTTCGTTTATTCCCCGCAGTTGCTTTTAGTCGACACGTCGCTTCTTGAAGGGATTCGTGTTGCTGTCGGCGCATGCGTGGGCATTTTCATAATAGCCGCCGCCGTGGAAGGATATCTCTTTACGAAAATCAATTGGGCTTTACGGCTCGTTGCCTTCGCTGGGGCTTTGTGCCTGATTGACAGCGGGGTCTATACGGACATAATAGGCTGCGGTGTTCTGGTCGTCCTGATTTTGATCCAGCATTTTCTTGCCCGCAAAGAGAGCAGCGCTGTGTAATAAATATTGGAATTAAACGATAGAAAAAAACTCAAAAAAACTGCCGTAAGGCAGTTTTTTTGATAAATGGGCGGCTTTGCATGACTTATTTTTTCATGAGTTTGACACTTTGGATTCGTAAATCCAGTATTCAAGCGGACAACAAAATTAAAAAAGTGAAAGTTGCCCCCACCGCAGAATAGTGGAGCTAAGCCCAAACTATCGAAATCAGATTTGGAATTTCTTCGTCAAACGGTTCATGAACATCCAGACGCAACGCTGGAAGAATTGAAGGATTTGACCGGTTTTTCCGTTAGTATCGCGACGATTAGCCGGGCTTTGAACAAACGATTGAAGATAAATCCAGTAAAAGAAAGATATAAAGATACTTTTTGATGCTGTAGGTACTGCTTTGAGAACAGTTATCGCCCAAGATGCCCAAGGATGGTTTAGGTATTGTGGCTATTGTTTATAATTATGCAAATCGCTATAATGCGGCTTTTTGAAAATTGATTTGTGTGGAAAAAATATAAAAAATATAAAAACCCTTGACAAAAATCAAATACATGATACTCTCTTAAATCATAAATCCACATGGAGGAAAATATATGAATCATACCGTATCCGCAACTTTCGCATGGCGCTGGTGGGCTTTGTTGGCAAACGCAACAAGGTCATTTTGTCGTGCAAAGGCTGAGGTATGATTTAACCGTATAATTTTTACTAACAGTATAATTTTTACGAAAAAATTACCCCCTGGTTACGAACAAGTGACCGGGGGGATTTTTTTATATATTGAAATTGGAGGGTTCAAGTATGATCAAGGAAGCAATTATCTTATTGGCAAAAGGCGAAAATTTAAGTTATCAAACCGCGGCGGATGTTATGGATGAGATCATGACCGGAAAAGTCAGCGATATTCAGTTGAGCGCGTATCTTACGGCGCTTTCGATGAAAGGGGAGACTATCGACGAGATCACCGCCTCCGCCGCAAGTATGCGCAGGCATTGCGTAAGACTGCTGCACGAACAGGATGTGCTTGAAATCGTGGGAACAGGAGGAGATCATTCATCAAGTTTCAATATTTCAACGACTGCGGCGCTCATCGTGTCGGCTGCCGGGGTGCCTGTGGCAAAACACGGCAACCGCGCGGCTTCAAGTAAATGCGGATCGGCGGACGTGCTGGAAGCTTTAGGGGTAAACATCACCATCCCGCCTGAAGCCAGCGCGCAGATACTCAGCAAAATAGGGATATGTTTTTTGTTCGCTCAAAATTATCATATCGCGATGAAATATGTGGCCCCCGTAAGAAAAGAGCTTGGGATCAGAACAATATTCAACATCCTTGGGCCGCTGGTCAACCCCGCGGGAGCGAAAATGGAGCTGCTTGGCGTATACGAGCAGGACCTTGTGGAACCGGTAGCCAAAGCGATGGCTAACCTTGGAGTGAAAAACGCGATGGTCGTCTATGGACACGACGGATTTGACGAAATATCAATGTCCGCTCCCACGAGCATTTGCGAGGTAAAAAACGGCTGGATACGCTCTTATGAAATAACGCCTGAACAATTCGGCTTCACCCGCTGCGGCAAAGCCGATATTACAGGGGGAAACGCGGCGGAAAACGCGAAAATCATGCGGGACATCCTCAACGGGGAACGGTCGCCGAAGCGCGACGCCGCCGTGCTGAACGCTGCCGCGGCATTATACATCGCAAAGGGTATTTCATTTGACGACGCGATTATTAACGCGCAGGACATCATAGACAACGGAAAGGCGCTTGCGCAGCTTGAAGCGTTCATCAAAGAAAGCAATTCTGTCAGGGAACGGCTGTCTGCCTGAGCCATAAACAAGGTGATAACAATGTTTCTTGAAAAAATCATAACTTCAGTGAAGAAACAGCTTGAGATCAAAAAGGCTGTCCTGCCGCTTGAAAAGATCGCGGGACTGGCACTGAACATGCCGCAAAAGCGCGATTTCCCTTTTGAAAAGGCTTTGATCACAAGCGATATTGCGTTTATATGCGAGGTGAAAAAAGCGTCCCCTTCAAAAGGCATAATATCTCATGATTTCCCATACATGCAGATAGCAAAGGATTATGTGGCCGGTGGCGCGGCGGCGGTTTCGGTGCTGACCGAGCCCGAATTTTTCCTTGGCAGCGGCGAACACCTTCGCGAGATCAGCAGCTCACTGGCAATCCCGACTCTGCGCAAGGATTTCATAATCGACCCGTATCAGATATACGAAGCCGGGATTTTAGGGGCGTCCGCAATACTTTTAATAGCGGAGCTCCTTGATGAAAAAAGCATACGGGAATATATAAACACAGCCCACAGCCTCGGCTTGTCGGTATTGACAGAAAGCCACAGCCTGCCTCAGATGGAAAAGGCAATAGCGGCCGGGGCAAGGATCATAGGAGTGAACAACCGAAATCTTGAGACCTTTGAAGTTGACATAAACACAAGCATAAACCTGAGAGTAAAAGCGCCCCAGGAGCTTATATTCGTATCGGAAAGCGGGATATCGACTCCGGAAGATATAGCGATACTGAGGGAAAATAAAATAAACGCGGTATTGATCGGAGAAACGCTGATGCGCAGCGCTGACAGGGTAAAAACTCTTGAAATGTTGAGAGGCGCGCAATGAAAATAAAAATCTGCGGCCTGTCAAGGGAATGTGACATCGATTATGTCAACGAGGCTTTGCCGGACTATGCGGGATTCGTCTTTGCGGAATCAAGGCGAAAAGTATCGGCGGAGCAGGCGTTCATATTGAAACGCAAACTCAGTCCATCAATCAAAGCGGTAGGCGTATTTGTGAACGATGATATATCCTTCATCCATGATTTGCTTAAAAGAGGGATTATAGAGATCGTCCAGCTTCACGGGAACGAGGATGAGGAATACATATCGGCGGTAGGCGCGCCTGTGATCAAGGCGGTGCGTTTAAGTAAAGAAGGCGAAAGTTTTGATTACCCGGCGGATTACCTTCTTTTTGACAGCCCTGTGGCCGGAAGCGGGAGGACTTTTGACTGGAGCCTTATTCCGAGGACCGAAAAACCGTTCTTCTTAGCGGGAGGGATAAATATCGGCAACATAGCGGAGGCGATAAAAATTAACCCTTATGCGATAGATCTCAGCAGCGGGGTTGAGACCGGCGGGGTCAAGGACAGGGGAAAAATACTTGAAATCGTAAAGAGCGCCTTGGGAACGCGGGCGCCCCGCCCGCATTAATGAGACGCCTGCGTTCCCGGTAATGCCCACTGATTGCGAATTGTTATTAGTTAAAAAATGAAACGAGGTTACTGAATTATGGAAAAAGTACGAATATCTTACCTGGGGAGCGGGTTTTTGGTATTGATTGCGGCCATCATTATGGCGACAAAGCCTTTCTCCGCGAATTTGAACGACATTGCTCAAGTAATGCTTGGGGCCATTCTGATTACGTTAAGTATTTGGATCTTTAAACCCTTCGATCTGTCATATTCCGCTGGAGGGCTGTTTTTAGCCTTTTTTTCCCTTGCTCTTGGCATGAGGCCGGCGGTCGTGTTTTCCGGCTTTACGCAGCCGGCTATATGGACGTTGGTTCCCGCGCTTTTCTTCGGTTACACGCTGCAAAAGACCGGGCTGGGAAAACGTATAGCCCTCGCGATTATAAAACTATTCAAGCCTTCATACATATCTTTAGTCTTTGCATGGATTTTGATCGGGGTGATACTGAGCGTTTTGACCCCTTCCATTACCGTG
>Ga0099364_10002734_pt1 | contig 27966 bp, 26 predicted proteins | sample TergutTh196P3_FD_73070 | JGI IMG/M metagenome (GOLD analysis project Ga0099364, IMG submission 73070) | Microcerotermes parvus P3 segment gut microbial communities from Pointe-Noire, Republic of the Congo - Th196 P3 | ecosystem: Host-associated > Arthropoda: Insects > Digestive system > Gut ... | reverse complement strand
CTACGCCTGTAACTTGAATTCCCTTGCTTGCAACAAGCGCTGCGGTGGGAAGTCCTATATAGCCTAAGCCCATGAATACTGCTTTCATTTAAATTTCTCCTTTGAAAATATTAGTTTTTTGGTGTATTCTGTCTAAATTGTTTCTATTTCTTATCTTTTAAAATAATATCTGCCGGAAGTAGAGCATGAGGATATTTTAAATATGCAAGTGATGTTGGACAAGTTTCTTTGTACTTTTATTTATCTCTATTTTTTTTACCTGAGTCTTCATTAACAGCATAACAACAAGTGCTTACGGATACAGCGCCGTCCTGCTGTACTCCGTCTCGTTAAATGATTTTAACAAAATCCTTTTCTATCTTTACCCTAAAAACCGGTGAAACTGAATTCAAGTCTATTATGTCCACGGTATATGGGAGTATTGATTTTTCGAACGAAGAAGAAAGAGCCATTTTAAGTGTGTCAGGAAGAGGTTTACCCTGATAGTCGATGGCAATATCGACATCAGAATAATTTACCGATTTTCCATTAACTCTTGAACCAAAAAGATAAACAGAACAATTATCAATTTCCGGTGTATTCCTTAATAATGAAATTATCAGGTTTTTATGATTTTCATCAATATGAATCAATGTAATCTGTTGACCTGCTTTTTCCTTAATTTTTGCAAGTTCATAATCTATATCTTCAATAAAAATTGGAATAATTAATATAATGCTCTCAGTATTGAACTCATCATAATTATGGCTGGTTAAATTACGCAATTTTCTATATTTATCCCATGTTTCAATATCATTTAACAGCAAACCGCGTTTACAACCAAGGCGAATAAGCTCGTTAAAAAACATCTCGGATACTTCCGCTCTGTTAGGTTCGGTTTCTGATAAAAAGCGCCGCAAAATTTTATGTGCCATCTCATAGGTATACTCATAACGTTGTATAACAGAATCTCTAACGAATGTATTTGCAGTATTTTTTTGGAATTCTACCCATGCTTCTTTAAGAGTAGTTAATGCTTTTTCCAGCGGTTCGGTTATAAACTCCATTGTAATATGATATAAAGCAAATGACTTTTTGTCAATTTATATCGACTTTTGACTTTTGAAGGCTCTCGTTATGGTCATTTCTTCGTTTTATTATCTTCATTAACACCACAATAGCCAGCGCACCCAAAAATGATCCGATGGTATCGGCAAGCCAGTCCCAAATACTACTTGACCGGCCAGGAACAAAATACTGATGAATCTCGTCAACAGCGCCGTAAGCTGAACCAATAAATGTTGTCAGCAGCAAAGCCAAGGTTTTACGACGTACCCAAAAAACAGGAAAAAACCAAAGGCCAATTGAAAAACTTAATGCCCCATAAGCCAGAACATGCTGCAATTTATCCCAGCCGAAAACTCCCTTAACCTGGGGCAGAGTGCTTTGAGACGAAAGAAACCAGATACCACCGGCTATTAACAGTGCCGGTAACCGTAGCAATATTGATCGTAATAATTTCACAAGTAATATCTTATCAATATTTCATTATTTCGTCACTAACCCGCTGTACCGCTTTACCTATCAGGACACGCCAAGACAAAACCGCCCAAAAGCGGCTTTTTTATCTTGCTTTCTTTAACCCTGCCGCTGCCGAAACAAGCTGACCGGGTTTCTGGTTAGAATGCCGGTTATCAAAATGCCATGCATCCGTCTCCGCCATTCTCCAAGACATTTATAATTCACCTTATAGGTCATCGTTCACCTTTCAGGTCATTAAAAAATATATATGACCTTACAGGTTATTGTCAATACCTAACAGGATAATATTATGAGTTTATTAACTGAAAAGGATAAAATGACTAACCTAAGGCAGGTACTGGCCCTTAATATGAAGGAAAAACGCTATGCGCTTGGCCTTTCTCAGGCAAAACTTGCGGAAAAAGTAAATACTGCCACTACATATATTGCTATGATTGAGTTAGAGAAAAAATTCCCTTCGGTGGAAATGCTGGAGCGGATAGCATCGGCGCTGCTGATGGATACTATAGAGCTTTTTTCTGTTAAACCGCTGCCGGAGGATTCTTTAAAGAAATTACATAAGGCAGTATTGCTGGATTTTGAGAGAATAATTGTGGAAAAATTGCATAATTTGTAGTTTTTTAACTTTACAAGAACACTATATACCAGAATAAAAATATTATTTCACAGGCAATGAAATACCCGTTTTAGTCGTGAGCCGGATTACTTCTCACTTTTAATATTGCCTGCGCTACCGCATTTTTTACGTTGTCGGCATAGGATTGCTCAGTCATTGCCTGTGAAGCGTAAAGAGTTCCAAGCAGGGAAAAACGGTACAAGGGTTTGATATTGTTAAGCGCAATAGCGGCGACATCAACAACACACTCGTTGCAGTCACACATAGTTTCTGGTTCAGATTTAATCTGCCGCTCTACTTCATTGATAACCAAAATTTCAGCTTCGTTTTTTAGTAACTCAAAATTATACTCGTCTATAAAAGCCATACTCCCCTCCATCAATATTATACATGAAGCTGTTCCAAAATGTCAAATTCAGGAACAACTGCCATAAGGTTTATTCACCTTCATCTTTTTCCTGAGAATGTTCCTTTGATAACGGAGCGAATTTGGCGAATTTTGACACCAGTTCCAGCTTTACAACACCTGTTGGGCCGTTGCGCTGTTTGGCGACAATAAGATCGGTTGGTATTACATCGCTTGTTACCTGTTTTTCTTCTTCTTTATCGCCTTTTTTCTTTTTTGGCGGTTCTCTATTCAGAAACATCACCAAGTCTGCGTCCTGCTCTATAGAGCCTGAATCACGCAAATTGGCAAGTGTGGGTACTTCAAACTGGGCGTCACGGTTAAGCTGGCAAAGAACCACCACGGGAATATGCAATTCCCGCGCGAGGCTTTTAAGTGAGCGGGAAATTTCGGAGATTTGCTCATACCTCGGCAAGGCGGTTTTTTCATGCCCGATAAGTCCCAAATAATCAATAAAAATAATTTCTACCTGCTGCTGGGATCTTAGCTTTCTGGCCTGAGAGCGAAGATCCAAAAGACTCATATTCGGCATATCAACAATATGAAAGGGAGCATCGTAAATAATACCCATTACATCAATAATTTTTTTGTAATCACCTGTACTTAAAAAGCCGCTTCTTAAATTTTGAGCCTGAACCATTGCTTCACTGCTTATCAGACGTTGTACCAGCGCGATACTGGACATTTCCAAAGAAAAGAACCCCGCCGGAATTTTCTGATGAAAAACAATGTGAGAAGCCATATTCAGGGCAAGAGCTGTTTTTCCCACAGAAGGGCGCGCGCCGATAATGATAAATTCATCCCGTTGAAAACCGGCAGTTAATTGATCCAACCGACTAAAGCCTGTAGGAATGCCTGTTATCGGATTTTTCGATTTCATGGCATTGTCTATAATGTCAATTGTTTCTTTTAATACTTCGCCTATTTTACGGGATGAAAATATCTGCCTGTCGTCACTAAGCTTAAATATATTTTTTTGAACTTCTTCCAGCGTTTCCCTGGCTTCTTTTGATTCATCGTAGGCGTGAACCCCTATTTGCGAAGCCAGTTTAATAAGCGCTCGTTTAAGGGAATAATCCTTAACCATTTGCGCGTAATACTCGATATTCGCGCTGGAAGGTATTACAGTTGTCAGGCCGGATACATAGGAAGCGCCCCCGGCTTCGTCAAGTTTGCCAAGGTGTTTTAATTCCTGAACAACAGTTTGAATATCAGGACGCAGACCCTTGGCATCAAGACTTATTACCGCTTCGAACACACGCTGATTCGCGCGTGAATAAAAGTCATCGGGGCGCAGGTGCTGCTGAACTGCCGCGGACACAGCTTCATAGTCTTCCAAAAGGCTGCCCAACGCAGCCCTTTCCAATTCTTCATCGTGAGGCGGAATTCTATCTCTTGTTCTTTCTGCCATACTTACGAAAAGTTATGACTTACAGCGCTTGTTCGCTGCCAGCTTCCGGTACATTCTCAACCGCAGCAGAATCCTGAGCAGGGGCTTCCTGAACAGGAACTTCCCGCGCGGGAGCTTCCCTTGCTTCCCGTGTTTCTTCTCTTTTACGGCGATGTGTCGGTTTAGCCACAGGCGTTTCCGATTTTATTTCCTGCGCGATAATTGTAACACTTATTTCTGATGACTGGTTTTCATAAAGTTTAATTACCGCTTTATATTTACCTATGGTTTTAAAGCCGGTTCCGGTAAGCTCAATGCGTTTGCGCTCTATCTGGAATCCGTTCTTAGCGAGTTCATCGGCGACTGTTTGATTAGTAACAGCGCCATAAAGCCTACCGTTAGCTCCGGCGGGCATTGCTATGGTAAGTTCAACACTTTCCAATCTTTCCTTAAGCCCCATCGCATCCTTGCGTTTCTGCTCTTTGCGGGACTCTATCTCTGTCCTGCGACCTTCAATAAGTTTTATCATTTGCGGCGTATAGGGAAGGGCTATTCCTCTTGGGAAAAGATAATTACGCGCGTACCCCTTTGCCACATCTTTTACATCTCCCTCTTCGCCGAGGGTGGCAAGATCCTTGTTTAAAATAACTTTCATACCAAGCTCCCGGGGATAAACCCCCACGATACCCCGAAAACCTCGCGGTATCTTAATAAAATTTCAGCCGCCAAAAAGCAACTGTTTGCCCCGGAGTAGGGGCGTTTTAACTGGGCGTCCGAAACGGCAGCCAGTTTTCAGCAATGCCAAGCAGGAAAAGCGCTGCTATGGCAACTGTACCCAATGGACTGATCATTAATATAATAACCAGTATATTGAAGAAAACGCGAAAAGATTGTGTCCGCCGTTCAAGGAAATGCTTAACAATCCCCGCGCCCTGAGTAAGGAAGAGTATAGCACAAACTACAAACACATTCCATGCCAGTATTTCCAGCAATTCAATTTTAAAGAGCCTTGTCAATAAAATCAAAGCCAGCGAGGCGGATATTACCCAAATAGTGTAATCCGGCGCGAAAAACACGGTTAACCCCGGTTTTTTCTCTTGTTTTTTTATCAACCTTACTAAAGCAAGCGATATATGCCGGTTAATAAAAAACAAAAAGAAAATATTCGCCAGAGCGCCGCCTCTAGGAAGAATCATCCTGCTTGTTTCCAGTATTCTTTCTGGCGTCAGCCATTGCTGCAGGGACGACTGTCTTACCGCATCGCCTCCGTTAGAAGAAACTATTGTGTTATACAACATTTCCGCAACTTCACCCATCAATGTATAAAAGGCCGAATCCCGCCCGCCTATGATAAAAAGCATAAAACCAACAGCGCCGACTGCCGAAGCCAAAACAAAGCGATACAAGGTTCTGACATTTTTGAATACGCTGCCGTCAATAATCCAGATAAAACTAAAGAATACAATAGAATAATAAAAAAAATCCATCCATAGGCTGCGTGAACTATCGGAAACCAAACTTGCGATTATACAAAAAACAGCGTTAACAGCCGTTACCACAAAAAATGTAAGACGGGCTGAATTATACACCAGTACCGAGTAACCGAGCGGGACAAGAAATAACAATGAGAGTAAACCGAAATTCATAAAAAAAACACACAGGCAAGAGCAAATAACGATAGCGGCAAGAGGGCCTCTGTTTTTTTGAATACCGGCAGCTTCTCCTATGGAGACATCCCGCTCTTCCGGAAACATAAAACTCTTATTCGGCTACATACGGAAGCAGCGCGATGCTTCTTGCCTGCTTTATCGCTAAAGCCAATGCCCGCTGATGTTTAGCGCATGTACCTGTAATGCGGCGGGGAAGAATCTTTCCCCTTTCGGTAATAAACCGGCGCAATGTATCGGCATCCTTGTAATCAATTTTCATTTTCTGGGCGCAGAACTTGCAGACCTTTTTCTTGAAAAAAACCTTACTGCCCTTTCCGCCGCGTCCACGGTCGTCGCCGTCTCTTTCATCCATGTGCATATCCACTCCCCTGTCCTGGAAGCTGCCACCGGAAGTTCCATGGCGGGAAGGATGATCGGTATCTGAATATCTTTCTTCTGACATAATTATCTCCTTGCTTTACTGCAACTATTAAATTTTAAAAAGGAATATCATCGGCAAAGCCGTCATCTTTTGGCTGATTATTGTTATACGATGAGTCCTGCGAATTGTTACGCGGAGCATCGTAAGAAGCCTGCTGTGAACCCTGTCTTTCCTGGTACGAGCCCGAACCCTGACCGCCTCCCAAAAGCTGTAAAAAATTAGCTACTATTTCTACTTTTGAACGGTTCTGACCATCCTGCTGCCAGCGATCCTGGCGAAGCTCTCCATCGACAGCGACCAGTTTACCCTTTACTAAATACGGGTGAAGCGCCTCTCCCTGCCTTCCCCATACCACAATATCAAAAAAATTCGCTTCTTCTTCCCATTGATCGCCGCTTTTCTTCCTGCGGTTTACGGCAATGGAAAATTTACAAACCGCCTGTCCCCCGGCAGTGTATTTCAGTTCCGCTTCCCTGGTAAGCCGTCCTATTAATACAACATGATTTAAATCGACCATGACCCGCTCCTATTCATCAATCCGAACAAAGAGATATTTAAGAAGATTGGCGTTCAGCTTGAAAATACGGTCCAGGACAGTAACTTTTGCCGGATCAATTTTGGCGGTCAAAAGAACATATTTTCCACGGGTTCTCTTTTTAACTTCATAGGCGAGATCGCGATCCCCTATTTCATCGGTTTTTTCGATCTCGACTCCGTTGGCTGCCAGGTCAGATAGCAACTGCTCCCGCCCAGCCCTGTGTTGGTCTTCTTCGACAGGGAAGATGACCGTTAATTCATATCGGCGCATATTTCCTCCTTATGGCCTTATGCCCGGCGTTTAATCTTAACACCGGAAAAGAGGTTTGACATAAAACGGCGTTTTATGTCTTATTCAGGGTAGCAAAACTACGAAATAGTGTCAATTGGCCTTTTACCGATATTTTTCACATGCGGATTACTAAAAAAGAACTAAACACTAACTACATTACCATTCGCCCACAAATAAAATCTCCGGCTCAAGTATAAAGCCCGTGGCGGCTTTTATCCTGGCGGCAACTTCATTCATAAGGGCGCGGATATCCAACGCGGTCGCACTGCCGGTGTTAATAACAATATTGCCATGAAACGGGGCTACTTGGGCGCCGCCGATCTGAAAACCCTTTAAACCCAGTTCGTCAATTATTTGACCCGTGGGTTTGCCAAAATCACGATTGTTTTTAAAAGCGGAACCAGCGCATGGAAAAAGGTAATGGCCTTTTTCCTGCCGGTCTTGTTTGTTTTTTTCCATTTTATTCAGGATTTCATTTTTATCGCCGGACTTAAGATTAAACCCGGCGGTCGTTATCAAAAAATCTTTCTCCTGAAAGGGGCTGCGTTTGTAGTCAAAACCGGTTCTGTCCGGCGTGTTATAAATCCGCGTTATTCGCCGAGGGGATTCGCCCACGCTAAAGTCAATTACTTCTGTCCATATCAACACATCCGCTATTTCGCTGCCGTAACAGCGGGCGTTCATCCACACCGCGCCGCCGATGACACCGGGCATCCCCGCTAGGAACTCCAGACCGGAAAGCCCGGCGGCGGCGGCGCTTTCGGCTGCTTCATCCATGGTTGTGCCGCATAGGAAAGAGATTTCCTCGCCAACCGCGACTCCCCCCTTCCATTCACTGGTGTCAAGCACTATACCTCGGATACCTTTGTCGGAAACAACAATGTTCGCGCCGCCGCCAAGAATAAAAACCGGAATTCCGGCGGCACGGGCGTGTCGCAGCAGGCTGGCGGAAAAACAGGGGAAGCCTTCTCCTCTGGGGCGCAGCCAACAATCGGCAGGGCCTCCAACCTTAAAGGTCGTATGTTCCCGCATCGGCTCGTCATAACGTACGTCAAGATCGCAGGGTGTTAATTTTAAACACTGGTCAATAATTTCGCGGACGGCTTTTCCACGCGTATCACGCATTTATATATCTATCCCAAGCCTTTCCAAAGTCCGCCTAGCCCTGCGGGCAAGGCTTTCGTTTCTGTCTTCTGTCAGGGCTTTTATTTCCTCAGAAAGATTTTTAAGTTCATTGTTGGCAGCCATATCAAGTCCGTAAAGTTTTTCCATAATACCTCCGCTCCGCAAAAAACGACGTGTAAGATTTTCCATTTCTACAGTATCACCGTTAATTACAGCTTCGCCGACTACTTTTAAGAAACCATTGTAAAGGACTGTCTGGTTTCTGGTTTTCGCTTCGTCAAGTTCCACGATAAGTCGGCCAAGATTTTTTTCACCAGCCGTCCTCATGAGCATTTCGGCGGCAAGAAGCCGTACACGGTCAGAGTTTTTCCGCTCAGTGAACAGGCTGTCCAGAACACTGATTGCCTCGTCATTGGCGATCTCGCCAAGAGCGCGGATTGCCTCGTCCCTGACATTGGGAACGTCATCACGTTCGGCGCGAAACTGCAGGTAGGGGACAGCTTCGACAAGCCTGCGTTCCCGGCTTGCCTGCGCCGCGGCAATGCGGGTGCGGTAAAATGAATCCCTGAAAGCGTCCAGGATTGCCTTGTCAACTTCTTCACCCGAAAACGGTCCAAGGGCGGCAACCGCTGCTGAACGCACATTGGGGTCGTTAGCGCCTATACAGCCAAGTACCGCTTCAAGTCCGCTTGGGTCGCCAACTCTGGAAAGCGCTTCCAACGCCGCTATTCGCAGGGGAATACGTTCATCGGGGTTGGAGGCAATTTCCACAAGAAAGGGAACTACTCTTACGGAACCCGTAGCGCCAACAGCGATTATTATATCCCTGGTATTTTCATTGCCCGGATTGCGGTTTTCGAAGTAGTCAACAAGAAAATCTGCGGCTTCTTCCGCGTACCGTTCACTCGCAGAAGCTGCCCTGCCAAGAGCGCGAATGGCGTTATTCATGAACCGGCGTTCTTCAGTATCCAAAATCTCCATAAGCGCCGGAATCGCTTCTGCCGCCATGACTCTTCCCAAATAATCAATGGCGGACAGTACCGTTTCATTGGTCTCATCTTCACGCTCTTCCAATGCCCTGATTGCCCGTCTTTCCAGTCCGCTCTTTTCCCGCTCGCCAAAGAACGCAAATACACCGCTCAGTATCCTTTGGTTTCTGGTAGTTTCAATCAAGGTAATAAGTTCATCATCCAGGTCATCAGCGTTTTCGTCCCTGAGCGTCTGGATAAGAGAGGCTATTTCAGTTTCCGTGCCAAACTTTATTGTAGAAAGCCGTGAAGCCTCGGTATTCTGGGAATTCTGAGCGTAGGTGAAGACGCCAATAAATAAAAAAAACAACCCAAAATATATATTATTCATTATTTTTATTCTCCATATATTTGGAAAGGAATTCTTTCTTAAATTCCAAAAACCTGCCATTTTCAATCGCACGGCGGGTATTAACCACCAGTTCGTTGATAAAATACAAATTATGATAACTGGCAAGCATAGAAAATAAAATCTCCCGTGTTTTGAACAAATGCCGCAGGTACGCCCTGGTGTACCCTTTGCAAACTTTACAGCCGCACTCTTTATCTATCGGCGAAAAATCAAGCCTGTTTTCGGCCTTTTTAAGTGAAATTGTCCCCTGCCGTGTGTATACCCTGCCATTACGGGCTTCCCTGGTCAGAATTACACAGTCAAACATATCTATTCCATATTCTATCGCGTTTAATATATACTCAGGCGTTCCAATGCCCATTACATAACGGGGTTTTTCTTCGGGCAAAAGCGGCGCTGTATATGCCAATGTCTCAAAAAAAAGTTCTGTAGGCTCTCCCACGGAAAGACCGCCAATGGCTATGCCCGGAGTACCGGAAGCAGTGCAAAACTCGGCGCTTCTTTGGCGCAGGTCAGGGAAAAAATTCCCCTGAACAATGCTGAAAAGGCTTCCCGAATAAATGCCTTTGGAAAGGATTTTTTCCCATGTACGCTTTGACCTTTCCAGCCAATCTTCTGTAAGGGCAAGGGCTTTTTCGCTCTCCTTTCGGGAAGCGCCCCAGGGTGTGCAGTAATCAAGCTGCATCTGGATGTCGCTGCCCAGGGCTGCCTGAATCGCGACTGCCTTTTCCGGGCTTAGAAAATGCCTTGAACCGTCTATATGGGATTGAAACCACGCGCCTTCGTCTGTAATTTTACGCAACGCCGAAAGGGAAAAAACCTGAAACCCTCCTGAATCTGTTAAAATATTTCTGTCCCAGTTCATAAACCGGTGAAGCCCTCCGGCTTTTTCGATAACTTCCTCACCCGGTCTTAAATAAAGGTGATATGTATTGGAAAGTATTATTTCGTAACCAATTTCTTTTAAATCGTCGGGAAAAACAGCCTTTACAGTCCCATTGGTTCCTACAGGCATAAAAACCGGTGTGGATACATCTCCACGCGCCAGGTGCAGAACACCGCATCGCGCGGCGGACGCTTTATCCCGGCAGGTTATACTAAAACACATATTTTTCAGGTTTTCGCGCTCCGTATTAAAAACAATCCTATAAAAATAAACAGGAAAACCGGAAACCACGCTCCTACAATCGGAGGGATATAATTAAGTCCGGCCATGGTCATACTTAGCATTTCCGTAATATAGTATACAACCGCCACGGAAAGACTCGCGAAAAGACTCATCAATAAAATATTTTTCCTGAACCTGCCTCCCATGGAAATTGAAAGGATCATTACAATTAAGGGAGTTACAGCAAATGAAAAACGATGGTAATAGTTTGCCTGCGCGTGAAAAAACGGAAGCCCGGCATTGCGCAGATCATTAACCAAAAGCCCCGCTTCTCTCGCGGGAAGTTCCTCGACATTTACAGCGCTTCTTCTGAACATGTCGGGAGGTTCATTATACGAAGTGTTATATGGCAAGGGGCGAATCCGTAAAAGTTCACCTTCGTATTGGTAGATAACAGCGTTACTAAACACCCAGTAAGATTCATTCCATGCTGCGGAAGGCGCACGAATCTGAGAGATAAATACTCCATCCTCGTCCATCTCCACAATGCTTATTCCATTTAAGATAAGCCTGTTATGATCAAAATAATCAACAGAATAAACAAGCCGGCCATTATTTGTTTTTATTACAATATCGGAATTGCTTTCCGTGACATGTTGGCGTAACGCCCGTCTGGACAGGTCGTTTTTTACCTTAAGGGTTGGAATTACAACTATATCATCAAGGAAAAACGAGAAAACCGAAGCTAAAAGGCCGACTATTACAAGAGAAACACTGAAACGCCAAAACGGAATCCCAGAAGAAAAGATTGTTGTAAGCTCGTTTCTAGCGTAAAGGTCTCCCAGAGTATAGGCCGCCGCGAACAAAAGGGAAATCGGCATGGCGTAGGAAAAACTTTTTGGGATAAAATAAAGACTTATTTTCATAATCACCGCGAACGGTACTTCGTTGTTAAGATATCGGACCAAGTTGGAAAAAAGATCGATTAATATCAAAAGAAAAACAAACATGGAAACAGCGACAAAAAAAATGGGCAAAAACTGACGTATTAAATATTTGTCCAGTGTAAATATCATTTGCGTACCCTGACTATCGCTAAAATCAACCCTATACTCAGGGATAAAATGTTGGGAAGCCACATTGACCAGAAAGGAGGCGTTCCCAAACGCAGCCCCATGGTCTGACCGATAAAAAGCATCGACCAGTATATTACCGCGATAATGTTACCAAAAATAAACCCTACTGTCTGTCCGCTCTTTTTAGCCATTAAACCAAGAGAGACCGCCAGAAACACAAAAAAGAACGCTCCAAAAGGAACTGAGAACTTTTTATAGTATTCAATTACATGGATACGAAGCGAACGATCGTTCCTGATACTTTCAAGAGTCTGAACTTCCCGTTGTAAATTTGACAGGCTCGCAGCCCTGCGATTCCAGGATTCCCCGGAAGGACCTGCCCTTAAAATATTTTCCAGGGTTGAAGCCTGGATTACTACCCTGCTCGTTCTGTCGTTTGCCCGTATACCTACTTCAACATTTTTTATGTTTATCGCCGTACGAACATCCCTGGAACTCATTTCTCTGGGACTTATATTCACAACAGCCTGAATAATATCCTCGTTTGATACCCAGTATTGCAAAAAACCGGCATAGGCATAATCATAGTCTTCCCTGATAATTTCTTTTGATGACTGAATAAAGGCATTTTCAAGCTCCAGACTAAGCCCTTCCCTTCCGCCGTCTTTTAACTCTCCCTGACTAGCCATTATTACACGGCGCTCACCGTCAGATGTTTTGTCAAGAATTATTAGGTTGTCTATTGTATTGCCTGTAACATTGCCCGTAATAATAACAGTATCCCTGAACCTTTTTACCGAATTGGCCTGCAATTCCAGCGCCGGAGTAGAGACAAGAATCTGCCGCCATAACCTGTTAAATTGTATCGTACCTGCGGGAAGCAATACATCGTTTGTAAAAAAAGACATTATGGAAACAATGATCCCTACTGTAATGGCGGGAAGAAAAATATTCCGGTAGGAAAGCCCGGATGAAAGCATAACAAGAATTTCGTTATCCGATGTAAGACGCCCTATAGTCATTAATGTTCCTACCAGTGAAGCAAACGGAGCCGACATCGCAATAACAGTAGGCAGGGAAAAAAGAATCAATAACGCGACTTGATTAAAAGGCACATGCTTGGTAAGAACTTCCTTTGCCATAAGGAGTATCTGGTTTACGAAAAAAATAAAAAAGAAAAACAGAAAACAGATAAAAAAGGAAAAAAGCGCTTCTGACAAAACATATTTAAAAATAGTCACAGAAATGTTTCGTTTGCTTTCCATACATTTCTCCGTCTATACACCTGTAGAACCGAAACCGCCGCTCCCCCGCTGGGTATCAGCTAAACTGTCTGCCTCCGCGAGGCGTGCACGGGAAACAGGAGCCACTACAAGCTGAGCGACTCTGTCCCCGTCCTTTACGGTAACATTCTCCGCTCCCAGATTTATCAGTATAATTTCCAGTTCACCTCGGTAATCCGAATCTATAGTACCGGGCGAATTAAGTACTGTCAGCCCGGACTTTATAGACAAACCGGAACGGGGCCGCACCTGCGCCTCAAACCCCACGGGTATCTCAAACCTTAGCCCTGTGGGGATTTTCACCCTGCCCAGGGGAGGAATTGTTACATCCGCGTCAAGAAACGCCCGCAAATCCATGCCCGCAGCGCCTTCACTTTCGTACCTCGGAAGCTCAACACGCTGATGAGCTTTAACCACATTTATCAGCGGTTCTTTCAATCCGATCATTCATCCACAGGCTTAACGCCGCACATTATTTGGGCGGTCCGGGCGTCTAGGACGTTCTTCCCTTCTTACTTCCCTATTGTCAGCTCCATCAGGATCGATGGCATCTATGTAAGAAAGGTTAAGCCTGCCCATTTTATCAATCTCTAGCAATTTAACGGGAATCTGCTGACCTTCGCTTAAAACATCGGTAACCTGCGCTATACGCTGCCTGGAAAGTTTGCTGATATGCACCAGCCCTTCTTTGCCGGGAAGTATTTCTACAAAAGCGCCAAAATCCATTATACGCTTTACAACACCGTTATATACTCTGTTTAGTTCAGGATCGGCGGCAATTCCCATAACGGCGATTCTGGCATTTTCGGCATCCTGTGAATTTTTGCCAAAAATTGTAACAGTGCCGTCATCCTCCGTGTTGATTTTAACCGAATACTGTTCGCAAAGAGCCTTGATATTTTTTCCGCCGGGACCGATAAGCGCGCCTATCTTGTCAATATCAATTCGCAAAGAAATAATCTTTGGAGCGTACTCGCTTACCTGATCTACGGGCTTGCTGATACATTGATTCATAATTGAGAGGATATGCAGCCTTCCCCGCTTTGCCTGTTCAAGAGCCTTCCGCATAATTTCAGAACTTACACCTGCTATTTTAATATCCATCTGGAAACCGGTAATCCCGTCCTGGGTTCCCGCGACTTTAAAGTCCATATCTCCAAGGTGATCTTCTTCGCCGAGAATGTCAGATAACACAGCGAACTTGTCGCCGGGACCGGCAGTTCCCTCGGTAATTAGTCCCATGGCAATCCCCGCCACGGGTTTTTTTATAGGAACACCGGCATGGAGCATAGCAAGGGTGCCGCCGCAAACCGAGGCCATTGAAGAAGAACCGTTGGATTCCATGATTTCAGAAACAACCCGTACTGTATAAGGAAACTCTTCCTTTAAGGGAACCATCGCTTTCAGAGAACGCTGGGCAAGGTTTCCGTGGCCAATTTCACGGCGGCCTGTTCCCGTTCTGCCAACTTCGCCAACCGAATAGGGAGGAAAGTTGTAATGCAGCATAAAGTTTTCCCGCTTGTCGCCTTCTATGTCATCGAATATCTGCTCGTCAAAAACAGTTCCCAGAGTTGTAACACAAAGCGCCTGTGTCTCGCCTCGTGTAAACAGGGCAGAACCATGCGTACGCTGTAAAAGACCAATTTCGCATGTAATATCACGGACATCTTCGAGCCCGCGTCCGTCTACCCGTCTGCCCTTTTCCAGAATCGAAGCGCGTAAAATTTCGGAGTGCATATCTTCGAATAACGCTCCGAAAAGCTTTTTCTGTTTGTCATCTTCCAACTGAGCTGCATATTGAGCGGCAAACTCGGCCTTTACAGCTTTGATACCATCATGCCTTTCATGTTTGGTAGGGAGGAAACAAGCTGTTTCCAGTTTAGAAAAAGCCGTAGCGCGGATAGCATCCCCGTTTTCCAGTGAGGCCGAAGGAGGCATCAAAGGCAACTTTGGTTTTCCGGCAAGTTCCCGCAGTTTATTCTGCAGATCGCAGAATTCACGGATAACAACATGCGCTTTATCAAGCGCTTCGATCATAAGCTCTTCGCTTACTTCCTTCGCGCCGCCTTCTACCATGGTGATACCGTCCTTTGTTCCAGCTACAATAATTTCCATGGTAGACTTTTCAATCTGCGCATAAGTGGGATTTACGATAAGCTCCCCTTCTACCTGACAAACCCTTACTCCGGCAACAGGACCATTAAAAGGAATGTCCGAAATATGAACAGCAGCGGAAGAGGCTATAATCGCCAGAATGTCGGGCGGGTTCACCTGATCGGTCGAAAGGGTTGTCGGGATCAGCTGAATCTCGCGCCCAAAACTTTTCTCAAAGAGGGGACGCATAGGCCGGTCTATAAGACGGGAGACAAGAATCTCCTTGTCCTTGGGACGGCTTTCCCTTTTGATAAAACCGCCGGGTATTTTTCCAGCAGCGTAGTATTTTTCGTTGTATTCTACGGTAAGCGGCACATAATCTATACCTTCTACCGATTCCGATGATGAGCAGACAGTGGCAAGTACTGCCGATCCTGCGTACTGCGCCAAAACAGCGCCGCCTGCCTGTCTCGCGATTCTTCCGGTTTCAAGGATTAAATCCTTTCCGGCTACTTGTAGTGTTACTTTTTGCATCATTATTTACGCAATCCCAGCTCTTTAATCAGCTTGCGGTATCCTTCCAGGTTGATCCGCTGAATGTATTTCAACATCCGCCGCCGCTTACCAACAAGCATCAAAAGACCGCGTTGCCCCGATTTGTCCTTTTTGAACTGTTTACAATGTTCAGTAAGTTGATTGATTCGTTCAGTAAGCAGAGCAATCTGAACTTCCGTCGCGCCTGTATCCTTTTCGTCTTTGCCAAATTTGGTAACGATTGAAGCCGCGCTTTCTTTTGTTAAAGCCATATATTTATCTCCTAAATTAGGTACATTTTTAAAAGGACATAACTTTCCTTATTATTGTATATTTACAGGAATATTCAAAAAATGTCAAGCAAGCAGAAAGAGCGAAAATTACAAAATTCGCCCCTATCTATGTGCCTAGAACCGCAGGTTAGATTTGCTTCCGAGTAAGATGTTTTTTGGGGATTAACTTGATAAAACACAGCCGTATTTCCATTCATGGCCGGTTTTTTCGACAATGCCAAGGAGAGTTTCCCCAACAAAGACGGCTGCGGAATAATCCAGGGCGGCCACCGGCGCGGCGCCTTCCAGTAATTTACCGTCCAAAATCGGCGCGAGGGGCTTGCCGTGGATGATTTTTTCGGCATCAGAGACCTCAAGCTCAAACCAGGGTATTCCAAGGGTTTTTATGACAGCTTTATTGACGGGAATAAGTGTCCAAGGACCAGTGACCGGGGATTGTGCTCTGCCAAACGTAAGATTTTCTTCTATATTCTCTGCTCCCTGATCCCCACTCACTAAGCCAAACCCCGAAACCCGGATCCTCGCAAGCTCAACCAAATGCGCCCTGCTTCCCGCTGCGAGGGCTATGTCCTTAGCCAGGGAGCGGATATAAGTCCCGCTTGAACAGTGAACAAATATTTCGGCAAACGGAGGGGTCCAGCTTTGTAGTTCAAGGCTGTAAACGGTTACCGGGCGTTTTTTCATTTCCGGCGCTTTGCCGGCACGGGCAAGTTCTGACGCTCGCTTTCCGTCTATGTGAATGGCCGAATAGGCGGGCGGCGCCTGTAATATATTGCCGGTAAATTGTCCCAGTACCTGTTCGACCTGTTTGCGGGCCGGGACTTCGGCCTTGGCAATGACGCTCCCTTCGGGGTCAAGGGTATCCGTTTCCATACCAAAGCAAATTTTTCCCAGGTACTGTTTGTCGCAGTCGGAAAACCATTTGCTTAGCCTGAGCGCCCTGCCTGTAAGAACCACAAGCAGTCCCTGTGCGAATTTGTCCAATGTGCCTGTGTGGCCTACCTTTCCTGTACCAAGGGCGCGTTTAATCTCGCCCAACGCATCAAAAGAGGTTACGCCGGGTTTTTTATTCAGTAATATTAATCCCGAAGGAACACTCATGTAAAAATTACTCCCATTCTTTAACTCAAAAACACGGAGAACACAAAGCACGGGCAAGGAAAAGTTAAAAACTTTGTGTTAGTCTATTTTCGAGCTATTCCTCCGGCATTACCAGTTTATCAATCTTTTTAATCAAATCAAAACTGTCGCCTATGCTTGTGTCTGCGTGGAAGCGCAGGCGGGGGATTTTTCGCAAGTGCATTAATTCGCCAAGCTGGGACTGGATAAAACCAGCAGCATTTTGAAGACCCTCTACTCCTTTTTCGATGTTTTTACCGCGAACGTCCGAAACATAGACATCGGCAAACGAAAGATCTTTTGAGACATTAACCTTTGTTATCGAAAGAAAAGAAGAAACCCTATTGTCCTTTATCTTTTTTTCCAGAATAAGGGAGCCGATCTTTTGCTGGATTGTCTGGCCCAGCCTTTCCATCCGGTATTGAGCCATAGTATCAGGAAGCGCTCAGTTTTCGCGCTATTTCAACGATTTCGATAATCTCCAAATTGTCGCCGGTTTTGATATCGTCAAAACCTTCAAGCCCAATACCACATTCATATCCGGCGGAAACTTCGCGTGCATCATCTTTAAAGCGTTTAAGGGAAGAGATTTTCCCTGAATGGATTACAACCTGTTCCCTGATAACATTTACTGTACAACTGCGTTTAACCGTTCCGGTATGTACATAGCAACCCGCAATAACGCCGATTTTGGATACCTTGAATGTTTCCCGGACTTCTACCGTGGCAACTACTTCTTCCCTGGTTTCCGGCTTTAACATTCCTTCCATGGCCTGTTCTATTTCTTCTACCGCTTTGTATATTACATTGTATTTTCTGATATCTACCTTTTCCTGCTCCGCGAGTATTTTCGCCTTGGGCAGGGGGCGTACATTAAAGCCAATAATAATGGCGTTGGACGCGATCGCGAGATCTACGTCGCCTTCGTTTATGGGACCGGGCAGGGCCTGTATAACGTGGAGCCGTATCTCCTTTGTAGAAAGTTTCTCCAGACTTGACCGGAGAGCTTCGGCGGAACCCTGTACATCGGCCTTGATAATCACCTTTAATTCCTGAATCGTGCCGTGGCTGATCATGTCATGCAGGTTGTCCATAGTGATTTTCCTGATGGTTTTCGCGTCTTCGAAACGTTTAAGCTCCTGCCGCTTGGAAGAATATTCCCGCGCCGCCCTTTCGTCAGACACCACCTGCAGGGGATCTCCGGCGTTTGGAATACCTTCAAAACCGGTAATTTCAACCGGCATGGACGGGGTCGCCTTGGTAATTCTTTCTCCCTTATCGTTGTAGATTGCACGTACCCTGCCAGGCCAGATTCCGGCAACAAACGAAGCGCCAATCGCGAGAGTTCCCCTTTCTATCATTACGGTTGCAACAACACCGCGCCCGTGATCGACCTTTGATTCCAGGATTTTTCCTTCGGCAGAGCATTGGAAATTGGCTTTTAAATCCAACAATTCCGCTTCCAAAAGAATTGTTTCGATAAGTTTTTCTATACCGGTTTTTTGCAGCGCCGAAAGTTCCACAAACATAGTCTGACCGCCCCAGTCTTCCGGCATAAGGCCATAATCCGAAAGCTGACTCTTTACCTTGTCCGGGTTTGCCTCTGGTTTGTCCATCTTGTTAACAGCAACAATGATTGGAACACCGGCTTCCTTGGCATGGTTGACAGCTTCGATTGTTTGGGGCATAACTCCGTCATCTGCGGCAACAACCAGTACTACTATGTCTGTTATCTGCGCTCCGCGCGCCCTCATACGGGTAAAAGCTTCGTGACCGGGCGTATCCAGGAATGAAATCCTGCCAAAAGGAGTTTCTACCATATACGCGCCTATATGCTGTGTAATTCCGCCAAACTCGCCCGATGCTACATCGGCTTTACGAATCGCGTCCAACAGTTTGGTTTTACCGTGGTCAACATGGCCCATAACGGTAACAACAGGAGGACGCGGCAACATTATCGCATTTTCGTCCGAATCGGTTTCTATTACTGTCTCATCGTAAAGGCTGATAATTTTTACATCCGCGCCGAATTCTGCCGCGATAATAGTAGCGGTATCGGCATCGATCTGCTGGTTTATCGTAACCATCTGACCCATGCTCATCAGTTTCTGAATAAGATCTGATGCTTTTAAATTCATTTTACGCGCCAATTCCGAAACAGAAACAACTTCCATAATATCAATGGATTTGGGGACCGGATTGGCAATATGGGTTATTTTTTTCTTGGTCTGAAGGAGCTTTTCCTCCATTTCAAGTTCTTTTTCTTTGCGGTTATATACCGGCTTTTTCGCTATAAATTTACGTTTACCCGGCGTTTTGCCTTCGGGCAGCGGACCTGCAGGAGCGGCGCCTGTACCGCTACGGCCTCCCTGAGCGGGGCGAAAGCCGCCAAAACCGGGCTTGCCTCCTCCTGGTTTCGGGGTAAAGCCGGGCTTGGGGGTAAAACCGGGTTTCGATGCAAAGCCGGGTTTCGGGGTAAAACCAGGTTTCTGATTAAAGCCGGGTTTCGGGGTAAAACCGGGTTTCCCGCCGGCGCCATGCTGACGCTGGACAAAGCCGCCTCTGTTGCGTTCTCCGCCGGCACTCCCGCCTTTTCCGCCTATGCGCATCTGCGGGCGAGACGGCTTTTGTTCGGTACCAGGCGCCTGCCCTACAAGTTTACCACCTACCCTTCCGGCTGCTGCTGCGGGGCGCTGAGCAATATGGAACGAAGTTACTTTAGCGGCAGTATCGCCCGGTTCCTGCGGAGATAAATTTTTAGGCTCTTTCGAAACCGTATCTTCCGCCTTACTTTCTGGTTTTACAGGAGTAGTTTTCCCGGAGGGAGTACTGACAACAACTTTTGGATGAAGCTTTTTTGTTCCCGCCGAGACAGGTTTCTTCATTACAACCTTTACCTTGCGGCGTTCGCCCTGTTCCACGTTCTTTTTTTCCGCAGGGCTTTCCGGCTCACTGTGGGAATGCTTTATAAGCTGAGCTTTTGGTTTTTTTACATTGTCAGTTTCTTCCGCCATATATTATCCTTATTTTACTCCTCTTCGTACTCAAAACTCAAGCCAATACCACAGCTTGGACAGGTAGTCATGTCAACAGTAATTTTCGCACCACATTCGGGACATTCATATTCTTCTTCTTCTTCTCCCTCTTCCTCTTCTTCTTCATCTTCTTCTTCGCTTGCCTCAACGTCAACTTTTTCTTCCTGTTCATCATCATCGTACGTTTCGTCTTCTTCTACAATTTCTACATACTCTTCGATAAGTTTGCGCAGATCTTCAATTTCGGAACCGGAAAGCCCTTTGGCTTCCAGTTCTTCCTGACCGAGGGTAAGGAAGTCCTCAATAAAGTCAATACCGTTATCAAGAAGAATTTGCGCGATACGGCTGTCCACACCAGGCAGTTCGCTGATACGGGAAATCTCGTCGCTGTAGGAATCGGAATCGCCAAAAAGCTCGGAAACAGCGCGGCGGGATTCTGCTGCGATATCCATCTGAGAAAATTGGGTTTCGGTTTTTACGTCAATATTCCAGTCAGCAAGCCTGTTCGCAAGACGTACGTTAAGCCCCTGTTTCCCGATTGCCAGGGACAGCATGGAATCGTTTACCACAGCAAGCGCCTGATGCTTGCCTTCGTCCAGGATTATCACCTCACGCACTTCGGCGGGAGAAAGAGCGTTCTTTATAAAACGCCGCGGATCCGGATCGTATTTTAATATGTCGATTTTTTCGCCTTCCAACTCCTTGATTACTGCCTGAATGCGTACACCCTTTAGCCCTACGCACGCGCCTACGGGATCAACATCTTCACGGTTTGAGTAAACAGCAAGTTTTGTGCGGAAACCAGGCTCGCGGACAATTTTGTGTATCTCTACGGTTTTGTCATAAATTTCCGGAACTTCCAGTTCAAATATTGCCTTGACAAATTCGGGGTGCGTTCTGGAAAGTACAATCTGAAGCCCGGATGAATCCTTTTTAACTTCCGCTATAAGCGCCTTGATTCTGTCATTTACATGGTATGTTTCCCGAGGAGACTGAAACTTCTTAGGAAGCACTCCTTCGATTTTTCCAAGGTCTACATAGATTGTCCCATTGCGTTCCCGCTGGTAATAACCGATGATTATTTCGCCCACTTTATCCTTGAATTCCGAATGAAGCGAGTCCTTCTGAATCTCCCTGATTGTCTGGTGGGCTGTCTGTTTCGCGCTTTGAACAGCTATACGGTCAAATTGTTTAGGATCAAGCTCTACCAGTATTTCATCTCCAACCTCGGCATCGGGGTTAAGCTCCTTGGCTTCGTTTATATCAATTTCGGTTACAGGGTCATAGACACCGTCCTGTTCCACAATCTTTTTCTGGGCAAAAATTGAAACTTCCATATTTTCTTCGTCAAATTTTACCACAGCATTTTCCGCATTACCAAAACGGTGTTTGTACGCGGCAAGTAATGTATTTTCAATAGTCCGTAGTATCAGCTCTTCGGAAATTCCACGATCCTGAATTAACTGACGGATAGCCTGAGACATATCAGTTCCCAATTCACACCTCCTGCGAAGGGTCCAGCTTTGCTTTCGCTATAATGTCAAAATCCAGCCTTGCGTCCCCTTCTTTTGTCTTTATCATAATTCCTTTTTCATCGGCAGATTCCAAAATTCCTGCCGTCCAGTCTGAAATATCGGTACGGTAACACCGTACTCCCCTGCCCATATAATGGGTAAATTCCGCTCCTTCCTTGACAAGTCTGTTTATCCCCGGAGATGATACCTCAAGATAGATATCCTGCCCCTCAAAGGCAAGATCCAGTCTGGGCATAATCGCACGATGTACCTTTGAGCAGTCGTCTGTGCCAACGGACGTTCCATTGTAGATTACCGCCCTGACCTGTACGCTCCCCTTATGTCTGGAAACAACCAATTCGACAAGTCGGAACCCAAGCCCATCAAGAATAACTTCCAGCGGTTTACGTAAAGAATGAAGTTCCTGATTCTCTGTATCTTTTACGTTATACCGCATTTCGCTACCCTATAAAAAAAAGGGCTTTTAGAAGCCCTTTTTTACATGAAAATATACTGTAGCCAGATTATCGTTTTTTGAAAAAAATGTCAAGCGCAGATCTTCAACATGTTCAAAATTTTAATAGGAAGAGGCCATATCTCTAGTTACGGCGATAGCTTTTTCAAATTCGCTGTGTAGCAGACATTCGGCTATGGAACTTAGTTTGTCCCTGATTGAGCGCGGCCATGTTTTTTGCTTAAGTTCCGTAAGAGCTGCCTTAGCGGCTTTTTTGTTCAGTGTCTCGCACGCTTTCTGTATAACAAGCATTTTTTCCTGTAAATATGGCAGATCAATCTCAATATCGGGTTCCACTTCACTGTCAGTCTCTTCATCCGGCTTGTATTTCCTGATTACAGCCTGAAGTTTCTCAAGAAACGCCGGGAGTTCGGATAATATATCGTTTATTTTCTTGTCTCTGGCGGTCTGCTCAAGTTTATTGGCAAATTCGGCAAGTTCCGACTCCGAAATGTTGGCGAGGGCGCTTTTCATCGCGTGGACATTAATGATTAATGACGGAAGATCATCGCTTCTGCGGCAATTATTCCTGCATATCGCGTCCAATACAGACAAGGCTTTCTCGGCATCACGGACAAAGAATTCAGCTAGTTGAGATTCCGGAGCCAGCCGGGATTTTCTGCTTTCAGACAGACTTTCCTTCTGCCTTCTGGCTTCTTCTATTACCTCAGCCGGTTTTTTATCACGTATCAGCTTGTTCAACGAGTTGTTTAACTGGCGGGTATCTATAGGTTTGGAAATAAAATCATCAAAACCGCTTTTAAGGAACATTTCCGCCTGACCCGTAAGAGCATTGGCTGTCAGCGCCACAACCGGATAGGTATAACCAAGACTGCGAATAAGACTTGTCGCTTCGATACCGTCCATCTTGGGCATCATATGATCCATAAAGATTATATCGTATATATTGCCCTCTCTTATCTTGTTAACTGCCTCGAAACCGCTTAGGGCTGTATCAATAGACAGTCCGTAGGGGGCCATAAGACCTCGCGCAACATAAAGGTTCGTTTCCACATCGTCCACAACCAAAACACGGCCATACGGCATAAACTCCTGTGATATCCGCGCGTTCCTCATTTTGGAAGTATTCTTTATATTAAGCTGCATAAGGTTTTCCGCCAGTTCCCTTCCTATAGGAGCGGAACCATCGTACTTCTGGGGCAGGCGTACGGTAAATATTGACCCCATGCCGGGCGTACTGTCCACGGTCATGTAACCGTCCATCAGTTTTATCAGGTTCCAGGTAATATTCATCCCAAGCCCTGTTCCCTCGGTTACGCGGTTAGCTTCCGTATTAAAGCGGGAATACTGATCGCCCAGCCTGAGTATCTGATCAGACGTCATGCCTTGTCCTGTATCGCTTATAATAAAGAGAAGCATTACATTAGAACTGTCCTTTACAGGCTCTACTGAAAGAGTAAAATTAATTTGACCCTCTTCGGTATATTTGAATGCGTTTGAAAGCAAATTGTTCAGGATTTGTTTTATGCGCAGTTCATCACCAATAAGATGCGATGGAATAGTCTCACTTATATTAAGCAGGAACTCAATCGGTTTGCTTTCATAACGAATAACATTAAGTTTTACAGTGTCGTGAATCAGGCTGGCAATATCGTAATTAACGGGGGTTAACTCCATTTTACCGGCTTCGATTTTTGAAAGGTCGAGTATATCGTTGATTATGCCAAGCAGCAAGTCTCCAGAACTGTAAATTCTTTCAAGAGCTTCCTTTGTGGTAAGCGGAAGGGCGTCATCCTGAAGTTGTATTTCGGTAATACCAAGAATAGCGTTCATGGGGGTGCGGATTTCGTGGCTCATCTTCGCCAGGAATTCGCTCTTTGCCTTGCTATTGTCTTCGGCAGCTTTCGCCCGGCGCATTTCGTTGAGCATTGCCTTTAGTTCCCGTAAATCCCTGATATACCCGGCAACAGCATTTCCTCCCCTGAACTTAACGCGCACGAGAGTAACTTCCGTAGGAATAGGCTCTCCGTCCAGTTTCTGGTGTGTCCACTCAAAACGGCAGTAACCTTCTTCGAACGCTTCATTGACATATTTCTCAATTTTTTCCCGGGATCGTTCACCGGAAGGCTGATATTCGGGAAAGAAATCAAAAGCTCTGTCAATAAATTCCTGTTTACCTTTCAATTCAAAAAGCCTTACCATTTCCTGATTACATTCTATGACGTTTAGTTTGTTATCAATCATAAAGCAGCTAAGAGGCGTTGTATCAAGCAGAACCTGCGTACATTCATCCGCTTCGCGCATCTTAGCCATTATTGATTTCATCTCACGCAGATCGCGCGTATAACCGCAGATCATAAAATCATTTCTATACTCAACACGGACAAGAGTAATTTCGCACGGTATCAGTTCGCCGCTCAATCTCCGGTGCAGCCACTCAAAGCGGCAGTAACCTTCTTCGAGTGCCCTTCTAACCTGCTCTACGGCTTTTTCGCTTGAAAGTCTTCCGTCTGGTTGATACTCGGGGGAAAGCTCATGAAACCTTTCAATGTATTCCTTTTTGCTTGATAAATTAAAAAGTTTTATGGATTCCAGATTGGTTCCTATAAGACGGAAATTCTTATCCCAAAAGTTGGCAACTAAGGGAGAAGCGTCAAACATTACCTGGGTATGTTCTTCGGCTTTTCTTTTCCCGACAACAATGCTTAACAGAATAGCGCTTAGGCCGGAAGCCATTATTATACCCAACGCCAAAAGGATAAGCCCTATTTCCCTGACACTTTGGTAATACATCTCCGAATACGCGATAATGGCAAGATACCAGCCGTTATTAAGCCGCTTTACAAAAAGAACCGAGTTCTGCCCCCTGTAATCTGTTGCTTTTCGCTCAAAAATTTCATTTTTCTGCTGTAAATCAGTCAGTATTGCCTCTCCGTCATTCATTAAACTTAAATGTCTGCCCAAAAAACCCGGATGGGGATGGGCAATTACATTGAAATCTTTGTCCAACAGTATCCCGTAACTGTCCCTGGTAACAAATGTGTTAACGGCATATCCTCCGATTCTTTCAAGTTTTATATTAAGGCAGACAATACCAAGCGGGCGGCCTTCGTTATCAAAAATCTGGCGCGCAAAGGCGAGAGAGTTCTCGTTTGTCGTCAGACTCAAATATGGCTCTGTAACTCCGACATCTCCATTCGCTTCGACTGCCGCCTTGTACCACGGACGCTCCTGCACTACATAATCGTCCGATGGTATCCACTCTCCACTGGTCAGCAGTCTGTTGTCAAAAAAAACAAAAATATCGGTGATATAAGATAAATGCCGTTCATTAGAGATTAAATATTCAGTAATATTACGTATGTATAGGTGAACTTCGTCCAGGCTCGCGCCGCTTATAACTATGTTCCGAACATTTTCCGAAACAACACCCAGTGTAGTTTCAGGTTCCATAAGGTCGGCCTCAATATAAATCTGGGTATTGGACATCGCGTTTTCAACATCTTTTAATAAATGTTTCCGTTCAATTCTACCCATAAAACTGTAACTGAAAATAACCATCAGCGAAAACGCCAAAAATACGGATAACACCTGAACGTGAGTAACTGCTTTAAGCATTTTTTTAAGAATGGGACGCATTAAAACCTTCTCTAACCGCTTTAAACTGCTCCCTTACTTCATAAAAGATTTCTACAATTTTTGGATCATAATGAGTGCCGGAATTTTCCAGGATAATATCTACCGCTACTTCATCAGAAAAGGCTTTTTTGTATGGCCGTTCGGAAACCAGCGCATCGTACACATCTACAATTGCCATAATCCGCCCATGCAGGGGGATTTCGTCTCCCTTAAGCCCGCGGGGATACCCCTTGCCGTCCCAGCGTTCATGATGGGTTCCGGCAAACAATTTCGCATTGCGCAGAAAGTCACCATCGCCGGTTCGGGCAATAATTTCATCTATTATCCGTTCGCCTTCTACAGCGTGAGTTTTCATTATTTCGTATTCTTCCGGTGTCAACTTGCCCGGTTTGTTTACAATTAAATCTGTAATAAAGATTTTCCCCAAATCGTGCATACGCGCTGATGAAATTATTTTGTCAACATCCCATTTTTGTATTTCGTCCGCATACAGCCCGCGCATCTTCATTTCGTTTAGCAGAATTTTTATGTATATCGAAGTACGCTCAATATGACCGCCGGTTCCCTTATCACGGTTTTCGACCATGTCTGCCAAAACTGACACTATGCTGTTCTGCATCTGACTCAACCGGCTTGTTCTTTCACGAATTATATCATCGATATTAAGGTGGGTTCTTATCCGGTTCCTAAGCACAGGGACAGAGAACGGTTTTGTAAGGAAATCAACTGCTCCCATCTCAAAACCTTTGGCTTCTATATCCGCATCGGTGCGGCCTGTTAAAAACATTACTGGTATATCAGCCCAGATTTCCTCGGCTTTAAGCATCTTCAGCGCCGTAAAACCGTCAATATCGGGCATTTCTATGTCGAGCAATATAAGGTCTGGTTCTAATTTATTCAAAAGAAGGAACATTTTCTGTGCGGAGGGAATGGTCATAACGCGGTAATCAGGTTCTAAAGCTGCCTCAGCCATCGATAGGTTGGTATCGCTGTCATCGACGACAAATATTGTTTTCATGGTAATAAGCGCCCCCAGTCCTTACCGCTGTCTGATAAAGGATATGACCGTATAAATTTTATTATCACTTCTAAATACTGTCAAGAAGAAAAAAATAAAAATTTTCGTTATTTAATGTAAAATAACGCATAATTCAAGAAAATACTCACTATGTACTTATCAAGCTCCATTTTTCAAGTATTGGTATTTATTCCTAATGTGTGCTATAAATAGCCATGCCTATAAAAATACCTAAGGATTTACCCGCGTTTGACGCTTTATCCCGCGAAGGGGTTTTTGTAATGCCTACTGTCCGTGCGGAACATCAGGATATTAGGCCTTTGAAAGTTGGTATTGTAAACCTTATGCCTACTACGATAGACACGGAAATTCAGCTGCTTAGGCTTTTGGGGAATAGTCCTTTACAGATAGATATTACCTTTTTGAACATGGGCAGTCATACGTCAAAAAACGCTCCGCCGGGTCATCTGGAAAAATTTTATATCAGCACGGAAGAAATTGTCTGTGTGAAAGCGCGTTTTGACGGGCTTATTATTACGGGCGCGCCGGTTGAGACTCTTCCTTTTGAAGAAGTCGATTACTGGGACGAGCTTGTCAAAATAATTGACTATTCGGATAATAATGTTTTTTCGGTAATGCACATCTGCTGGGGTGCGCAGGCTGGTCTTTACCGTCGGTACAATATCACTAAAAAGCCGCTTGGGAAAAAACTTTTTGGGGTTTTCCCTCATACCATAAATGAGCACAACCATTCCCTGTTTCGCGGGTTTGACGATGAATTTCTTATCCCTCACTCACGGCATACTGAAAGCGACCGTGATGCCATTGCTGCAGACGAGCGGCTTACTATTCAATTTGAGACTCCCGAGGCAGGCGTTTCTATTGCTACTGCCCGTGAAGGCAGGGAAATTTATTTAACAGGGCATCTGGAATACGACTCCCTTACTCTAGACCGGGAATACCGCCGAGATATTGCGAAGGGGCTGCCTATCGAAATCCCCAAAAACTACTATCCCGATAATGATCCTTCAAAAGCGCCGCTGGTAGGCTGGCGCGCCCACGCTAACCTGTTTTTTTATAACTGGCTGAACTATGTTTACCAGGAAACTCCATATAATCTTGATGAGCTCGCGTAAAAGGTTTTTGTTTATCACGCTCTCCCAAAATACTTAACTTTTGTATAGTTCTTTAATAAAAAAATAAAAAATTTATCCCGCAAAGGAAAGCACCCTGCACGCCCGCGCCTATATAGGTATGTAGCTTTTTGACAAGTTACATATATCTTTTTCCGGCCGTTCAACAGGCGGCTGGCAGCAGGAGTTGAAAATGAAAATTAAAGAACAGGCTCAAACGGACGGGCTGGATATCCAGCCAAACAGGGAACACAAAAGCAGCGTTTTTTCCATGCTTTTCAGTAACC
>Ga0099364_10002733_pt1 | contig 27967 bp, 25 predicted proteins | sample TergutTh196P3_FD_73070 | JGI IMG/M metagenome (GOLD analysis project Ga0099364, IMG submission 73070) | Microcerotermes parvus P3 segment gut microbial communities from Pointe-Noire, Republic of the Congo - Th196 P3 | ecosystem: Host-associated > Arthropoda: Insects > Digestive system > Gut ... | reverse complement strand
AGAGTCCAGCTATTGCTTTCGTAAATCATGCTGAAAGGCAGTGGCGGTTCTCCCGTTTCTATCGTGGACGCTTCGGAGATGCTCACACGCGGAGGAACCAGCTCATCCCCTATGGACATCAGTGCAATTTTATTGCGGGGATAGATATCGAGTTCACAAATTCCTTGTCCGGTCAAAATTCCTATATGCGCGCTGTTCAGTTTTGTTCCTTTTTCAGCCGTCGAGCATCCGGCTTTGATATCCTCTCCGCGAAAAACATAATTTTGATGTTTTTTTAGAGTTACATAGATTTTTACACATTCCGCGCCCCTATCGGTGTCCTCCTGTCTCGCTACGCAGTTCGCGCCGGGGGGAATCGGCGTGCCTGTTAGCACAAGCGCCGCTTCGCCGGGGCTGATCGGTTTTCCCGCTCCAGAACCAGGATATATTTTCTGAGTTACTTTTAAAATCGCCGGATTTTCAGGAGTAGCTGCGGCGATATCCTCGTGACAGACGGCGTAGCCGTCCAGAGGGGAACGGTCGAAAGGCGGTTGGTCAATGAGGGCGACGTAGTCCCGGGCCACCACCCGCCCCAGAGCTTCCAAAAGAGGAACGGATATTGAACACCTTGGGGAGGGTGTGTTTTGCAGTAATAAGCCTATTGCTTCTTCCAGCGTAGGTTTTTTTTCCTGGCTCATAACAAAATACCCTCCTGGCGGTCCTGTTTCATAATTCGATCAAGAGCCTGTGTCTTTTAGGGAAGTAGACTAAGGACTGCCCCCTATGGCGATTCACTATTTTCTTAACGTTTAACGCCTCCGTTAGACGGCGGCAAAAACTCAAATCAATCATTTTTTTTGCATTTTCGTAGTTAAAAATTGGTCCCTCAAGGCAAACATAAGTTTCACTGGTTTTACAGTGTCCGCATTTACCAACGGCACAGGATATTTTTCTCTCGAAGAACAGCCATATTTTGAATTCTACCGAGTCTTGCGTAAAACATCCCTTAACCGTAAACTGAAGCACCAGCGGAGAACCTGCGATAATAACTTTGTAATCCTCGAAAGTGCCGAACAGCACGTTTTTGACATAAGCAATTGCCAATCCGGTTTCAAAACCTTAGATATTATTATCTGCCAATTCACGCCTGTAAAATGAAACTATTTAATCAAATAATAAGTGAAGCTTATTATACGATTTGCAATAAACTTCACTTTTTGATAAAAATTTTTGAGTCATCGCTTGTGTGTTCTATCTGGCTCTTCCTGATAAGGGGTGATTGGTTGCTTCAGTGCATCCTTTATAACCATAAAGTAGGATAATATGTACTGAAAAAGAGTAAAAAATCCCACAAAGCCTTGCTATATCTGGAAAAACATTTTCAGTGCATATTATAATATACACTGAAAACGTGATCCTTTGTGAAATCAACGGTTCAAGTAAAAAATCGCTGTTTTCAGTATTTTAGGTTTATAATACAAAAGACCGCAACGTAGCCGCAGTATATGGTAGCATTCCGGCTAGTTGCATCTGGCTTGTCACCCTAATTTAGGATGAACCTTCTATCTTTGCAATTCTATTAGAAAATTATCGAGAGCGGGATTGCGATTACCTCTCCAGTGAATGATCGCCAAATCCTGCATCGGCGGCGCCCCTTCGCAATCAATTTCAATAAAGTGTACTTCGCTGAGTATCGGTCCTCTGGTATATTCGTAGACATAAGTTGGTAAAAGCCCGATGCCCAAACCAAGCTCAATTAGTAGAAGAATCTCCTCCAATCGATCGACTTTAATCACGGAATCCGGTTCAAAACCGCCATTCACCCAGCTGTTCCGCATATTCCGGTAGGATTTGGGATTGCTTCGAGGTTCCAATATCACTGCCCGTTCCAGTTGGATTTGCATCGGCGATACTTTTTGTAACTTGGCAAAGGGATGATCCGTGGGTACGCAGACACGAACCGGATATTGGCGGAAGGAAAGAATCTCCAGTTCATCTTGATCCCCAAAATCCCAAGGCCAGCAGATAGCCACATCACTTTCCTTATTTTTTAGCTTATCATACATATTCTTAGGTTCAACAACCTGCACGTTGATGTTGATTTCCGGATATTTGCCGAGGAATAAGCGCAACTCTTGAATCAGCAGCAGCCCTTCAAGGCAGCTTGGAAACATAATACCGATATTGCCCGCCACTCCGTTGGCAATATCCGAACAATGGCTCACCGCTGCGCCATACTGCTTTACTATGCGCTGCGCGTGTTCATAGAATACTCTGCCCGCCTCAGTAAGCTCCACCATACGATTTGTTCTTCTGAACAACTGAAACCCCAATTCTTCCTCCATTTTAACAATATGCTGGCTTATGGCAGTCTGCGTCACGAAACATTCCTGCGCGGCATGTGTAAAATTGAGGCATTCGGCCGCAGCGATAAAATACTGCAAACCCTTGATATCCATGCTCGTGTTCATCTCCTTTTAATCTTAAATTCTCGAAATTTAACGCATATACGTGCAATCTTCTGAACGGCAAGGTCAACCATGAAAGACCGAATATTTACAAAACCTTGATGCGTGGGGAAAACGGTGAAAACTGTTTGCCGGATATTCAGTCCATGATCGACAAAGTGGGCATCCAAAATTCCTCGGCGGTTATGCGGTAAACCAACATCTGGGACGGCTACTCCTTGCCGGACGGGGTTCTCACCCGCTAATGTAGATATCCTTATAACGAAAGGCATTATCAATGTAATTATTTTTTCATCAATTCTCTCCTTGTAGTTATCGCTGTAAGAACATTATTTCCAATCATTAAGAACATCCGATCCGGGATTTATGCAGTTACCAACCCCCGGCTGACATGCCGGTTCCTCTCCTGTTATGGATGAAACCGGACCATCTGCCTTTAAGAGAAAGGTGTGTCGTTTTCCTGAAGGATCTGTGACGCCGATTCGCTCATGGTACCGTCATGGTCCTTTTTACGCCGCGTAAGTCAATCTCGCTAACTCTCTGACATTTTTTCTGATTCGGCGGAATAACGTTCCCCGAAAATATCTATTTTCGAAATCTTCGCGTTTATCTCTGCCAATTCGTCTGTTGAGAATGTAATATTTTGAGCGCCGATATTTTCTTTAAATCGCTCAAGCTTTTTAGTGCCGGGGATTGGAACAATCCATTCCTTTTGAGCCAGAACCCAAGCCAAAGCAATCTGTGCGGACGTAACACCCTTCGTTGACGCTATGGTTTTAACAGTTTCCGCGATCGCCTGATTCGCAGCGAGGTTGTCCGGGTTATTAAATCGTGGAATACCATACCTGATATCATTTGACAAAAATGTAGCGTTCTTATCTACTGTTCCTGTCAAGAAGCCTTTTCCCAGCGGACTGTATGGAACAAAGCCGATATTCAATTCTTCAAGCGTGGGAATTAGTGTTTGTTCCGGTCTCCTAAACCACATGGAATATTCGCTTTGTACTGCGGTCACGGGCTGAACTGCATGGGCACGGCGCACCGTCCGTGCGCTTGCTTCGGACAGTCCCCAATAAAGTACCTTCCCTTCACGTATCAATTCACCCACGCACCCGGCAACATCCTCAATGGGTATATTCTGATCCACGCGATGTTGATACAGCAAATCGATATATTCCGTTTGCAGCCGCTTCAATGAACCTTCCACCGCTTTACGGATTGTTTCTGGGCGGCTATCTAAGCCGACGGATTTTCCGTTTTGTATATCAAAGCCGAATTTCGTCGCAATTACGACTTCTTTTCGGAACGGTTTTAACGCTTCGCCGACTATTCTTTCGTTTTCGTAAGGGCCATATACTTCTGCGGTATCAAAGAATGTCTCGCCCAATTCAAAAGCTCCGCGTAAAAAAGCGATAGCTTCATCTTTTGTGGGGAACGGCGGGTAACTCTGACTTAACCCCATACATCCAAGTCCAACCGCAGAAACCTCAAGGTCGTTATTTCCAAGTTGGCGTTTCATCATAGGTGTTTATCCATCTCCTTTGGTTAATTTTTAAGCGTTTATCAGTCTTTACGGGCCTATCAAACCCGAAAGTATATCTGACTTATAAAATCAACTTGCTATGTCATCTATACGCCGCTCTGAAAATCGTTACACAGTCCTCAATGGAAAGCTCCGAACGGTCGCACGAGAATAGGCCGCCCATTGTGTCGCGCGCGTTTTTTGCGAGCGTTTCAAATTCGTCAGGCACTAATTTGTAATCCGACATTTTCAAATCCGCGACGCCGCAGTCCTCTGTTAATTTACAAAGCGCTGCAATGAAATCCATCGGTTCATTGGCATTCGGATAACCCATAACCCTCGCCATTTTCACAAACCTCTCGTCGCAAACATGAGCGTTAATGAAATGTGTAAAGTAAGCTTTTGAAAGCATAATCAACCCCGCGCCGTGAGGCAAATCCTGATGATAAGCGCTCATCGCGTGTTCCAGCGAATGTTGGCTGGTGACGCCGCCTACTACCATCACAAGGCCGGATAGGATATTTCCAAACGCCATTTTTTCCCTCGCTTCAATATTGTCGCCATTTTTGACGGCAATCGGCAGATATTTGGCTATATTTTCAATAGCGGTCAACGCGTACATATCGCTCATGAGATTTCCCGCTTTGGATATGTAGCCCTCCATGCTGTGGGAGAGTGCATCCCAGCCCTGATACGCCGTAAATTTCGGCGGAACGGAAGTCGTCAGCTCAGGGTCTACTATAGCCAACACCGGGAACATATCCTCCCGTCCTCCGATACCGATTTTTTCGTTGGTTTCCGGTTTTGTAACAACGCCGTACTGGTCAACCTCTGAACCGGTCCCCGATGTGGTGGTAATTACAATCAAAGCCAAGGCAGGATTAATACCGATAAGCCCTTTGCCTGTTCCGCCGAATGCATAATCCCACAAGTCGCCGGGATTTGCCGCAAGCATGGCCATTACCTTCGCTGCGTCAATAACGCTCCCGCCACCGAGAGCTATTACGAAATCACAACCGTTTTCACGAGCGAATGCTGCTCCCGCTTCCACTGTGGATTTCAGCGGATTGGATTCCACCTTATCGAATACGGTATATTCCGCTCCGGCAAGTCGAAGCTGTTCTTCCACGCGGGGCAAAAAACCGCGCCCTGATTTGCCATTCGAAATAACCACCATAGCCTTTTTGCCTGGCATTTTTTGAATATTCAGATTATTTAACTGTCCTATGCCGAACATTATCCTTGTGGGTGTGTAGGTATTAAAAATTCGCATTTCTTCCTGTCACCTCTTTGTACTCATCATCTTCAAGAGCCTCAAACCATTGTGTTTCCCCCGGCGTAACAGCGATGTGGACAAACCAATCGTCAGGCGCGGCTCCGTGCCAGTGCTTCACATTGGCTGGAATATTCACGACATCGCCGACACCTAGCAGTTGAGCTGATTTTCCTTCTTCATGGTAATATCCCGCGCCACCCGTCACAAGAAGAAATTGCCCCACATCATGGGCATGCCAGTTATTCCGAGCGCCAGGCGAGAATGTCACGTTGGCAACAGCGGTATTGTGAGGTGATTCCGGAGGGATCAATATATGCAAATATGTGTCGCCAATAAATAACCCGTTCGTAATGAGTTCTCCTTTCGGAAAAATCACGCTGTTTGATAATGAAATCCGATCGTCGTCCTCGATAAATATCTCTTTCGCGAGATTGAATGCTGACCACGCTTTCGGCCAACCGACATAGAAAGCTAAATGTGTGATAACCTCCGAGATTTCTTTCTTTGTAACGCCGTTTTGTTTTGCTGTATTCAGGTGATGCGTCAATTGCTCGAAGTTTCCGCCGCTGATCAGAGCCGCGACGGTAATCATGCTCCTGTCTCTTGCCGACAATTCCGATTCCCGTGACCAAACTTCCCCAAACAAAACATCATCATTCAGCTCCGCGAATTTCGGAGCGAATTCACCAAGGACATTACGTCCGGCGGTTTGTCTTGGCCTTGGCGCATCAATCTCATCGGACGCGAACGCCGATAGGTTTGTGGAAACAATCATAATTACTGTCAATAGTAAAACAAACAACTTAACCATTTTCAATGCGATACCTCCTCGTATCATGCTCTAAAAATCAATGCTAAATTTTGAAAACACTGTCGCTGGAAAGTGCCACCGTAATATACCTGACGCTGTGCGCCAACCACCTCCCTCAATTAATCTGAAAATGCTTACCTTTTCATCCGGCGAACCCTCCTAAGTCGATAATGAACCCTGTAAGCAGGGCAAAAAGAACGGAAAAAGCAATATATACTGCAAAATGCTTTATACCCAAAATTATCTTTACTGCTCCCAGATTCGTTATTTTCATCGCCGGGCCAACGATCATGAATGTAGATGCGGCTCCTAAAGACATACCTCTTTCCATCCATGATATAAGCAGGGGTATTGTGCCGCCGCCGCACACATAGAGGGGAACCCCAACACTGGCCGCCATGAGAAGACCAAAACCCCGGTGTCTCCCGAAAAGAGCAGCCACTGTATTTGCGGGGATAAACCGCTGAAACAAGGCCGCAAGGCTAATCCCGATAAGGAAAGCCGGGCCCGTAACTTTTACGTTCCGCCAAAGGTTTTTCAAAAACCGCAATAACAGATTGGGGTCAGTATCGCGGCTTTTTGTTTCATTAAAACCTTTGAAATTAAAAAAATTCTTTCTCTTGAAAAAGATATGAACCAACAGACCTGCCGCAATGCCGCAGAGGAAACAACTCACAATACGAACTATAAGAGCAGCTCTTCCCAATGCGGCGCTGTAAAAAATAAGCTGAGGGTTTAGGAGTATGGAACTCATCATAAAAGCTGCGAGCCAATCTTCTCTTATTCCCTTTTTGGCAAAAGAGGCAGAAATTGGAATAGTGCCGTACATACAGAGAGGGGAAGCAACACCTATAATACAGGCGGGGATTATTCCCACAATTCCAAGTTTCTTATTTTGTAAAGCGGCGAACATGGAGTTGAGCTTGTCTTTACCGAAAACCGAAATGAGGGAACCCATCACCATCCCCAAAAGCCAGTAAATGGCTATTTGATTGAACAGTATGGAAGTATAAAACCAGAAGTAGATGAGTTCCCGCCGTATTATTTCAATCATCTTACAGCCTTATCAATTCATACGCCTTGCTTCCCAAACCTAAATTTTCAGCGTGATCAATGGTCAAAATCCCGTTTCTTGATTCAATGCGTTCAATTAGGTCTCTGCTGTCTGGAGCCGCATACACAAGGTCAACGCTGGCTTGATCAAGCGCAACAGGGTCAAGGGACGCAAGTATGCCAATGTCAGCCATAGTCGGATCAGCCGGATTGCCGACACAATCGCAGTCAACGGAAAGATGGTTCAATACATTGATATAGAGGATTCTTCCATTAACCTTATCAATAATCGATTTTGCTGATTCAGCCATTGATTCCAGAAATGCGTTTTGATCGGCAGCCACGAAGCTAGTTCTGTTCTTTCCTGCGGAATGTAACCACATCTTACCTGCTGCCGATGCGTAGCCTATGGATAAGTTTTTAAGAGCGCCTCCGAAACCGCCCATTAGATGCCCTTTGAAATGGGAAAGAACAATATGAAAATCAAACTCATTGAAACGTGCGCCGACAAAGTTTTCCGTGAGGTGTATCCCTCCGGTAACAGGGAAGCTTATGTCATCGCTTTCGTCCAGTATCACAACCGGCGCAATGGCGGTAAAGCCGTGGTCTCTCGCTACCTGCATATGCATAACTGTACTTGCCCGCGCCCCGCCGTAGGCGGTGTTTGTTTCAACAATAGTACCATTCACCCTTTGAACAAGATCCCCGATAAGCTCCGGCCTAAGGTAATGAGGATTGCCGGGTTCTCCGGTATGTACTTTGACAGCCACATTACCGTTTGCCGTTAATCCCAATGCCTCATAAACAGCCATGAGCCCCGCAGGGCTTATATCGCTGGTGAAATAAACCCTTGGGTTGCCGGACTGAGACGGAGCAATAGGTTCAGCCACCGCCTCAATTTCTTGATTTTGCGTAGATGTCCGTACTTCATCTCTTTCGGCATAGCCGGCAAAGGACATTATAAGGACTAATGAAAGCCCTAATGCCAATATCGACATTACCGATAAAAACCGTTTTTTGTTTCTCATAACAAAACCTCCTAATTGTATATGTTTTATTTTCTTGCCGATCCACTACTGCAAAGCCAAATAAATCTTAAAATGCTTACCTTGCTCCCATTTGGTCAATTTGTATTGTTCCAGACAGGTTTTCGATATGTTCGCCACCTGATATGACATGCCCCAGTTCAAACAGACCGGAATAGGAGCCGAAGTTACCGTAAAACATCACCACGTTGTTCCAAGGTTCAAAATAAGCAAATGTTCCGATTCGCGCATTAGCCGGAGGCGTATCGGAGGTGTTGAGCCTTACCGGTGGATTGAAGACTTTTTCAATGCGGCCATGATCCGCAACAGTTACGGTCAGTGGTAATTGCTCATACAATTCCTTTGCGGCGCGGCTCGTATTCAATTCAAAAACAACCGTGCCAACGCTTGTTTGAACGCTGATTTGCATACTCGTTTCCTCACTTGACTGACTTTGTTCGTATATTTCGACCCGCCCGCTATCGGACTCCGATAAAGTCAGGCCGTGTTGTGGCGGCATAGTACCAGCATTGCCTCGTTCGCAAGCTATGAAAAAGAACAACAGCATAGCTACTAACAAAATACTTAAAGCCTGTTTCATTTTGATTCCTCCTCGAATTTGTTGAGGGGATATTTTTCAGTGTTGAGTGATGTAACACGGCGACAAGCTGCGCCCCGCTGTTTGTTTTTGCATCGCGTTTCCTTCCTCATTTTTATTGGATAAATAGGCTGTTAAGCCAGTTTTCACATAGTGTCACCCACAAATCAACGCTGGGGTATTCCGAACCTTCAAGGCTTTTCCCCGGGGCGTTATTTCCCACTGACATACCGTGATGCCCTTCTTGAAAGATATGCAGCTCATAGGGCAGTTCATTTTTCTGCATTGCCTCAGCCATCATAATTGGGTTGATTGCGGGTACTAACCTGTCATAGCGATTGTGCCATATGAACAGTGGCGGTGTATGCGCTCCCACATAATTGACTACATCAAGTTCGGGAGTGCGGTCACGTGCAATTTTCCCTAAAATATCCGGAACATACACACCGGGTGTATCAAGCAGTTCCGAATTTGAAGCCGCCCCGTAACCCATAACGGCGGCATTCGGTTTTATGCCGTCTTCGGGGATTCCAAGACGTTCGGAAAGGCCGGGTGTGTTCCATTGCGTGGCAGACATAGCGGCGATGCCTGAACCCGCCGAAAAGCCCATAAGTACAATGGCATCCGGGTTGATTCCCCAATCATCCGCATTCCTTCGCACTTCCCAGATCGCTTTGGAAATATCTTCAAGAGGGTTCGGGTATACGGAATGGTCGCCGACGGAATAGTTCAGCACGAAAGCACTGAACCCTTTCTCAAAGAAAGTGAGCGCAACGGGTTCGCTTTCCTCGGCAGACAGGAAACCATATGCGCCGCCCGGCAATACGATAATTGCGATGCGTTTTCCATCTCCGTTCGTGTGGATATATGTCCGCATATTGACGCGCCCGTCGAGCGTAAAGTTTATCGTTTGTGTCAAAATATCGTTGCTGTTCAAGATATTCCGTTCATTTGCCATAGCCGATTCCTCCTTACCGAGTTGTTCGGAATTAGACGTTTCCGATGTCGGCTGTGTCTGTCCGCTCTCCGCTATTTCAACCCGCGCGCTACCGGACATATTGGCAATTTCGTCAATTCCGGTGAGATTTATGCCCAAACGGTGCATTTGATCGCGGGCATAAAAGTCTCTATAAAGCATGAAGGCATTTCCCCACGGTTCGTAGTAGCTGAGTTCGCCTCTTATACCGTCATGATAAGCCTCTTGTGGGGTAACATTCAGTCTTTCGGGCGGCCAAAACATCCACTGTGCGTCACGGAAATTTCTTAGTTCCAGTTCCAGCGGTAACTGCTCGTACAGTTCTTTAGCGGCAACTGTGTCATATAACTGAAACGTTGCTACATGCTCCTGTGAAGTAATTTTAATGATCATATCCGATAAAGTTAGGCCATGTTCCGTTTCCAAAGCGGACGAAATTTCGAAGTTTTGTGGCGGTTGAGTACCGACATCGCCAAAAATCGGCATAGTAACCGCAACGAGAAGCATAGTCATGAATACTATAATTAAGTCGCGCTTGGACAAATTCTTCTTTTCGTGTTCTCTCACCGATTATTCTCCTTCTTTATATTTTTATTTGATTTGAATTTCTGCTGGAGAGAAATCCAAAACCATCCCCGAAATTCGAAAGTACGCATCGTAAAACTAATTAGTCAATATCTTTTCTTCTAAAACAATGTGTACAGGAACTATCTGGGAACAAATCTTTATTCTCCGGAAAAAGGTTACACTTTAGAGTGGACTCCAAGTCAAGGGGTTTTTTCTACAACTAAGACGAGAAGAGTTACCAAGCATTCAATACATACTGCCAGAAAAAACCAACGTTCGGTTTTTTCTGGCAGTATGTATTGAACAACGCAAATGATCTTGTCGATTTGTAGTTAAAAAGCGGCCCTTTCACTTCTACCGGAATTAAAATTGCGTCTTGCTCCAGTGTAACAGTCGAAATGCCTCTAACGTGAGGAGCGTGTTCCAACAAATGACCCGTCACTTTGTCAAAACCCTTCAAGTATTCGTTAGGTTTCGGCACAAATACCTTTCCTTGGCCACGATTTTCTTCTTCTTTTTCATCGACGAATTTGCCTATGTAGTTGTGAGTGGATGTTTTGCTGGGTATTACACCTGTTATAACAACAGGCCAGCGGGGGTTTCGTATTTTCTGCAATTGGAGATTGAGGGAAAGCAGGATAAACACATAGGAAATATTACAGAGTAACGAGAGCACAAAAAATTAGGATTTTAAAGATAATTCAACAGTTTTTTTGAAAATTAAAGCATTAATAAATCAAATGCCCTTTAGGCTTTTGCCTTCGGAAACTTGTTTGATAAAAAGAGTGCAGCAAGTACAATTTTTTAATGATTTGTAGATATTTGGGATAATCTTTTAAGTATAATTTTTTCTAGGCTTTAATCTTGAAGGAAAAATGAGACCTCTTGACTTAGAGTCGACTCTAAGGTGTAACGTATCTTTATTCGAAATAACTTGAGTAAAAGACCTGCGAGAAAAAATCAATAGGTTTTTGTAGAAATTAGGTGATTCACATAGGAAAAATCATTTTTCTGCTTTTATGCTCTGAATAAATATTCACAAGGTGGCGAGGCTTTTTTATGAGGCCGTGATGGCAGTGTGCCATATTTTGGGAAATAGTTGACTGGCGTATGCCTGTTTACTATAACAACACAAAAAATAGGAGGAAGAAAAAATGTCAAAAGCAAAGATACTTCTGTCAATCGTGTTGAGCGCCTTGGTGTTAGTTGGATTACTTGCGGCTTTCGTTAATCCCGCATCAGCCGTCGACAAAACAGCAATCACATTCTGGACACTTTCAACCCGCCAAACTGCTCTTGAAGAAATTATCAGAGATTTCAATGCCGCTAACGACGATGTTCAGGTAGTTGCCTCTTTCTTCGACATCGACGGTATTAAGGATGCGAAAAAAGTCGCCGCATCATCCGGAACGCTTCCCAGCATGTGGTTTAACTGGGGCGGCAGCCTTGGTGGTTTCTATTCCGATAACTATCTTACCTACGATTTAACTGATTATGCCAAGGCAAACGATTGGGACAATATTTTCTTACCGGGTGCTTTGCAACTCGTCACGCGGAACGGCCAAGTTACGGGATTTCCCACCAGTCTCAATATCCTTGGTATGTACTACCGCAAGGACGTTTTCGAAAGATTAGGGCTTTCCGAACCTACTACTATGGAAGAACTTGAAGCAGTTTGCGATGCTCTTATCGCAGACGGAATAACGCCCATGGCTTCGGGAGGTTTATACGGCTGGCACATCATGCGTTATGTGGAACAGATTATCGAATACTATGCCGGTGCGGAACTCCACGACAAGATGAACACCTTCCAAGAAAGCTATGATAACGAAACGGTTGTTAAGGCTCTCACAAAGTACAAGGAATTCGTCGATAAACGTTATTTTCCGCTGGGATTCGTCACGGCAAGCCCCAATGACACACGCATGGCCGTAGTTACCGGCATGGCGGCTATGGATTTACAGGGTCCGTGGTATGACGGTCAGCTACTTCAGGACGGAATGGATTTGAATAATTTCGGAACATTCGCGTTTCCGTCCGGAGGCACAAACCGCCTCTCCGCTTTCGCGGAAATGATGCAATTCAACAAGAATCTTTCCGACGTCGAGCTCGAAGCGGCTATGAGGTTCGCTCATTACTATTACAGCGATAACTCCGTAGCGAGATTTCCCGAATATTACAATCTGCCGATTCCTATGCAGGGGCAGCCTATGCCCGAAGGTATGCCTAACGTCGCCAACTTGTTTGCGCTAAGCGATGCGAACGGCACATTTACGATCACCGACCAAGCGTTCCCGACTGAAATTTGCGACGCCCTGTTTGCCGTTCAGGATGCGATAGCCCTTGATCAGATGGAACCCGCGGAAGGCGCGATGCGGATTCAAGCCGCGATCGAAGCTTACCTCGAAAATCAATAAAAACACCTGAACCGCCAACGATTTGATAATGGGGAAGTTCAAAAACTTCCCCATATTTTATAAAATAAGGAAGAAGAACGATATCATGAAGCAGAAACGAGTAGACTGGGCGGCATATATATTTTTGGTTCCGGCAGGCATAATATACGTGTCGGTAATTATAGTGCCGATATTCTATTCCGCCTTTATCAGCCTCAATAGATGGAATGGTATCAGCGCGATGGAATTTGTCGGTTTACGTAATTATATTAATTTATTTACGGCTGACCCCGTTTTCCGAATAGCATTGACAAACAATATCAAATGGCTTCTTCTAACAGTTACTATTACCACGACAATGGCCTTGACCCTTGCGGTCATTCTCAATAAACAGTTCCGTGGCCGCGCTTTTTTCCGAGGTTTCTTCTATTTTCCCACGGTTATTTCAGCTATAGCGGTCGCGATTATCTGGAGGTGGATATACAATCCCCAAATTGGTTTTTTGAACCAGTTTTTCAGATTTCTGGGAATAAACTACGCCCAAAGCTGGCTATCCGATCCCAAGTTCAGTTTATACGCCGTCTATGCGGCGACACTATGGGCAACGGTAGGCCAGCCTATGATCCTGTTTTTAGCAGGGTTACAAACCGTGCCGAAAGAAGTTTTGGAAGCCGCGATAATAGACGGTGCGTCGGCTCCTCGTAGATTCTTTTTGATAACCTGCGTTTTAATGAAAGAAACATTTGTTATTGTCCTTGCCAATCTGGTTGTCGGAGCCATGCGAGTATTCGATAGTATTTGGGGATTGACCGGCGGAGGGCCGATCAACGCGACCCAGATGTTGTCAACTTACATGTATTCGCAAACTTTCAGATTCAGTAATGTCGGAATGGGTACCGCTATAGCAGTTCTAATGGTTCTAATGATGATGATCGTTATCGTGCCGTATGTATTATTCACGGCTCGAGAGCGTTGAGGCGGTTATTTTAATGCAGAAAGACATGAGAATATATAAAAAAGTCCTTATCTACGTATTTCTAATTTTCTTAGCGGTTGTGTGGATCGTTCCCATTTTCACATTAGTCGCCACAGCCATTAAAAGCAGACAAGACTTTTTCAGTGGGATGGGCCTGTTCGAGTTGCCGTCCAGAATTGCATGGTCGAACTTTAGTGACGCCATTACAAGGGGCCGTTTGCTGACATACGCGAAAAACAGCTTGATCGTAACTTGTCTGAAGGTTCCATTGGGTATCTTTATCTCATCTATGGCAGCCTTCGCTATCGCAAGATTGAATATTAAACACCGTACCGGATGGTTTATTTTCTTTATCATCGGCATGATGCTTCCATTTCAAACCGCGTTAGTTCCGATCAATGTCGCTTTCAGCAGATTAAACCTGCTGAATACCTATTTCGGCCTGTTCTACGTGTATGTCGCGTTTGGCATTTCTTTTTCCATTCTGGTTCTCCGGGGGTTTTTCCTGTCGATTCCGCGCGAGATCGACGAAGCGGCTTACATAGACGGCTGTAATAAGTGGCAGTTGTACCTGTATGTTATTATGCCGATCGCCAAACCCGCGATCGCCGCGCTGGTTATCATGGATTTTTTGGCGACCTGGAATGAATACCTGTTAGCAAGCGTCATAATTAATGACAATGCAAAGAAAACGATTCCAACCGGTTTAATGACTTTCGTGGGCGAGCATGGCATTGATTACGGATTGCTGTGCGCTGGAATACTTTTGTCCGTTATGCCGGTAATGATCGTTTATCTTGTGTTCCAGCGCTATTTTGTAGAGGGCGTCGCCGGCGCCGTTAAATCATAAAAGGAGAGATATTACATGAACTATCCTAAACAAGTGGAGCGGTGGTCGGTTTTTGAAGCGTCATGCCCCGGGTTTTCGGACAAAAACCCCTTTACTGACTATTACATCAAAGGCATATTCCAAAGTAAAAACGAAAATGTGGAGGCAGATGGCTTCTACGATGGCGAAGGCGTATATAAAGTGCGTTTTATGCCATCTTTCGCTGATACATACAATTTCAAAATATCCGGCAGTTTTTCTTCCGAGGAATATGCCGGTGTTTTTAAGGTTACTCCTGCGGCAGGAAACAATCACGGCCCTGTCCGTGTTGCAAATACGTACCATTTCGCATATGAGGACGGCACGCCCTACTACTCCGTGGGCACGACCTGCTATGTTTGGACGCACCATCCTGTTGAACGGCAGGAAAAGACATTGGAAGAATTAGGCAAGGGCTATTTTAATAAAATTCGTTTTTGCGTGTTTCCCAAGCATTATGATTATAACCTGAAAGACCCCATAACCTTTCCCTATGAAGGGAAACCGATGGACAGTTCTGTCCTCACAAAAGAAAACTTCCAGCAGTACAATGGCGCTCCCGAAGGTAATAATTGGGATTTCACTCGTTTTAATGTTAAGCATTTTCAGTTGATTGAGAAACGTATTGAGGACTTGATGAATCTTGGAATCGAAGCCGATTTAATAGTCATGCATCCTTATGATCGTTGGGGTTTCTCACATATGACAGTGGAACAGGATGATTTATACTGGCGTTATGTTGTCGCGCGTTTTGCCGCTTATCGCAACGTATGGTGGTCATTGGCGAATGAATACGATCTCATGCCGCAAAAATCAATTACCGATTGGGAGCGTTATGCTTCCATCCTCTGTGAGAAAGACCCTTACAATCATTTACGCTCCATACACAACTGCCGCAATTTCTATGATTATTCCCGCCCTTGGATTACCCATTCAAGCATACAGCGCACCGACATGCATAAAACCGCAGAATTCACCACCGAATGGCGTGAGCGATATGGCAAGCCTGTTGTGCTGGACGAGATAGCATATGAAGGAAACATTAACCATTGCTGGGGCAATGTCTCCGCCAAGGAACTAACACGCCGTTTTTGGGAAGCCGCAGTCCGTGGAGGGTATGCCGGACACGGTGAAACGTACATGCATCCCGATGACATCCTTTGGTGGTCGCATGGCGGAGAACTGCACGGTGAAAGCCATGAACGAATTAAATTCCTGCACAAAATCCTATGTGAAACTCCGGGACTAGGCTTAACACATTTTCAAACAGGGTTGATCTTCGGTACACAAGGCGCTTTCGCATGGGATGATGTCGTCGGAGTGCCATGTAGTCAAGCGTATCAGGATTGCTACTACCTGATATATTTTGGCATTTTCAGGCCCAGCTTCCGCACTTATCATTTCGACGATGTAAATAGCTATGACGTAGAAGTCATTGACACATGGGATATGACAATCTCGAAATTGGGAAGCTTTAGGGGTCAAATCGGAGTGGAATTGCCAGGCAAAGAATACATGGCAATCCGTATTCGTAAAGTTTAAGGACGGTCTTGAAGGGGGGATGAATAAACACACTGATCACGAATTTTAAAGTGGCGTCGGAACTGGTTGCGGATTGAATGCCTGAGATTTTCCAAATAGGAAATTGGGCATCGAGAGATGGGGCCCCTTCTTGGCCTCGAAAATAATTTTCGGGAGGTTGTAGGAATGAAAAAGCGTTTAGCAATATCTCTTCTAGTCTGCTCCTTCATGTTGGTGTGCGCCGGGTTGGCGTATGCGGCGGATCTGATCGTCATAATCACGCCGGGCCACGACAACCCATTCTTCAAGACCGCCGCGGACTCGGCGGAGGCAAAGGCGAGAGCTATGGGGTATGAGGCGAGAGTCTACGTCCATGATGACGACGCAAACAGGCAGAGCCAGTTCTACGACATCGCGATTGCGGATCAGGCTGTTGCGATCATCCTCGACAACGCCGGGGCCGACGCAACGATAGCCGCCGTCCAGAAGGCGAAGGACGCCGGAATACCGTCGTTCCTCATCGACCGCGAGATCAACGTGACCGGAGTGGCTGTTTCGCAGATAGTGTCGAATAATTACCAGGGCGCCCAGCTCGTGGCAGAAGCATTCGTAGAGGCATTGGGGGAAGAGGGCGAGTATGTTGAGCTGTTGGGCCGTGAGACCGACACAAACGCAGGTGTGCGCTCACAGGGCTTCCACGACATAATCGACCAGTATCCCGGCATGACGATGGCCGCACAGCAGACCGCGAACTGGAGCCAACCTGAGGCGTTTACCGTAATGCAGTCGATCCTCCAGGCCCACCCGAACATGAAGGGTGTTATCTGCGGTAACGACACGATGGCTATGGGCGCGTCGGCAGCTCTGAAAGCAGCCGGCAGAAACGACGTAATAGTAGCCGGCTTTGACGGCTCGAACGATGTGCGTGACGCAATTCTGGCTGGCGGCATCCTGGCGACCGGATTGCAGCCGATCGCCCGCCTCGCGGAGATGGCGGTGGAGCAGGCCGATCAGTACCTGAAGACAGGCTCGACCGGGCAGCCCGAAAAGCAGCTCGTCGACTGTGTCCTGATTAACAAAGATAACGCCAGCAATCTCAACAATTTTTCTCTGCAATAAGTAATTAACGTAAAAATCCGTCTGCGGAGGCGTCTTAACAGGTGTCTCCGCAGACAAACAACCACTTGTGTAGGAGGGTGATGACTTGCGGTTGAAGACGAAGATTAAAATTTTATCGGCGGCTGTCTTTATGATTTTTTTGGCATTTTCATTCACCGCTGAACCGATAGATAAAAGCAAGAGGACGGAGGCCGCCTTTTACTTCGACAGCGATGACTTCGACGCCAAACAGTATGTTGCTGACAACTGGTATGAGGGTGTTATACCTCACATGAATGAACGCGCCGTAGACATTGGTGAGTTGCTCGCGGCACTATCTCGGGACTCTGCCGCTGCCTGCGAGAAATATGGTTACAGGGCAGTCGGTGAGAATAATCCGTTCAACTTCTCAGTCAAGGGCAGGATCAGAGCCATTTCAGTGAGTCAGGAGTCGAACGCCCGCATGGAGGCCGCCATCGTGTCGTCAGGCGATGACGCAAACATCGCCGTGCAGGTGGGGCCTGTGTTTAGAGGAACCTCCATCCGCGACTTTCTGGACTTTGTGAAATTCGAGGACTTCACAAACCAGGTCGATTTCGCGAAGCTGGCCAATGAATTAAACTTTAAAGTGCGGGATGACGTGGTGAACCGGTTCGATTTCAGGAACGAGGACTATACCGGGTATGTGTTCGACATACTCGGCGCGACGTCATACTTGAGCGGGTCGCCTGAATTGGTTGTAACTCCAGTCCTACTGTCGCTCGTAGAAGATTAGCGGTACGCTATGGAGCCAATATTAACCGCCAAAGGAATGAAGAAAATATATCCCGGCTCGGTCGCGCTAGATAACGTCGATTTCGATGTGTATCCAGGGTACGTCAATGTCCTGATAGGAGAGAACGGGGCCGGAAAGTCCACACTTATGAAGATCATAGCCGGAGCGGAGACCGCCACCGAGGGGGAGATAACCATCGACGGAAAGCCCGCCAGGTATGCCTCGACTCACGAGGCCGGACAGCACGGCATAGGCATCATATTTCAGGAGCTGAATATCTTTCCCAACATGTCGGTGGGGGAAAATATTTTCATCGCGAACGAACTCATGAAAAATATTTTTTCTATCGACCATAAATCACAAAACAAGATGGCGGCGAAGATTTTGGGCCGCCTTCAGCAAAAAATAAACCCGTCGACACTTGCCGGAAATCTGCGCATCGGACAGCAGCAGATAGTCGAGATAGCGCGCGCCCTCTCACAGGACATGAAGATACTCATAATGGACGAACCGACGTCCGCGCTGAGCGAGCAGGAAGTGGACGTGCTCTTTAAGGTTATAGGCGAGTTGAAGGATAGTGGTGTAGCAATTATTTATATATCGCACAGGCTTGAGGAAATAATGAAGATAGGCGACCGCATTACCGTGCTCCGCGACGGCAGGCTCGTTGCCTCTGATGAAATTTCAAAAGTCGATATTTCGTGGATTATCAGGCAGATGACCGGCATCGATGATTTAGCTATGGATGTGTCCGGCGCAGGCTCGGAGGAAGCGCTGCTGGAGGTCGAAGGGCTCACGCTCCCGGGATATGGCGGTACGTACAAGGTGGAAGATGTGTCCTTCAAATTATACAAGGGCGAGATACTAGGTATTTACGGGCTGATGGGGGCGGGGCGGACGGAATTGCTTGAGTGCCTGATAGGAGCATGCCCGGAGGCTCGCGGGCGTATATCGCTTGCCGGGACGGATTCGGTGGGTTCGTCGATAGAGGAACGGATAAGGAGCGGAATATCACTGATACCGGAGGACCGGAAGAATCAGGGACTGATTCTTCCTCTCTCCGTGTTGGAGAATATGACCCTGGCAAGCCTGCGGAGGTACGTCGCTGCGTTCTCGATCTCATCCGCTATGGAGCGCGGCGAGGTGGACGGGATGGTCAGTAAACTAGGCGTGAAGACCCCGTCCGTGTCAGTGCAGATCTCGTCTCTGTCCGGCGGCAACCAGCAGAAGGTCGTGATAGGAAAGAATCTTCTCACCAAACCGCGCGTGCTTCTGATGGACGAGCCGACGCGCGGCATAGACGTGGCCGCGAAACGCGATGTGTTCAACATAATCACCAGCCTTGCCCGCGAGGGGCTCGGTATAATTCTCGTGTCGTCGGAGTTGAAGGAAATGCTCACTATCCCATCGCGCGTGCTGGTGCTATCCAGAGGCCGCCTCACGGGTGAATTCAGAAGCGGCGAGATAACTCGCGAAAAACTGGTGAGCGCTTCGGCCGCCAATATAGCGGCTAACGAAAAAATTGGAGGAGCTGCCTGATGGAAAAGAGGTTTTCTATTGTCAACGCCCTGATCAATATGAGGATATTCATCGCGGTAATTGTGGTGTTCACCACGTTTAGCATACTTGTCCCCAATTTTCTCAAGGTGCCCACCATGATAATTTTGGCGAAGCATGTCGCGCTCAACGCGATACTCACGATAGGAATGACGTTTGTCATACTCACGGGAGGGATCGATCTGTCGGTAGGCGCGGTGGTGGGCTTCACCGGCATGATAGCGGGAGGTCTTATATACGAGGGCATAAGGATTGAGGCTATAGGCTATACGATATTCTTCAACGCGTGGGCCGTAATTGCCATCTCCGTCGTGCTGGGGGGTTTCATCGGATACATCAACGGCTTCCTGATAACGAAGTTCAACATAGCGCCTTTCATTGTGACGCTGGGGATGATGTACATCGCGCGGGGCGCAGGGCTGCTTCGCTCAGACGGCCGCACATTCCCGAACCTCGTAGGCATGGCGGAGCGCAACAACACCGGTTTCCCTTTGCTGGGGGCGGGCAGGTTTCTCCACATTCAGTACAGTATCTGGCTGATGATAATACTCGGCGTGATCATGATATATATCTCCCGCAAGACCCCGTTCGGCAGGCACGTGTATGCCGTCGGGGGCAATGAGACAGCGGCCCGGCTCAGCGGCGTCAATGTCGTGGGAGTGAAGCGTATGGTATACGTCATATCGGGAGCAATGGCGGCGATCGTCGGGCTGATCGTGAGTTCCGAACTCGTTGCCGCTCATCCTGCTACGGGCGAGACATTCGAGATGAACGCGATTGCGGCGTCGGTGCTTGGCGGCACGTCTCTCGCCGGAGGGCGAGGCAGCATAGGCGGCGCTATTCTCGGCGCATTTGTGATAGGCATACTGAATAACGGCATGGTAATGATGGGAGTGTCATCATTCTGGCAGATAGTGATAAAGGGCCTGGTGATAATAGCGGCGGTCATCGTGGACCAGTTTCAATCGGAAGTCCAGCGGCGCGCCGCGCTGTCAGCGTGATTTTTCGAAGGGAGAGAGTTTATTTGAGAATTGTCGGTAAAAAGGTAACTTTTGGTGTGATAATCGGCGTGAGGGCATTTTTCAATCCTTCACTCGCAGACAGGGACAGAGGGCATATGTTGGCCCTGCTTGAAAAACTTGGCTTCGGCGCGGTGATAACGGAGGTTACGGACACGCCGTCCGGTTCCATAGAAACACTAGCTGACGCAAAACTGTGCGCCGAACTGTTCAAACACCACAGGGACGAGATAGACGGGGTGATCGTCATGCTCCCGAATTTCGGTGATGAGGTGGCGATAGCTGAGACGCTCAAGCGCGCGGCTTTGGACGTACCGGTACTCGTGCAAGCGTCTAACGACTACCCGGATCAAGTCGACCTTGACCATCGGCGGGATTCGTTCTGCGGAAAATTTTCAGTATGCAATAACCTCTACCAATATGGAATACCGTTCACTAATACGAGTCTCCACACGTGCGACGTATCGAGCGACGAATTTGAGAGCGATGTAGAGCGGTTTGCTGGAGTGTGCCGAGTGGTAAGAGGGCTGCGAGAAGCGCGAATTGGTTTGCTGGGCACGAGGCCCGCTGCTTTCCAGACTGTGCGTTTCAGCGAAAAACTGCTGCAGCGCACCGGTATCAATATCGTTCCGACGGATCTGTCGCAAATCATGGCCACGGCTTTCAGAGTGAACACTGCTGAGGAGGCATATAAAACCAGGTTGGATGAACTCATGGCCTACGGCAGGATTGAAGAACAGATATCCGAAGAAGTAATCGCGAAATCGGTAAAGCTGTCCGTGGCTATTGACCGAATAATAGAGGAAGGCGAACTGGACGCCGTAGCGATACAGTGCTGGGATTCGATTGAAGAAATTTATGGGTGCGCCGTCTGCGTCGTAATGAGTATGCTGGGGGAACGGCTGATACCTGCCGCTTGCGAGGCAGACATTGCGGGTGCAGTTTCTATGTACGCGTTGCTTCTCGCTTCCGGTAAAGCGCCTGGCTTTCTCGACTGGAACAATAACTACGGACTTGAGAAAAATATCTGCGTCAACACGCACTGCTCGAATTATCCGAAGAACTTCATGGGGAATGCTCTTGAGATTGGCAGCCTTGACGTGCTGTCCCGAACGATCGACCGTGGTAAGTGTTTCGGCGCTGTGAAGGGCAGGGTCGCCCCTGGAGAGGCGACATTTTTCAGAATATCCACAGACGAGACAAGAGGTTTCATAAAAGGCTACGTGGGCGAGTGCGAGTTCATAGATCTTCCGTTCGACATGGCGGGCGGTATCGCGGTCGTCGAAGTGCCTAACATGCAAAAGCTGCTGAGAACGTTATGTCTTAATGGTTTTGAGCATCACGTGGCGATGGTTAGATCGAAATCCGCCCATGTGATCAACGAAGCCGTCACCCGCTACCTCGGATGGAAGCTCTACTGGCACGAGCGTCCCGAATCCGAGGACGTGTACGAGTTCTAAAGGAGTTATTAAATGGAAAATTTGAGAGCGATATCACTTGCTTTACGCATGGATATCATTAATACGATATATAGAGCGAAAGCCGGGCATATCGGTGGTGATTTGAGCGTAACCGACATCCTGGTAACGCTCTATTACAAACACTTGAATATTTCGCCGCAAACCGTTCAAGACCCCAAGCGCGACAGATTTGTACTTAGCAAAGGGCACTGCGTGGAGGCGCTATATGCTGTGTTAGCCGGACGTGGATTCTTGCCGAGGGAGGATTTGGGGAAGGTTTATCAATTCGGCAGCCCATATATCGGGCACCCGAGTAATAAAATTCCCGGAATCGAGATGAATTCCGGTTCATTGGGTCATGGCTTGTCCGTTTGTGTGGGTATGGCCTTGGCCGGGAAGCTGGATAAGGCAGACTACCGGGTTTACACAGTTATGGGTGACGGAGAACTGGCCGAAGGTTCGGTTTGGGAGGGGGTAATGGCAGCGTCTCACTATAAACTGGATAACCTGTGCGCGGTTGTCGACCGGAATGGGTTGCAAATATCCGGGACTACGGAAACTGTTATGTCTCAAGGTGACCTAGCTTCGCGTTGGAGCAGTTTCGGCTGGAATGTTATACATGTAAACGGCCACGACATCGATTCGTTGGATGCCGCCTTTGTTGAATCGAAAGCGCACAAGGGCACACCTAGCGTGATTATCGCCGACACAGTAAAGGGATACGGCGTATCCTTTATGGAGAACAACTTAAAATGGCATCATCGGGCGCCGACTGAAGCTGAATACTTGGCGGCGATGAACGAATTGGAGCAAAGGAGGCTGGCCGTATCGTGAACAATATCTCAAACCGGCAGGCCATTTGTGATATTCTCATACAAAGAGCGAAAACCGATAAAGATATAATAGTACTATGTAGTGACTCCCGCGGTTCCGCAAGTTTGGACAAGTTCGCCGACGCTTACCCGGATCAGTTCGTTGAAGTAGGCATCGCAGAGCAGAATCTCGTGTCCATAGCTGCAGGTCTGGCATCCTGTGGGAAGAAACCTTTCGCAGCATCGCCGGCTTGTTTTCTCTGCACACGAAGTCTGGAACAGGTGAAGGTGGATGTAGCCTACTCTGCGCAAAATGTCAAACTCATCGGAATTTCCGGAGGAATCAGCTACGGCGCGCTTGGAATGACACATCACTCGACGCAGGACATAGCGGCTATTGCAGCCATACCCGGTATGCGGGTATATCTGCCAAGTGACCGGTTCCAAACCGTCATGCTTATGGAAATGCTGTTGAAGGATGACAGACCGGCTTATGTCCGTATTGGCCGTAACCCGGTGCAGGATGTCTACGAGGAAACTCAGATACCATTTGAAATGAATAGGGCAACTCTTCTACAAGACGGATGTGACGTTACAATCATTGCTTGCGGAGAAATGGTTTATCCTGCGAAGCTCGCGGCTCTGGCATTAAAAGAAAAGGAAATTTCATGTCGGTTACTTGATATGTACTGTGTAAAACCCGTCGATAAGGACTCCGTCGTAAAGGCCGTTTTGGAAACTCGGGGAATTATCACCATTGAAGAACACAGTTATTTCGGCGGATTGGGTTCTATGGTCAGTCAGATTGCAGCGGAGTTGGGCAGTGTTAGGGTTAAGAGTCTCGCTCTGCCGGATGAACCGGTTATAGCGGGAAAATCGGCCGAGGTGTTTAACTTCTACGGCTTAAATACCGACGGCCTTATAAAAGCCGTCGAGGACGTGTTGAAATGAGCCAGTATATTCTCTCCATTGACCAGAGTACATCCTGCACAAAGGCTTTGCTTTTTGACGGGAACGGAGACTTGGCGGGGCGGTTTGATCTTCCGCACCGCCAGATAATCAACGAAAAGGGCTGGATTGAGCACGACCCGGAGGAGATTTGGGTAAGACTGCTCGGGGCCGTAAAGGGCGTGCTCGATAAAAGCGGTATAGACGGTGACGCGGTCATCGGCGTCGGGTTAAGCAATCAAAGAGAGACGGCCCTCGTTTGGGAAAAAAACAGCGGTAAGCCGCTTTACAATGCGATTGTATGGCAATGCGGCAGAGGCGCGGAAATATGCGGACGAATCAACGCTCAAGGCAAGGCCGGACTCGTCAAACAGTCAACCGGCATAAATTTGTCTCCTTTTTTCTCGGCGGCGAAAATAGCCTGGGTGTTGGAAAACGTACCTGCCGCGAAGCAGGCGCAGGAAAAAGGCACGCTTTGCTGCTCGACCGTGGACAGTTGGCTCGTATACAAGATGACTCGCGGAGAATCGATCAAAACCGATTACTCCAATGCTTCCCGCAGCCAATTGATGAACATCTTCTCTCTTAAATGGGATGAGGATATCTGCGGTCTGTTTGGAATTGATCCTGCTGCGTTGCCTGAAATTTGCGATTCCAACGGTTTGTACGGTTACACCGACTTCGATGGAATTCTGCCGAAAGCCGTGCCGATCCGCGCGGTCATGGGAGACAGCCACGGCGCATTGTACGGGCAAGGTTGTCTTCGTCCCGGAATGATCAAAGCCACTTACGGCACGGGTTCTTCCGTGATGATGAACGTCGGTGAAAAACCGGTGCAGAGCGAAAAGCTTGTCACCTCCCTTGCTTGGGGTATTGACGGAAAAGTTGAGTACGTCCTCGAGGGTAACCTCAATTACACCGGCGCTGTTATTAAATGGCTGGTGGATGATTTGGGACTGATCGCTTCATCAAAGGATGCCGGGAAGCTGGCAAGAGAAGCCAGACAGGTTGAGGGGTTATATTTAGTACCCGCTTTCTCCGGACTGGGCGCGCCGTACTGGGATGATAACGCGCGCGCGATAATTTGCGGGCTTGACCGGACTTGTGGAAAGGCGGAGATTGTCCGGGCTGCGGAAGAGTGCATAGTTTATCAAATTCACGACATACTGTGCCTGATGAAATCGGAAGCCGGACTGGATATTCAAGTTCTGCGTGCGGACGGCGGCCCCACCGACGACAATTTTCTGATGCAGTTTCAAGCGGACATTGCGGGTACCAAGGTTTTTGTCCCTAACGTTGAAGAACTGTCCGGCATGGGTTCAGCCTATGTCGCTGGACTTTCACTTGGAATTTACAACTCTGACGAGATATTTAATCGCTTGGCCGGAACGGAATACACGCCGTCGATGGATGAACAGCAAAGGAACGTCCTTTATGACGGATGGTTACAGGCGGTGCGAAAAACGCTGATTAGGTGATCTAAGCCAGAATAGTGTCGGCGTTTAGGTTTTTCCGCTTCATAGACAGAACGCGGCATAGAGACGTACAGTCTTTTTGCTGGCCGCTCCACCTCGTGGATACTGGGAAAGCATGGTCTCTTGACTTAGAGTCCACTCTAAGGTGTACCGTGTTTTTTTCGAGATAACTTGAGTGACAGGAGGTAGTTCAATTCTCAACTTAAATCTTCATCGCTCAGGTCTATGGCATATCTTGCGCTTGTCATGCATCATACTGAGTATTACCAACGTATCCAAATTCTGTTACTTAAAAAACACATTTTTAGATTGTCTGGGGAGGAATACTAATGTTTACCGTAAAGCAAGTTTCGAAAATAATGGGCATTTCTCCACACACTCTAAGATTCTACGACAAAGAGGGGCTTTTACCGAATTTAACGCGAAATTCCAACGGCCACCGTTTCTTTTCACGAAACGACCTGCAATGGGTTTTCATCATTCAATGTTTCCGAGACACAGGAATGCCGCTTGCTGAAATTCGGGAATATGTGAAATCCGCAGGAAAAGGGAACTCCACAATACAGGAGCGCTACCAAATTATCAAAAGCCAGAAAATAAAAGTTATGGAAAGCCTCGAAACCGTTAAACGTCAATTGAAAATCCTCGACATGAAGACCGAATATTACAAAGCCTTGATGCGTGGGGAAAGCGGCGAAAAATGGTTGCCGGATATTCAGTCCATGATCGACGAAGCGGGTATCTAAAATTCCTCGGCAGTGATGCGGTAAGCCAACATCTGGGACGGCTACCCCTTGCCGGACGGAGTTCTCACCCGCTAATGTAGATATCCTTGTTCGGTTGCTCCGGGAATTTAGGGTTCATATCATTTTCCCTTTCGGTTTATTTGATGCCTCAAATGCCTATTTCGCGTAGCCATGAGGAAATTTTAGACTGTTTATCTCTTCCTCCGCTTCCATAGAAAGAAAGGCAAGATGTTATTGTCGATTGCGGGCATAGCTTCGCAATATCTTTTTTGACTTTTCCCTCTCCGCCTCCGCCATGTGTACAAAACGGTGCTACGATTTTTCCCGACAAATCGTTTTCTTCGAGAAATGTTGCAATTGGAGGCGCAACTGTACTCCACCAGTTAGGCGAACCGATAAAAATCATATCGTAAGATTCCATATTCTCAACCTTAGTTTTTAAGCGTGGGCGAAACCCCATATTTATTTCTTTTTTTGCCTGTTCCACGACCGTGTCATAATCAGTCGGATACGAAATCTCCGGTTGAATTTCACATAATGTTCCGCCCGTTTTCATATGAATTTCTTCCGCAATCTTTTTTGTGTTCGCGGAATGTGAATAGTAGGCGACAAGTATTTTTCTATCCATTTGCTAATCCTCCTGTGTTCCAAGTTTGGTGTATTACACTAATAATTCAATCATAATTTAGGGAAAGTGTTACTGTCACATTTCCGCTGCCAAGCACTTCTTTCAGTTGTGCCTGAGTAATGCCATTTATTCTTCCAAGCCGGGTAAAACTCCATGAGTGCGGTTCGTAATAGATTACAAATGCACTGCCTTGATATAGTATCAAGTCGCCGGGTTCTGTTGCTATCGGCTCATTATTAGTAGGCAGGTTTACGCCCAAGCCACCCACCTTTTCCATATTTCCGTAATCCCTCATTTCAATCGTAACAGAACCGGATGCCAACATTTCCTTTAATGCCTCAGCCGATGAATTATCAACCAACGTCGCCGTTAAGACGTTATCCCCGATTCGAATGCTAATGATGTTATCCTGTTCCACCTCATTGTTTATGTTCATGCCGTCAATCCAAACCCCCGCTAAATTCCTCGCGTCTGACAGCGTAGCTCTTGTTATAGAAAGCCCATCCATAACGTTAGATTTAGGACACATATCCCGTATCGTCGCCATTGCTTGGTTATTGCCACTGCTGCCCGATGTGCAGAACGGCAGAATAGTTTTGCCGGAAAAATCGTATGCTTCAAGGAAAGAACGTATAGCCATAGGCGTGTGACCATGCCAAATGGGATGCCCGATGAATACTACATCGTATTTCTCCATATCTTCCACTTGCGTGGCAAGAGTAGGCCGGTAGTCGATTTCCAGTTCCCGACGCGCAACGCCAAGGCACTCGTTGTAGTCTGTGGGGTACGGATCGACAGTCACAATCTCAAACAAATCCCCGCCTGTAATTTCGTGAATGTATTGTGCCAGTGTTTGCGTGTTGCCAGTGTGTGAAAAATAGGCTATTAGGATATTAATGGATGACAAATCAGGTATCACCTCAGTCGCAGATTCTGGCGTTACCACGGAACCTGATGACGCTTCGGCGGGAACAGATAGGAAATCTGCATTATCTACCACGTCGCCATTGCACCCCATTAGTAATGCGAAAATCAGCGTAATAGCGCATAATAATGTGGTTCGCCTTTTAAGCATGATTTTACTTCACCTCCTCAATAAATAAATGATTTCATGTTGCTAAACAGCACTGCTATATTTTTTATGGCGTAATCTGTGCCGATTCATCCATGTCAAAGCCATTGTACCAGGCATAACGATACAGAAGTGGTGTCATTTTTTCCCTTGTAACAGGTGCGTTAAGATTAAAAGTTCGCGAGCCGAAATCAACAACGATACCCTCAGAAGCTGCCCATAGTTTGAACCCTCTTAATCACGTTCCACTACCTCCCGTTCTTATTTCAGATTCATCTTAAAAAATACACTTTAGAGTGGACTCTAAGTCAATATGCCAATCCTTTTGAGACACTCGGATT
>Ga0099364_10002732_pt1 | contig 27971 bp, 18 predicted proteins | sample TergutTh196P3_FD_73070 | JGI IMG/M metagenome (GOLD analysis project Ga0099364, IMG submission 73070) | Microcerotermes parvus P3 segment gut microbial communities from Pointe-Noire, Republic of the Congo - Th196 P3 | ecosystem: Host-associated > Arthropoda: Insects > Digestive system > Gut ... | reverse complement strand
TATTGGTGCTAGTGCGTTCAGAAATTGCACCGCACTTACCAATGTAATAATCGGCTCAGGCATAACTCGTATTACTGATAGTGTGTTCAATGGCTGCACCAGTCTTTTAGAAATAACAATTCCTGTAAATGTAACCAATATAGGTACCAATGCATTTGCTAACACAAATCTTAACAAGGTTATTTTTAATGGAGAAACTACAATATCAAATGATTCTTTTCCCGACGGAGCAAGTTTGCGTGAAGCTTATTTATTAGGGGGCGTAGGAACTTATACTAGAGCAGACGGAGAGTGGACGAGAGAGTAGAGGGACGGGATCACGCATTAACGCGGATTTTCACTGATTAAACGCAGATTTTCGCGGATAGCTATGAGAGCTAAGATAACTAATCCTATCATAGCTATATTAAAAATTTAAATTTTTAAGATTGGTTGGTTAGATATATCATCTTAACTAGCTAATATCTCAGCGCTAATCAGCGTCTTAATCCGCGTAAATCAGCGTTTCATCGTGACCCCGTTAGTCGTGAGCCCGTGTATCTAGCAAAATTGTGACAGGGCCGTCATTCGTATATTTAACTTGCATCATTGCTTGGAACTCTCCTGTTTGGCAAAAAACACCCTGCTCTTTTATTTTTGCGACAAAATATTCATATAACTCTTTTGCTTTTTCAGGAGGGGCGGCGTTATTCCATGAAGGCCGTCTGCCTTTACGGGCATCCGCTAGTAAAGTAAATTGCGACACAATCAAAACAGAACCGCCTGTTTCTTTTAGTGATAGATTCATTACACCTTCATTATCGTTTAGAATGCGGAGATTGGGGATTTTTTCTGCCAGCCAATCTGCATCTTTTTCTGTGTCATCGACTGCCACACCCAAATAGACAAGCAAACCGGAATCTATACTGCCCTTCACTACCCCATTAACACTAACAGAAGCATCAACAACTCTTTGTACCACTGCTTTCAAACTAATCTCCTAAGATTCTTCTTTGCGCGGCTTTTTAATAATTTGCCAACTGCCGGTCTTGTCCGAGCCGAATCTTTCTATAATTCCTTTATCTTTTAAGTATTTTATTTTTCGTTTGACTGTTCGTAAGCCTATTCCAAGGTGTTCACTTATCTCTGTTGCTGTGATTGTATTATTTGTTTTAATTAAATCCAATACAGTGTCATTTACAGTGCCATTTACAGTGCCAACAACGGTATTTACAGTGCCAATTTTGACTTGCATTTCTCTATTTTTTAAGGAGTTGTTTTGGTTTAGTACCAAATTGCAAAAAAAACGGTTAATGTATTCCATTGTTGGGTGAATACCACTTTCTACTAAAGTATAATTTGCACGAACAAGAGCATTACGGAAATACCACGAATTATTTGCGAATAAATCATTGTTTACATTAAAACCAAATCTGCGTAAATATTTAATAGCAAAAACTGCGGCTGTCCTTGTGTTTCCCTCGCCAAAAGGGTGTATTTGCCAAATATCAGAAATGAACTTTGCTATATGATTTACTGTTGCCTCTTTTGACAATTTTGAATAATCAAAAGATTTTTCTGCTGCAAAATCATAATCAAGCGCAGCTTTGATACTGTCAGCGCTTGCATAAAAAACTGTGTCGCCATTTAACACCCACTCGTCTTTAGAAATATTGTAATCTCTTATTTTACCCGCGAATTTATAAATACCGTTAAAAAGCCGTTTGTGAATTGTTATAAATTCTGCAGGAGAAAACGAAAAAGTTTTTTCTGATAAAATTTCGGTAATTCGGGCAGAAACTTTATCGGCTTCTTCTGTGCGTTCTTCTGTATCAATTCGCTTTCCATGTATTTTATAGTAGTTTTCTAATCGGTCTTTTACTTCGTTTATTGTTATATCGCCGTCAATATGATTTTTTGCGGTTTCAATTAAATACGATGAAGGCGTAAGGCCATCCACTTGCTGCAGTCCGATTGCAGTTTCCCAAATGGCTGCTTTTTCGGCTTTGTCCGGTTCGCCAAGTTTTTTATATTCTTCAAAATTGCTTAACCTTTTAAGCTCTTTCATATTTTTCCTTTTTTCTTGCACTGTGGCACTAAAGGCATAGCCGATTTTTTACTGTTCCAACCGTCCGGATTGATGTATTGCCGCGCCTTCAAGATAAAAATCCGTGCCGGAAGCGTTTATACTCACCTTGCCAAGAACTTCAAGCGGGCGCTCCGTATTTACAGAAACAGGGTAACTAAAATTAACAATTACAATTCCTTCTAAAGTTTGACGGGTATCGTAACCAACCAAGAATTCAAAACGGGTAAACTCGTCCGTTATCTGTAAATTAGTTGCCATACCTCTCCAAATTACATATACATCCCGGTACAAGACAGGCTCGTTTTTTACATCCGCATAAGAAGGGTTATCCCCCATTTTAAAATTGTCAAAACCGGGAACTTCCGTATTGTGTATCAATAATCTTGCTCTGTTTTTTAAACCTTCCGAAGCGTTGGATTCCAGTATCTTATTAAGGTTAACCTTTGCCGCCTCGTCTCGGTAATTAGAAAAAAGATTTAACGCTCTTTCATAAAGATTAATGGCCTCATTTCTTGTCAAAATATACTTATAAGAGCCGCCTGTTTCTACGGCATCTGATCGGATTTCATTTGTTAAAACAAAATCATTTATAGGCCGGGCATTTCTATTTACAAAAGGATTTGGAAGAACTCTGCGATTAATTAAAATTCCCGTAAAAATAATAATTAATGCTGCCAACACTCCTGCCCCAATCATTATAGTTTGAAAACTTAGAGCAGGGGATGGAATTGGCGGAAATAATTTTGCGAGCCTCTCAGGTGTCAGCCAATCTGATAATTCTTCAGGCGCGGAATTGGCGCGGATTACAGCCAATGCTCTGTTTGCCAATTTATTTCCGGGATCAAGCTCCAAAACATCAAGATAATAATCAACAGCCTGGCTTATATTTGTACCTTTGGAACCCATTCCCCTTATGTACAACACAGCCAAACCAAGCATGGTACAAGGGTCTTGCATTTTTATTTTTTTTGCTCTTTCTAAATAATGTTTTGCTTCTAAAAAAGCGCCCGAATGAAGGCAAATAACACCGCAAAGATAGTAATACTTAAACGCGCCATGATAGCGATCCTCTTCACCGTGGAGTATTTTCATTGCTGCTTCATAATTCCGTTTTTTGGCAAGACTTGCGGCTTTACTTAATAAAGGATCTAGTTTCATTATTTTTAATGTCCGGCTCTAAGCCTGTCTATGGCTCTTTCTATTTCTAATAGATCTTGTTCGTTAAGATCTATATCTCCGTCAATAAATTTATTTAATGTGTCCTGCAAATCATATAGTTCGCGCAATTCCGCGGTATTTAAATGCGGATACTCTGTTATCGCGGCAGGTTCCGGTATTATTACAGGTTCAGGAATAAATACTACGGGTTCCGGCTCCGGTTCAGGTTCGGGAATCGGCTCAGGTTCAATAATTGGTTCGGGAACAATAGGTTCGGGAATTGGTTCTGGAGCTGGAGTTGTTGGGGCAGGCACCAATACAGGTACAAACGCGGGAGCAGGTACTGCCGGTTCGGGTTCGGGTATCGGTTCAGGTGCCGGAGGAGGCATCATTCTTGCGCGTTCTCTTCCCCATGCTATGCCTATCAAAGGATGATTGGGATTATACCAGCCTATATCTTCTGTTGTAAGATAAATAGAATATGTAAGCGTTCCTCCGCCTTCAATTAATACAGGTTCATATATATAGCTTACGGCAGAGTCTCCAACAGAATAAGGTATATAATTAAAAGACCTGTTATTTACCGATCTTAATTCCCAGGGAGAATCGCTTAATCTTTTCCAGTTGGCAATATGTATATAATCCGGAACTCTTGCAGTATCATCTCCGGGAATAATAATACTTCCCATTACAGAAAGATTTTGTCCGCGCGAAAGCCAAAAAAGCTCTCCGGATGTGCCTTCAATAACTTTTTCTTTTGTTACAAGCTGACTATTCGTTATAAATGGCACTCTTCCGCGCTTTTCTCCAAGATGAGTATCAAATAACATTCTAAGACCTATAAATGAATGTCTTGTTCCTTTGTTTTGAATTGTAACCGTTAATTTTACGCCGTTTACATTCGGCGAATTGGGAGTTTTTACAGGCATAAAAGATTCTGTAACAATTAAAGAAGAAGATTCAAAAACAAGGGCAGGCTGTCCGTTTATTCTTTCAATTCTTGTCTGAAAATCCCTTGACTGACCCAATCTGTAAATATTTCCGTCTGCATTTACCGTTAAGAATGATGTGGAAGGATCATTACTGTAAAACATAGATTCATATCGCATTCCTTCAGGGTCTGTAAGATATAAAAGAGAAAAGCTTCCGTTTCTTTGATTCAATATTAAACGGATGGTTCCATTTTCAAATTCATCTGCGTAACAGAACCCTGCAAAAAAAATTAAAAGTATTAATATTGCGAACTTTTTTATAATCACCATTCGGCTCCATCTTCATATTCTCTTATTAATTGTTCCAATTCAATTCCTAATTCCCTTGCCCTTTGAATCAGGCTTTCATGATATTCTGTTGTGTAAACTTGCACATTATTATTGGAATTTCCAATATATTCATCATATTCATCGGGCGGAGTATATTCCGGCTCAGGAGACACACTATACCCTTCCTGTGTCAGTTCGGCAATTCGTCTTTGATATGCGTTTAATGTATATTCATAAGTTCTTATCCGCCTTTGGTATTCCTCGCTTGTTCGTAAAGATTCTTCATGACTCCACTGTAAAAGAGCCAACAGTTCCGCTTCAATTTTCTTTTGCTTGATTAAATCGATCCGATACGAAGAAATATCTTTTTTTGGACTTTCAGGATACGCGCTTATAACCCATGAGTAAAATCTTTCTGCTTCATCAAATTGTCCCATCGCAAAAAGACTTTCACCCATCCAGTAAAAAGCGGCAGCTTTACGGTCGTCCGCTTCCTTGCCGGTTTCTGTTACGGAATCAATATACCGCCTAAAAAGCAATAAGGCATCTTCAAAATAGCCCTGATTATAATAAATCCTTCCGCGGTGATATGTCATATCCCTGTTATAAATAGAATTAGGCGCTTTTCGTTCCAATTCCGCCATATCCAAAATGGCCGACCCGTAATCTGAATAGGCAAGCTCGCTTAAAATAACCCAGTAAATTGCCGCTGCCCAATTATTTTCATTTGACGCTGTTTCCTGAGCGCGCCGAAACTCAATCCCTGCCTCATAGTAACGGCCCATATTATAAAGAGCAGTTCCATTTTGGAATCTTCTTGAATAGTCATTACCGCTTATTTGAGCGTAAACGGCTAAAACCGTGAGAAAAAATAAAAAAATGAATAAAACGCGTTTAAGAGTATTCATACTGTCAATTATAGTGAATTTCGGAAAAAAATGCCAATATTTTATCTGTTTTCTGACTCTATTCTCCGATCTTTTGTAAAAACTCCACAAGCTTTTTCTTATTGGTACTTTTAAAAAAACTTGACCCAATTACAAGCACATCTGCTCCGGCTTCTATCGCCGAGGGGGCTGTTTCTTCGTTTATTCCGCCGTCCACGGATATTTTAAAATTTAAACCAGCTTTTTGCCTCATTTCCGCCAGTTTTTTAACCTTTTTAAGACATTCAGGGATTAACTGCTGCCCTCCATAACCCGGGGGAACGGTCATAATCAGCGCCAAATCGATATAGGGTAAAATTTCCTCTAAAACGCCTATGGGGGTTTCCGGTACTATGGTAATTCCGGGGGAAACTCCCAGTTTTTTTATCTCTTTTAACAGCCCTATAGGGTTATTATTCGCTTCATAATGAACGGTAATAGCATTAGCTCCTGCCTCCGCGAATTCCTGAATATGGCGTTCAGGGCGGACAATCATAAGGTGGGCATCAAAAAACAGCTTTGTACGGCTTCTAAGTGAACGCAATAAAGCAGGACCAAAGGTCAAATTCTGCACAAAAGAGCCGTCCATGACATCAAGATGGAGCCATGCTGCCCCAGAGGCGTCAATTTCCGCTATAGCTCCGCCAAAATCCGCAAAATCCGCTGATAATATAGACGGTGAAACAATTAAATTGCTCATTTTTTAGATAATACATTTTCAATATAGTATTGTCAAACCCTAAAAAAATGATATACTAACATAATACAATGGAAAATGGTCAATCTGCGGGGCTGGTAAAAAAAGCCTATGAGAAACTTAAAACCTCTGACGCAGAACAAGCCTGTGTTCTTTTAGAACAGGCTTTGGATTTAGACTTTGAAAACGATGAAATCAAGCACGCGCTTAAATGCGTCCATTGGTGGCTTGAACATACCAGGAGGATAGACGAGATAAACAATCCTTATGAAAAGGGCAGTTTCATAATTTCCCTTTTAAAACAGTACTCTGTTTTTTTGGAACAGCTTGATGATATTTATGACCAATGTCAGTATTCTGTTCGGTATTTTGTTTATTCAAAAGCGCTGTTTTATTTTGAGGGACTTATGGCTGTCCAGTCAAATCAGCAGGATCCGGGGCTTTTGCTTCTTGTTGGGCGCTGTTATAAGGGGCTTGGCAATTATGATGCAGCCTTAAGCTGCCTTGAGCAGGCTTTTAGCTTGAAACGAGACAATGCTGAAATTCTTTCGGAAGTTGCGGATGTTAATGCCCTTCTTTCCGATACAAGAGCCGCCAAGACATTGTTTAAAGAGGCGTTTTTTATAGATCCATTTATAATTGAAATGAGATCTTTAGAATCTGCGCTTATCATTAACCTTTGTAATAAAGTAGCGGCTCTTGGATACAAGGATGATGAATTAAAAGCGTGGATACCGGTTTACGGATTTTTATGGGGAGTTTTTTCCGTAAAACGGGAATTAAAACAAACGGAGGCAGGAAGGTTAAAACAATCAATTTTTTCTATGGAAGCTGAATATGAGGCAAATCCTTCAAGAAAGGTTCTTTTAAAACCGCGGCTTTTGAATCATTATTTTTGGCTTATTGACCATTATGAAAATACCCGCGAGGATTCGGCTCTTATTGATGAAACCTTGCTAAAAATTAAAGTTATCGATCCGGATATTTATAAATTGTATTCCGGAAGTTAATAAAAATTAGGAGTAAATACAGTTATGGATAATACTGAAACAACAAATACACAACATTCTCAAACGGCTCAGCTGCTTTTAAAAAATTTAAACGACACTTTAAATGAAGAAAAATGGACTCGTGCTACCTTAGGGAAATATTCTACCGCTCAATTTAAAGAATTAGATGATATTCTAAAAAATGCAAAAGCGGAAAAAATTATTGATGAACTAAAAAAGAACTGCGATGACCATCTTAGTCATACTAGAAACAGTATAATTGCCCTGTATTTATCGGGCATGATCTCTCTTTCCCGCCAAATAATAGATGATTCTGCCATTATAAATTTAGTATCTATATTTTTAGACAATAATAAATGGAATATTGTTAAATATCTTTGCGAAAGAATTCTTGATTATGGAGAATCAAAGTACGCGCTTAGGACGCTTGCAGACTGTCATAAAAACGACAACGAAGAAGACAAAGTTTTTGAAGTTTGGGAAAGGCTTGTAAAAGTTGATTATGAAGAAGCGGATATAGCTAAATCTTTGGCGGAACATTATGAAAAACAAGGCTCTAAAGAAAAGGCCGTTGATTTGTACAAGAAATCCCTTCATAGATATATTAACAAGGGAAATTTTGCCAGCGTTAAAGATAATTGGGAAAAATTAATCAGCATTAACATAGAAGATATAGATTACTTTTTGCATATTCAGAAAAAAATAGTTAAATCAATCAGCGAAGACAAAGCTGTTATTTTACTTAACGAGCTTTATGAAAAATACAAAAATATTAATATAGATATCTCTATCAATATCCTAAAAATTGTACTTGAATATGATGAAAAAGATGTGCATGGACGCAGGGAAATTATTGAATGTTTTAGAAAAAAATATGCATCCCATTCACAGTTGGAAGAATATATAAGAATATCTAATCTTTCGCAGAATTACCGTGATGTTCATCAGGCAATTTCTGATTTTGAAAAACACATTGCCTTTGATAAAGGTAATTTTGTATTTCATAGGACTTGGGGTGTAGGCAGAATTGCAAAAATTCAAGACGATGATATTTGCATAGATTTTGCAAAAAAACGCGGTCATTCAATGTCGTTAAAAATGGCGGTTGACGCATTACAGACACTATCAAAAGACCACATTTGGGTATTAAAAGCAACAAAAAAACGCGATGAATTAAGGGGAAAAATAAAAGACAAAGAAGAAAACATTATTTGGACGCTTAAAACAGTTATTAAAAGCTTTGGAAACGCATGTGACATGAAAAGGATAAAGGCGGAGCTCTCCCCTGCTCTATTATCTGCCGGAGAATGGACAACATGGAATTCAAAAGCCCGTGATATTTTAAAATCTAATCCTGATTTTGGAATAAGCCCGGATAACAGCGATGTATTTATTGTAAGAGACAGGCCTATTGAAGTTACAGAAAAATTATTTAATGAGTTTACTGCTCAAAAGAATTTTTATGATAAAGTTTCCGGTATTCGCGATTATGTTAATAATAAAAAAGCATCTGCGGATTCCGAATACTTTTTGGAAATGTTCTCTTATTTTACATCGATTTTAAAAGGCAGCCAAAATGATGATCATATTATGGCTTCTTATTTATTAATAAACGAAATTGCCAACAACAAAAATTACACTCATCTTAAATCAGAAATAAAAAAGAGCTTTGCAGAACTCTTTGCACAAATTAAAGATGTTGCGGCTGTTTTTGTTAATTTAAAGGATGCAAAATTAAAAACAGAATTTCTTGCGAATATTAAACAATTTATCAGCGAATGGCCGGATATTTATATTAAACTTTTCCCGTATTCCCAGCTTTTGTCCATTACAGAACAACTGGAAGAAGGCGGCTATACGGACAAGCTTTCCAAAATGTGTGTGAACTGTTTTGATAATCTTCGTGAAAACCGCGAGGCTGTAGTTTGGCTTTACAAAAACGCAAAAGATAAAAACTGGTTTAAAGCCGCTAACCTTGGTACGGAAAAACAGCTTATAAGCCTTATTTATGTTTTAGATATTACTTACCGTGATATCGAAAATAATAAAGATACCATAGAGAACCGCAAAATTAACAAACTTGTTCATAATATTCTGTTCAAAGAGGGAGAACTTGCAGCATTCCTTGATAAATCAGATGAAGACGCTATTATTAGAATTTTCACCTTTATTAACGATGTTAAGGATTTGGATCCGCAGGATAAACTTAATCTTCGCTCAAGAATACTTGATAAGCATCCCGGTTTTAAATTCTTTGGAGATTCTGAAAAGAAAGTGTCCAGGGGGCTTATGGTTACCCAGGCAATGTACGAAGAAAAGAAAAAACAGCTTACTCATATCATGGATGTAGAAGTTCCGGCAAACTCCAAAGAAATTGAATATGCCCTGTCTTTGGGCGACCTTAGGGAAAATGCCGAATACAAGGCGGCTAAGGAAAAACAGGAACAGCTTAATACACAGGTGGCAAAGCTCAAGGAAGAAATCGAAAGGGCTCAGTTATTTGATTCTAAATTTATCAATACTTCCAAGGTTAGTTTTGGCACCAAAGTTATATTGCGCAACGAAACTGCGGGAATTCAGGAAGAATACACCATTTTGGGTCCTTGGGAGTCTGACCCAAAAAATAATATTATTTCCTACCTTTCTCCGTTTGGAAGTGCTATACTTAATAAGACAGAAGGTGAAAAGTTCGCATTTGTCATTAATGAGGAGAAAATATCTTATCTGGTAGAAAAAATTACACCTGCCATAATTTAAAGGGGTAAATATGAAAAGGAAAGTACTGGCATTAATACTTATGATTTTCGCGTGTGCCGCGTATGGTCAAGATGGTCCTATCGATCTTATTCTGCTTTTGGACACATCAACCGGAATGAGTTCATCTTACGATAATGTAAACAATTACATTACCGGAGGCTTTCTTACAGAGTTTCTGCGTGTTGGTGACACTTTTCATCTAATCGCGTTTTCTCAAAGTCCGCGGCTGGATGTTGCGCGCAGAATTGCGGTTACAGGCGATGTTGAGACAATTATCGCAAGAATGATGCTCCAATACCCTATAGAAAGAGGCAGTAATATTTCCGGCGCAATTACTTATGCCGAGCAATATATAGCGGGGCTTCCCTCTCGTCCTAAAAAAATTGTACTTGTAAGTACCGGCGGCTCTGATACGGCAAACCTTGTCTCTGCGGCAAACCAAAGATTATCTTCCCGAAATGCTACACTTGATTTTGTACAGGTAACTCCCGGACGGCCAATTACAAATGTTCCGTCTTCTGGAAGAACCCCTCCGCAAATACAAGGGGGGGGTGCACCAATCGGCGGCGGCATCGGTTTCACCGGTGAAACCGGTGAAACCATTGATGGTCAAAGGATTGGCGAAACCGGCGGTCCAGGACGAATATTACCGAGCGAAAGACCAGGCCAGCAAATAACAGGCGATAATTCCGACGGTATAACAGACATTGTTACAGACGGCGGTATTCAAGACCGTTCTGATGGTTTATCGGAAATAGAAGGCGGCATTGATGGTCAAAGGATTGACGACGAATATTCAATCGCTTATCCTGCTCCCGGAACAATGACGGAAAAAAGCGGTTTTTCATTTACTGACAACCTGCCGCTTTTAATTGGGCTTATTCTTCTTTTACTGTTAATTATTGGTCTTATTATGCTTTTTTCATTCCGCAGACTTGGCTCCAGTCCAAACCGTGTTATGGCGCAAGTTGCCTCCGGCGGTCCAGGCGGTACAAGAGAACGAGTTGATCACAGCAAAGACCTTGCAAGATACGCTGCAGGGCAAAATAGAAGAACTACCCCTTATTCAGACAGACCGTATAAACCGGATTCTGCCGCTCCTGTAGTAATAAACCCTCATGGTCCTCTTCTTCTTAATTTGTTTGTAGAAGATCAGAATACCGCGATTGGAAAACGCAATATACATTCTTTAAAGTCAGGTTACAGTCTTTCAGTAGGCGGAGGCAAAGGCGACGGCTTCCTTATCTTCCTGGTTCCAATACCCGGAAATATAGGAGAACTTCGCAGAAACGGCAGTCAGCTTACATTTATCCCCAAAAAGGCAAAGTATTTTCCTGATCTTGGCTCGAATGAACTTCGCGATTGTTTAAACAAAACTATCAGAATTATTTCGGATAAGAACTATGAATTAAGGTTCAGGTTTGAAATGTATGAAGATCCGCTTGCCGCATTGAACAGAATGTTAAACTCAATTAAAGTACCGGGATAGGTAATTGCATTACGATCTGGCAATTAAAAACGGAACTCTTGTAACTTCTGCGGAAACTCGTAAAACGGATATTGCCGTAAAAGACGGAAAAATCTCTTTTATTGGAGATTTAAACGGCTCTGAAACCGTGCAAGAGGTTTATGATGCGGCAGGTTTGTATATTCTTCCGGGGATAATAGATGCGCATGTGCATTTTAGAGACCCGGGTCTTACAGAAAAAGAAGACTTTGAAACCGGAAGCATTGCCGCTGCTATGGGCGGTATTACCTGTATAATGGATATGCCAAATGTAATTCCGACAACTTCTACGGCTGCTATATTTTGTGAAAAAGTAAAAATCGCAGGCGAAAAATCATATATTGATTTTGGTCTTTTTGCCCTTTTAAATAATGATAATACAAACGAAATAGAAGCTCTTGTAAAAGCAGGTGCGGTTGGTTTTAAAGTATTTTTAGGTACTTCTACAGGGGATATTGCCGCTCCTTCGCCTGAAACTCTTGATATTCAATTAAAAAAATGCGCCGTCACTGGAACAAGAACAGGCTTCCACGCTGAAACAAGCGAAATAAATGCCAAGTCAACGGCACTCTGCAAAGAAAAATATAAAAAATCTGCAGATTATGAATCCTGCGGTATTATGCTTTCCGAAGCAAGACCAATAGAATCGGAAGTTTTGGCTGTTAAAAAGGCACTTGATCTTGCCCGTTTAACAAATGCCAATATTCATATTCACCATGTTACCTGCAAAGAAGGTTCGGATATTTTGGCTAAAGCAAAGCTGGAAGGATTGCCCGTTACTGTAGAAACCTGCCCCCATTACCTTTTTTTAAATGCCGAAAATAGTTCACATAAATGTTACCCCCCCATTAGGGATAAAGATAATCAAAAAGCGCTTTGGCAGGCTGTAAAAGACGGCACTATTGATATGATTGCAACAGATCATGCTCCGCATGGTGCTGCGGAAAAGAATCTTCCTGTTTGGGATATGCCGGCAGGATTATCAGGCATAGAAACCTTTGTTAACCTGTTTTTGAATGAGGTTAACAAAGGGAGATTGACTCTTAACGATGTTGTCCGTTTAACAAGCGAAAATCCCGCTAAAATTTGGGGGATTTATCCGCAAAAAGGATCTATTGCCGCAGGTGCGGATGCGGACTTTACCATCGTTGACATGAACAAAAAAGTAAAAATAGAGGCTGATAAACTGTACTCAAAAAGCAAAACAACCCCCTATGACGGCTGGGAACTGCAGGGAGCCCCTGCAGCAACAATTGTAAGGGGGAAATTTGTTATGAAAAACGGCGAATTAACCGGCAGTAAGGGATATGGCAAATTATTAGTCAACAAAAAATAAATTATTTCCGCTTTCTTTTTCTCCAAATTTAGTACATAATATAACAAATTAGAAATTTTGGAGGAAAAATGAGTGACATTCTAAGGCCTAACGAAAGGCCGTCTATTGGAAAGTGGATACCCCTGTCTTTCCAGCATGTATTTGCCATGTTTGGTGCGACAATTTTGGTACCAATTTTAACGGGGTTAAATCCCGCAACCGCGCTTTTTACAGCCGGCACCGGTACTTTAATCTACATTCTTTGTACAGGGGCAAAAGTTCCTGCCTTCCTTGGTTCTTCATTTGCTTTTATCCCGCCGTTAATCATGATTTCGGCAGCTTACGGTCCTTCCGCGGCATTAGGCGGAGCTATGGCGGCAGGTCTATTCTACTGTCTTGTAGCGGGGATTATAAGATTTACAGGAACAGGCTGGCTGGACAAAGTACTGCCGCCTGTTGTAATTGGTTCTGTTATCGTGGTAATTGGGCTTAATCTTGCTCCCGTTGCTATGGGTATGGCAATGAACGGAGCTGATGGTTACAGCCTTGTTCATTTTTCAATTGCGTTATTTACACTTGCGGTAATTGTAGCCGCAAATATCTTTCTTAAAGGTTTTTTCAGCACCATTCCCATTTTAATTGGTCTTGTTGCGGGTTATCTTTTTACATTGATAATGGGAGCTTTCTTTCCAGCCTATGCCCTTATTGATTTTTCGGTTGTAAAAGAAGCGGCTTGGCTTGGTTACCCGAAATTTGGCATTCCTACATTCAGCTTTGTTCCGGTTATAACTTTTATAATTGTTTCTCTTGCTACCATCTGTGAACATTTGGGAGATACCCTTGTAACAAGTAAAGTAGTAGGCCAGGACTTTTACAAAAATCCGGGTATTCACCGTACTCTTGCCGGCGACGGTCTTGCCACAGCATGGGCTTCTCTTTGGGGCGGACCTCCCAATACAACCTATGGCGAAAATATCGGCGTTATGGCAATTACAAAAGTCTATTCGGTATGGGTTATAGGGGGAGCAGCCTTAATTGCCGTTGTTTTATCATTCTTTGGCAAGTTTGCCGCTGTAATTCAGACAATACCTACGCCTGTTCTTGGCGGTATTTGTATGCTTCTTTTTGGAATTATTGCTTCCAGCGGACTTCGCACAATTGTAGAAAACGGCGTTGACTTCAAAGATAAACGCAATCTGACAATTGCTTCTGTAATCCTTGTAATTGGCATTGGCGGCGGTGTACTGGCATTTAATATTACAGAAGAACTTGTATTTTCTCTTTCCGGCGTAGCATTGGCAACTGTGGTTGGCATTATACTTAATTTGGTTTATCCCAAAACCAAAGACGCGTAAACAGCGGAGCGCAAGGGTTTTTGTTTATGTAATAACAAAGACCCTGCTCCCCTATTAAATCAATCATAAAATAAACACAAACCGTAAACTTTTTCCGCTCCCGCTTCTTTAAGAACCGAAGCGCAAACTTCCATTGTGGATCCGGTTGTAATAACATCATCAATAATTAACGCTTTTCTTGGAACTTTCCCAAGGCTGTAAATACGGCCTTTTAGGTTTTGTATTCGTTCTTCACGGTTTAGCTCTTTTTGAACCTGCGATCTGCTTCTCTTTAAGCATTTGGAAAAAGGTTTTCTTAGCCTCTTTATTAAATAATCCACCTGATCCCAGCCTTTTTCCTTTATCTTTCCCGGGCGCGGCGGAACAGGAACTATACGGACATCTTTTAATTCAGGTTCATTCAGCACATTTCTTATTTGTTCAGCAAAAAAATCAGCTAGGGGCAGTTTTTTATTAAATTTATATTGAGTCAATAATTCCCGGTATTTTCCGGTATATGGATAAAGAACCCATAATTTTTCATAGGGTAAAGCCGTTAAACTTTGCCTGTTTCTGCAGGAAATACAGGTGTCTATTTCTGAAATAAGCGGCTTTCCGCATATATTACATTTATTGCCTCCCGGCATAGTAATTCCCGGTTTACATTCATTACATATCCCATATCTTATTTCTTCGGTTTCCGGCAGATCTTCACCGCACAACGCACAAACCGAAGGAAATAAAAAATTCTTAATTTTATATATAAAATTCATTTTATTCAAATAACATTTGTTGGTTAACCTCTTTTATTGTATGGTTAACCAATTTTTCCTTGTTTTTGTTTTTAGGAGCAGCAGAAGAGTCTTGAGATTTATTACTGCTATAAAAGGTTGTAGTTAAATCTTTATCCCTTTCTTTTAACAAAGCCATAATTTCCGATGCTCTGTTCAGGATTGGCTCTGAAAGCCCTGCCAATTTTGCAACATGAATCCCGTAAGATTCGGCGGCAGGTCCTTCTTTTAGTTTTCGTAAAAAGATAATTTTTTCGCCTTTATCCAGTACTTCCATAGAGCGGTTTGCAAGCCTTGGATGATCCAATAATGACAATTCGTGAAAATGTGTGGCAAAAAGAGTACGGCAGCCTATACGGTTTAAAAGCTCTTCGCTTACAGCCCAGGCAATGGATAAGCCGTCATTAGTAGCGGTTCCCCTGCCTACCTCGTCCATAATAACAAGGCTTTTTTCGGTTGCGGTATTTAAAATAAAGGCTGTCTCGTTCATTTCTACAAGGAAGGTGGACTCCCCTCTTGCAAGATTGTCCGAAGCCCCGACACGGCAATAAATACGGTCACAGAGCCCTATTACGGCCTCTCCGGCAGGCACAAAGCTGCCTGCCTGAGCCATAATGGTAATTAAGGCCGCAGAGCGCAAATATGTGGATTTTCCTGCCATATTTGGTCCTGTAATCATGGCAAAAGAAATATCGCTGTCAGAATCCGCATTAAGAATAATATTATTGGGAATGTATTCACCCCTTCCCAAATGAGCTTCCACTACAGGGTGGCGTCCTTCGTAAATTTCCAGTTTTCCGCTGTTATTCAGCTCAGGGCGTGTCCAATTCTGAATGGATGCAGCTTTGGCAAGACCTTGAGCAACATCAAGTTCTGCAAGGCGGCGGGCGGCAGAAGAAAGAGAATCAAGAGAACTTTTTGCCTGTTCCCGTATTTCCAAAAAGAGCTTTCGTTCTAATTCTGTTACTTTATCCTGTGCACCGTTTATTTCAGATTCCAAATTTGCAAGGCGGTCGGTACTGTACCGTTCGCCGCCTGTAATACCCTGCCTGCGAATAAAATGAGGCGGCACTTTGTTTAAATTAGCCTTTGTAACTTCAAAGAAATAACCAATTAAACGATTATAGCGAATTTTTAAGCCGGCAATTCCTGTTGTTTCCCTTTCTTCTTCAAGATAATCTTCAAGAATTTTTCTTGCGTTATTTTGTAATTCTTTTAATTTATCCAGTTCCCCGTTATATCCCTTTTTTATTAAATTACCTTCGTTTAATAAAATAGAAGGTTCCTCTGTTATTGAATTTTCCAGGAGTTCCTGCAATTGAATAAGATTTATATCTTCTTCTGAAACTTGATTGTTTTCAAAACGAAAATTAAAAGACAATATAAGTTTTAAAATTGCATGATAACAAACCAAAGCGTTTTTTATGGCAAGCATGTCTCTGCCGTGAGCTTTATCCATTGCAAGGCGGGAACAAAGGCGCTCTAAATCAGGAGTTTTACTTAATTGCTCCCTTAATAAACTTAATACACTTTGGTCGCGGTAAAATGTTTCTACCATATCCAGCCTGTTATTTATTTTTTTAAGGTCTCTAAGAGGATGCAAAACTCGTCTTTTTAAAAGTCTTTTACCCATAGAACATTTAGTTTCATCAACTACTTCCATGAGCGAGAATCGTACAGCTCCGTCTCTTTGATTCTGCAAGAGCTCCAAACTGCGCTGGCTGGATTCGTCTATGCCTAGGTATTCATTATCCTTATACACATTGAGCGTTTTTATATGCGGTAAAAGGCTTTTGGAAGTTGTATCTAAATATTCCAATAACGCGCCTGCGGATATTACTTCCGCACTTTTTTCATTTAATCCAAAACTATTTAGATTAACAAGATTAAATTGTTTTTCAAGCCTTTCTTTTGCCTGAACAGTATCAAAAAGCCAGTCTGCCCGGCGGTTTAAAACAATGCTGTTCCTGTCATGAATTGCAGATGCTATTTCCTTTTCTTCTTCAAGAATTGATTCCTGTATAAGCATTTCTTTAACTTGTAATCTTTCCAGTTCCTGCCTTAGTATTTCTGTTTCATTTAAAGGGAAACTTGTTGTGTAAAAATCGCCCGTAGAAATATCTATATATGAAAATGACGCTTTTGTTATATTTTCAATATTATCAAAAGCACAAGCCAAACATGCAAGGTAATTACTTGTTCCTTTATCAAGAAAATCTTCGTCAACAGTTGTTCCGGGAGTAATAACCTCTACAACATCCCGTTCAATTACCTTGCTTTTACCCGGAGCGGAAAGCTGCTCGCAGACAGCGATTTTTTTTCCATATTTTAAAAGACGGGCTATATAAGTTTTAGCGGCATGATACGGAACGCCGCACATAGGCAGCCCGTTACGGCTTGTAAGAGTTAAATTAAGAAGCGAAGATACTTCTATTGCATCTTGTGCAAACATTTCATAAAAGTCACCAAGACGGAAAAAAAGTATATTATTCTTATGTTCATGCTTAATACGCCTGTATTGTTCAAGCATGGGGCTTGCGGAATTATCTTTGGAAACGCTCATGAAATTAAAATATTATCTTGATCTGTTTCGCAGGTTTTGAATAACCCTGTCAGTGATGTCAACTGTAGAACTATTCCACATAATTCCTGAATTTCTGTTTGATCTGTCTATAACTATACTATAGCCTTCACCTTCTGCAACAAGCCTTATTTCATTCTGAACTTGATTTAAAAAAGAATTAGACTGCATTAGAGTTTCCATCTGCCGTTGAAGAATTGCTGTCTGCGCCTGATGATAATCTCTTAAAGATTCAGTCTGACGGTTTATTTGAGTTTCCAGCCTATTCGCTTCATTTTGGTTACCGTCCGCAATTGCAGTTGAATGCCTTACCCTTAATTCGTTAATGGCATTCTGCCGTCTGTCAATCTCGTTCTGAACAGCCAGTGTGCGGTCTTGAAGATCCCTCATACCGCGGGATTCTCGCTGAGATTCCTGATAAACCCTTGCCATATCAATTACGCAGACACGGGCAAGATGCTGACCATGCGCTATAAAAGACACGCTTAGCAATAAAAATAAAAAAACTTTCCTTAACATAATAACTCCTTATACTTAATATGAAAACGCAAATGATATAACTAAATCAAAACCCGATTCATCAAAGATATAACCCGGCATCCATTTAAATTGATCATTTTCAAACATAAATCGTTTTGCAAGACTTATACGGATAGGAAACTGCGGCATGGTAAAACGGAACCCGGCACCAAAGCTGAACCTTAAATTATTAATTGTAAAATTAGGTTTTCCGTCATTATCGTTTCCAAAATAATAACCTTCTCTGGATTCTACTCCTGCCATATCAAAGAATAAATCAAATGCCAAAATTCCCCTTATAAGAGGGAACCTAAGTTCTATCCATGAATCCAATAATAAAAGCCCTTTATTTCTGTAAGCGCTTGACCATCCCCTTCCCACAAACATTCCGTCAACTGCAAGTTTGTTTGCTTCTTCAATCGGCATTTTTGCCGGATCTGAACCCCTCCACGGCTGTACAAATATAACTGACAAACCTGTGTGAAAGGCAAATACACATTTAAAATTCCAGTTTTGAAAGAATTTTACAGGAATATCAAACAATGTATGAAAATATTGAAGCTTTGTATCGCTGCGAAGATAATGTTCAATTTCATTGTCAAAAAAACCGTATAACCCCATCCGTTCACTTATAAAATAACCCCTGGAAGGATCGTAAAAAATATCCCTTTGATCCAAAGAAAGAGTTATTGACAATGAATTTTTTGGAGTCCATGTATTATTTGCCGCCCTAAGAGCAGGATCAAAAGGACGGAGTATGTCATCGTAAGAATTTTTTACTAACCCTAATCTGAACCCCCCGCTTAATGCAAGAATTCCGGGCGCTGTTGACCAGCTGTATCTAGAAGAAAAACCTAAAGAGATATACCATTGATCATAATTCATAAGATATTCTCTTGAAGGTAATTTGTCATATCGTAAATATTCTTCGTAACTGGTAAACCCATCAGGAAAAGCATAAGGTTCATCGCCATTGAACCAGCCGCTATTATCGGTTGTTGCAAGGCGTTTTGAGTAAACAGCAGAAACATCTATACCTAAAGAAAGAGGAAGCCCTAAAAACCATCTATGTAAATAGTTAACTGAAAATTCAGTAGAATCAATAATAGATGAATTTATTTTTACACCAAGCTCATTTCCGGTTCCTGCAAGGTTTTTATCCGTCCATTCAATCATACCGGATATTGGAAAAGTTTCCGGATCTGCCGAGCCTGAAAAGGTAATGCCGAATTGAATGGATGTTGTTTGCTGCTCCTCTACTACAAAAACAAGATCCATAAGATTTTCTTCACTTCCTTGTGATGTATCAGGAAATACTATTGAAAAGTATTGCAGATTGTATAAATTTCTTAGGGCATCCATTATTTTGGTTTTTGAAAAAACATCGCCGGGTTCAAGCGGAATTTCTCTTAAAATAACATGGTCTCTTGTTTTTTGGTTTCCAACAATAGTTAAATTTTCTATGTATGCCCTGTTTCTTTCTACAATATTAAGGGTAAAGGTTATTGTTTTTGCCTGTGTATCTCTTTCTGCGGTTCTAATCATTGAGTTTGAAAAATATCCATTTTCCAAATAAAGATCTATAACTCGCTGCAAGTCCATTTCCACTCTTGTTGCGTTTACAACATCACCTCTTTTTGATGTAACCAGTCTGTTTAGCTGGTCGGTGGTAAATATTCTGTTTCCTTCAAAATTTATTCCTCCAAGGCGGTATTCTTCGCCTTCATCTATCATAAAAGTAAGTATTAAATTTGTTCCTCTGCTGTCTTCTCCATAAGTACGCGTAACATCTCTTACAACAGCATCAATGTAACCTCGATCATGATAATATTTTGCAATGGCTTCTCTGTCTTCAATAAGTTTTGATTCCTGAAAAGCTCCTGCGTTTCTAAGAGTTCTTGCCTTTAATGAAATTTGACTTCTTAATGTGTTGTCCGAAAATCTTGAATTACCCTCAAAATCAATGCGAATTATGGAAATTCTTTCGCTTTCTGTAATTCGGAAATTAATTGTAACGCCGTTAGCGGAAAAGGATTCATCAACAGTAACTGTCGCGTTTGGATAACCTTTTTCTACATACTTTAACCTGATTGCTTCAACATCGGCACGAATTTTTGTTTGATTATAAATATCATCAACCTTGGTGGTTATAGCCTCGTTAAGTTCATGACGGCGAACGGATGAGTTTCCTATAAAATTAATGCGTCTTACAATCGGCCTTTCGGTTACGGCGAACCTTATAATTACTTCAGAACCTTCCGGATTTGCCCTTACTGTGCTTGGGTCTATAGTTTCAAAATATTCCAACGCATAGAGTTTTCCAAGAATTTCAAAAAAGAGATCTTCGGTAAACGGGCGACCTTTATATGGATTCATTAGAGCTTCAAGCTCTGAACTTTGAAAATTCCTTAACCCTGAAAAAACAATATCTCTAATTGGTTTTTCATAATACCAATCATCCTGCTGTGAGAACAAAATGGATGTAGTGAATAAAAAACATGTTAAAAAAAACAGTATAAAAACAAAACTCTTAACTTTCATTCGAACTCCTAAAATGTCTTACTCCAGCTAAGAGTAATTGAATTATCGGTAACAAACCAGTTTTGCGGATTAGTTGGAAAGAAATTCCATCGTATATTAGCAAATGGAGTCTGCCATTCTATTCCAATATCCGGCTCTAATTTAATACCTCCCATAAACGAGCTATTCTCGTCATATTTCATGGCAAGCGTTCCTTGTACAAACATATCCGGACCTATGTACTTACCTATAGAAACAGTTGTATTATCAAAATAGTTACCTACATTGGTATTTCTGTCAATCGAGGCTGAACCCGCCATTCCGAGATTCGCCATTCCGGAAACTACCGCATTTTGAAAAACTTTAGTCCTAATACTAAGCATGTCTAAATTAAGGAAATTCCTTACTTGCCTCTCAAATTGTTTTAAGAAAATTACCTGCCCAAAAGCATCTGATCTTGCAATAACCTGGGTAAGAAGATCCGTTGTAGAAGACATCAGAAACCGCTGGACACTGTCAGGATCATCTGAATCCTGAATATTATAATTTTGCCCTAAAAGCGAATAAAGTTCAAGCTGAGTCAAGCCCGGATTTGATTCAAAACGGGGTACAAAGCTGAGTAATGGCTGATTTTCGACAATCATTGAGATTGTTACAGACCCGGAGTCTATTCTATCCCGAATTTCCGCCCTAGCCGTCAAATATGGGTTGAATTCCCTTTCATTTTCCTTTAAAACAAGCTCCCCCTGGCGAATGAAGAAATTTCTGTCTAAATATGAAAGTTCTCCTGATTTGATGTTAATAACACTGTCAATTGTATATTGCTGAGCCTGGGTATCCGATGTCAGATAAAAAACAGTACCCATTTCAGGATTTACCCTGATAATTGGGTTATTTTTATTAGGCCAAAAGAATTCAACCATTGAGCCTGTAGTAACCCTTAAATCAATAATTGTATGATTCTCGCCGCCGTTAAATATGCCCATATTTGATGAGAAATCTCCCATGTTTATTAACATCTCTGTATTATTCATAAAAATGTCGGCTCTTAACTCAACTAAAGAATCTGCCGCATAATAAAGCAGGTCTATCATGCCGGAGGCATCTCCATCTGCGGAAAAACCGGCAATATTAAGATTATAAGGAATTGGAGTTTCTCTTGAAACTTCAATTTCAAGACCTATGTTTTTTGGCGACCAGTTTTCAAAGCGGAACCAGCCATTCGCAATTCCGCCGCCTGTACCGCATATTGTAACCGCAGGGCCAAAAACCATTTCGTACCCTTCAGCTATTACATTAAAAGGTACCGGGCGTATATCCTGTGCTATAAAATTAGGAACTTGTATATTAAAACTTGAGCCTTTCCCCATGCCAAAAAATTCCGGATTAAATATCGATCCTCTTACATCAATTTTTCCGGTAATAAAGCCTTCTGAAACTAAAACATCACTGTCTTTTGCAGAGGCAAGCGAGTGTAAAGAGCCTATGTCTATAAAGAAATAGTTACAATGAGCGTCAATTATTAATTTTTTATTAAGCGTTCCCGCAATTGCTCCTCTAATTGGCAAAGGAGCTGATAACCCCATATAAAAGTTTCCTTCCGGATCCATTTCCAGCCTAAACATTTCGTCCACACCGCCAAGAATGGAAATGTTTCCATTTTCGCCGGATAAAGCAAATTCTACATTATCATATAAAACATCTCCGTAATGAAACTTTTCAAAATAAACATCGCCTTTAAAGTTATTTAATACCTGTGCAGCATCAATCCAAGAATTCATATTACTAAAATCTGCATTTAAACCGGCTTGAATTTCAAAATCTTTTTTTAATATAAGACCTTTTATATCTGTCTTTAGAACGGCAAATCCTTCTGTACGGCTTATTTGTAATATTGGCAATACCGCTTTTATTTCTTTATATTCTACTGATAAATCTTTTGCCAATATAATATCATTAGTAATTGAAATATTGCCGGAACCATTAATATTATTTTCCTTTATACTTGCGTAGAATTTGGATATATTTACATCTGCAGAAAATGAATTAATTGAATCCCATACGATATTTGCTTCAGCACTTGCAAGCATTGTATTGGAGCCTCTTATAAACCTGTTAATATGCATATTTGAAATTGTAGAATTAATATTTATATTTTTGTTTTTTAACATTCCTTCAAAATTATAGAATTCACCGTCTTCATAACCGTCTGTCATGCTGGAATAAAATTGTAAATAAGAAAAATCAGAATCCCACGCAAAATCAGCATGACCAAAAAGCATTCCTATGCTGTCGTTTATTACAATCTCCCTAAAACTTGCGCCATCCTGATCTGCCGAACCGGATATTTTGAGTATGCTTTCATCATTAAGTGAATTAATGTCATGTGCTTCAAAATATGAAACATCTAAAGACCAAAAATCTTTTGAATTATATCTAAGAGTAATATAAAAATTTAAATAAACAAGGTTTTCATTTATAGGTAATGGATAATCTATACCTTCTATGTATCCTGATACAGCTCCTAAATGGGAAGCGTTTCCATAAGCATGAAATCCATTTGGATCACGAATAATCAAAGTTGTTCCGTCAAGAATCTGACCTTCTGCATTCCATGCAACATCCTGAAAATTCGCATTTATATTAAAGTTTAAATCCATAGGATTATTTATAATTGCATCAGCGTTTATTAAAAACACTTCTTTGCCAAAATAAAAAACACCATGACTTAAATTAAACTGCTTATCTGTGCCTGATATTGACATTTCTCCTAATATAGTTTCGTTTTTTAATACTATATTTGTTGCGTTGTATATAAAATTATTAAAATTATAAGAAAAATAAACTTCTGTATCTAATTTATTTTTTTTAAAAAAACCATTGGCGAATTCGGGGAATGATAAAAAATCTATAAATGGGCGGAAAATTCCGGCAAGATTATAAAGTGAAAATGAATCTAAATTTAGAATGGCATCAAATTGACCGGGGGAACGGGAAAAAACAGCGTCTATAAAAGCTTCTCCTTCATTCTGACATATTAACGAAGCAAGAAATAAAATATCATTTTCATTCGGACTTATATTTATTGACAATTCTTCTACTCCAATATTTCCAATTAATAAATGCTGCCCTAAAACATTAATTTCTTCTTCGCTGCTTGTAATATCAATTTCTGCGATTATGCCTTCTTTCCCGGTCATGGTAAAATTATTAAAAGATATATTTAACTCCGGCCTAAACGGAGCAAGTTCCGCCTTTCCGCCTGCATTGACTGAGCCTTGAATTAAGCCTGCGTTTACGGTTTTTTCAGATGCATTTATATTAAATTTATTTATAAAAAAATTGTTCTCGGTTCCATATAAATTTATGTTAAAACTATCTGTGTCGTTTCCGCCGTTATAATTAACAATATAGCTTACCGCTCCATTTTCATTTTTAGTAAACCAAAATATTCCGGATACAGCTATATCAAGCAAATGATTTGCTTTAATTAAATCTTCCGTAAAACTTATGCTTGAGCCAAGAGTATGATTATCCAAAATTAACTGTGCGGCAGTATATCCTGATTTAAAATCATAAATATAAGAGTAATTAATGTTTTGACTTCCCGGAAGCTGCTCAATATTAATAACCCTGTCCGAATAAGATAAAACAATATTAATTGGACGAATAGTAAAAAGAGGGATTAAGCTTGTCCGTTCCATAGTGGAAACAGGACGAAAAAAAGAAGCTGCTCCCTTTACAAGTCTTTGTTCTGAACAGCTTATGGATGAAAGTAAAATATCAGCTTTAAACTCCTGTAATCCGTCATCTCCAATGCTCTTAATATCAATATTTGTATGAAAAACAATTGTTTTATCTTTAAAACCTGAATATCTTATTTCAGCGTCAAAAGAAGAATCAAAAAGAACAACTCCTTTTTCTCCTTGAATACTGATATTGATACCGTCAAACTGATAAACAAAGCTGCCGCCAACAAAAAGCAAAGAGCCGTCACTTATTTTATAATTCATTTTTTTTGGTAAAAATTCTGCAATTTGCTGAATGATTATTTTTTCTGTTTCTTTGTTATTTTGAATTTCCTGAATTTCTTGAGAAGAAAACATCTCAAACAAATCAAGGTCTCTTTGAAGATCCATTCTAAGAACAGGCCTTTCAAGATAAACAGTATGAAAAGCTGTTTTATTTCCGGTAATCAACTTTGGCAGGGAAAAGCGAATACTGGCTCGTGATAATGAAAAAAATGAGCGACCGTCTTTATAAAATCTTAGATTTCTAATTTCAAAAGAACCAAAAAAAGCGGGCCGAATGGAAGCGTAACGAATATCCATTCCTATTTTATTTTCCAGATCGACAATAAAATTATCGCGGATTTCAGTCATTGCGCTGCCTAAAGCGGCTTGAATTGGCTGTAAAGCAATGGCGGAAATGCCTATCAAACAGCAAAAAACGAGAATTTTTAAGTAAATTGAACGGGGAATTAGCTTTTTCCCGTCCTTTTCCGCGAAGATTGACATTATACTATAATTATAACAAATAATTGCTTAAAAAGACACTCTATGATATATTAAAATATGGAAATAATTCCGAATTTTGTTGTTTTGGAAGGCGGAGACGGCTCGGGAACAACAACTCAATTGAATTTGCTTAAAGGACAGTTTAAAACATCTCTTAAACCTGTATTTTACCCTGCTTTTGAGCCTACTGACCGCCCTACCGGAAAATTAATCCGTTCCGCTCTTAAAAAAGAGGTAAATTTTGATCCAAAAACCCTCTGTTACTTATTTGCGGCAGACCGCCATGAGCATCTTTACGGCAAAGACGGCATTATTGAAAGGGCTGCAAGGGGCGAATTTGTAGTAAGCGACAGATACGCCATTTCCTCGCTGGTTTACCAAGGGATTGAATGCGGCGACGAACTCCCCAACGCACTAAATGAGGGCTTCCCTGCCCCCGAAATTACCCTGTTTTTTGACATAAAGCCGGAAGTTGCTTTGGAAAGGGTAAAAGTCCGATGCGATGGAAGTATTCCTCTTGAAATATACGAAACTATGGATTTTCAGAAGAAAGTCTATGCAAAATACCTGTCCGTTATAAAAACCTATGCCGCTTCGGGGGCAAGAGTGGAAATCCTTGACGCGTCAAAACCCGCCGAAGTTGTGGCAGATATGGTATGGAGCATTTTGTCAGAATTGCCGATATTTAAAGCATAGTGAAAACCGTTTTTAAGGCAGTTATTATTCTCGTTTTTATCGGCATAGCCCTTCCTGCCAACAGTTATTATGTAACTTACAAGGAACAATATTACAGGCTGTTTCACATTCATCATAATCAAAACCCTGATGACACTATGGAAAATATTTACTGGCTGGAACGGGCAATACAAGCTCCTTTTTGCAATCCGCTCTTTGCTCTAGCCTTAATCGAAGACGAAACTCAATGGGAAAAATATCGATACCTTTTTAATATGCATTTATATATCAAGCTTATTGAACAGTATATGTTCCTTGGAAACAAATGGAACAAACGCCGTGCGTATTTTTACAATGCTCCGTGGAGAGATCAAAATTTGGAAAGCCTTGAAATTGCGGAAAATTGTTTTCGCACCGCTCTTTATTACTGGGATGAAGCTGTTTCATGGGCGGAAAAAGCCAACGAAAGACGATTCAGGTGGCTGCACCTTGAAAGGGTTAGGTTTTGGGAAGACGAAGCTTACAGGATTGAGCAAGGTACTCTTAATTACGGCAGAACGATACAGAGGGAACTTGCTTCTTTGCAGCAGGTACGGGAACGGTTTGAAGCAATGGACACAACTTATTAAAACAACTCGCCCTGGGTTGTTTTATTTTCTGTGCCGGATATAATTTTTATAAATTCATTTTCATCAATAATTTTTACGCCAAGTTCATTCGCTTTTTTATTTTTTGATGAGCCGGAGCCCGGGTCATTTGTTACAAGATAAGTTAAACCCTTTACTACCGAAGCTTTTGCCTGCGCGCCAAGAGATTTTATTTTCTCTTCCGCCTGTCCTCTTTTCATGGTTTTTAATTCGCCTGTAAAACAAAAAGAAACTCCGCGCAGGGGCTGGGATTCTTCTGACGGCGGCGGCGCAATTGTAATTACCTTTGCTGCAAGAACCGCATCCATTTGAGCGGCACATTCCTTGAACCCTTCGACAATGAAAGAGGCGGTAATCTCTCCAAGTCCGAAAACTGCGGCCAAATCCTTAACGGATGCGGCTTTTAACTTTTCCAAAGTGTCAAAACCTGCCGCCGTAATTTTATCCATTGTTGTTTCGGCAATGCCTTCAAAATCAAAACCCGCAACAAAGGCGGCAAGAGACAGTTCCCGTTTTGTTTGAATATGGCGGACAACTTTTGCGGCGGATAATTCCCCCATTCTGTCAAATTCTGCAAGCTCTTCGGCTGTAAGCGTGTATAGATCATGTATATGATGCGCCCTTCCTTTTTCGTAAAGCTGCCGTAAAAGTTTGTCTCCAAGCTCACGAATATCCAATACACTTACCCATTTTTCAAGACGGTGCAAAAGCCTTTTTGGGCACTGCGTGTTGGGGCAGAAAAGGCGCGCGCCTGTATTAACAAGCGCAGCATTGCAAACACCGCAAGTATCAGGAAAAACAATTTCACTCTCTTTCCCACTCCCCACTCCCCACTCCCCACTCCCTATTCCCAAAGGTGCAAGCCCTTCAATTTTGGGGATAATCTCGCCGCGCTTTACTACGGAAACAACCGAGCCGATTTTTAATCCCATTGAACGGATTATGTCAGGATTGCTAAGGTTTGCTCTTTTTACGGTTGTTCCCGCAATGCGAACGGGATCTATAATACCGATTGGCGTATAAGTTGAGCCCGATTCGCTCCATTCAATTTCGCGCAATATGCTGAATGCGGTTTCCAGTTCAAACTTAAACGCGATTTGTTTTTCCGGGCGGGCTTTGCGTAAATCCGCCATATCGGTTTCAATATCTTTTACCACAAGCCCGTCAATATCAAAGGAAAGTTTCTCCCTGTTTTTTGCCGTAAGTTCACGGTATTTTATAACTTCCTGTGCCGTAGAAAACACTTTGGTTTCTGTCGTTAAAAAGCCTCGTTTTTTTAACCAGTCAATTTTTTCCTGTTCGTCTTTAAAATAATCGTCATCGTTAACAGCGGAAGCATCATAAACGATTAACTCCAAATCTTCGCAGCCTTCCCCGTCCTTGCGGCGCATAAGCCCGTTGGCGGCATTACGGCAATTTGCTTTGTCAGAGTACTTGCCCTTATGGACGGCATGGGTCATTATAACTTCGCCTCTAACGCCGCCCGTAAAAGGAATGTCCAATTTTTGAACAGTACCCTTCATGCGCCGCGCATTGGCAGTAATCTCGTCACCTATGACCCCGTCTCCTCGGGTAACCGCTTTTGTAAGGCTGCCATTATCGTACTGAAGCTCAAGGGAAGCCCCGTCAAGTTTGTACTGAACTATCAATTTTTTGGTTAACCTGTTTTTTTCATTGGTTAACGAGG
>Ga0099364_10002731_pt1 | contig 27975 bp, 26 predicted proteins | sample TergutTh196P3_FD_73070 | JGI IMG/M metagenome (GOLD analysis project Ga0099364, IMG submission 73070) | Microcerotermes parvus P3 segment gut microbial communities from Pointe-Noire, Republic of the Congo - Th196 P3 | ecosystem: Host-associated > Arthropoda: Insects > Digestive system > Gut ... | reverse complement strand
CATGGATGTTGTCTTCGCCGACGATCAAATGCGCGCCCGCACCGGCCATGCCGCCCACAACCTCGCCGTGCTCAAGCACATCACCCTGAACCTCATCCGCCTTGACCCTATACCACGAAAGGGCGGCATCAAAGCACGCCGCCTCATCGCCGCAACTTCCGATTCCTACTGCGCTCAATTACTCGGGCTGGCATGACTTTCATGCGATTGCCCTGGTGCAGGTTATTTCACGTAAGGGCGCAATTTATCGCGCTCTTTATCTAAATGAGTCACTACAGGTCAATCACGCTGCTTCGTCCATCGCCTTTATTTCCGTTAAAATGCCAGCATCTTTTCGCCTTTCCCTACCCCACCCCACCCCACCCTGCTATGTCCTGTAAAATTTTCATTGACGGTCGCCACGGCACGACCGGTCTCAAAATTGACGCCCGGCTTTCTAATCGCGCGGGCATAGAAATAATCTCCCTGCCTGAAGCCGAGCGGAAAAACCCGGCGGCGCGCGCGCTCTTCCTTAATGAAGCCGACATCGTATTCCTCTGTCTGCCCGACGACGCCGCCAGGGAATCCGTCGCGCTCATTCAACCAGACAATACCCGCACGCGGGTACTGGATACTTCCACCGCCCACCGCACTCATCCCGATTGGGTCTATGGCCTGCCGGAACTGGACGGCGGGCAGCGGCAGCGGATAAAGGACGCGCGGCGGGTCGCCGTCCCCGGTTGCCACGCCAGCGGCTTTATCCTGCTAATGCGCCCTCTGGTCGCGGCGAGGCTTGTACCCGCCGACTATCCCGTGAGCGTATCTTCCATCACCGGCTATTCCGGCGGCGGCAAGGAAATGATCGCCAGCTACGAGACTGTAACCCCCCTTCCCGATACGATGCTGAGTCCGCGTGTATATGCGCTCGGCTTGAGCCACAAGCATCTGCCGGAAATGCAGAAAATGAGCGGCCTTGCCGAACCGCCCCTATTTACGCCAATTGTCGGCAACGTTAAGCAGGGTATGGTGGTCATGATCCCGCTCTTCCCCCGCCTGTTGCCGAAGCGCCCTACTCCTGCCGACCTCAACGCCTTCTACCGCGAGTATTACGCTAGCGAACGCTTCATCAAGGTCATGCCTGCCGATTCTCTGGAGACGGGCGTGCTGGAAAACGGCTTTCTCCCGGCGACTGCCTGTAATGACACCAACCGGGTCGAGATTTTTGTCTTTGGTCACAGCGAACAAATCCTTCTCGCCGCCCGCTTCGACAACCTCGGCAAGGGCGCGTCCGGCGCGGCGGTGCAATGTATGAATATCATACTCGGCGTGGATGAAGCCGCCGGGCTTGCGGCCTGACCCTGCGCCATCGCGCCGCATGTCGCCGCCGCCTGCTTTATTACGCGAATTTTCTCTCCAGCTTGCCGCTGCGGTTGGCGTCGCGGGAATCGCCGTTGCAGGCGGCGCGGATGACTGGCTGCTGAATTCGCTTGCCATCGGCCTCATTGCCTTTCTTCTTGCCCGGCGTTTTCGCTCGCCGCTCTGGTGGCAGGCAATTCATCTCGCCTTTGCGCCGTTCCTGTATCTGGCGCTCGCCTGGCAGAAGGCTGCGGCAGTTTCCCCGCTCTGGTTCCTTGCCGCCTTTCTGCTGACCTGGCTCGTTTTTCGCAGCGCGGCAACCGGGCGCATCCCCCTTTATCTGAGTAACGAACATACCGCCCGCCAACTTGCCGCCCTGCTGCCGGAAAACGCCGCATTGCTTGACGCCGGGGCGGGAATCGGCAGCCTGTTGTCGCCCCTTGCCAGCCTGCGCCCTGATCTGGCCCTGCAGGGCGTAGAGAATGCGCCTCTGCCCTGGCTGATCGGCAAAATACGTTTTCTTCGGCATGGCTCATCCCGTTTCAACTGGCGCTGGGGTAACTTCTGGACGCATTCCTTTGCGCCCTACGCGGCGGTTTACTGTTTCCTCTCCCCCGCGCCGATGGCAAGGCTCTGGGAAAAGGCGTGTCGGGAAATGCAGCCCGGCAGTCTCTTTATCAGCAAGGCTTTTCCCGTTCCCGACGCGGCAGGCGAAATTCTGGCGGGCGATAATGCGGTGGATACGCTTTATCTGTACCGTATTCCGACAATTTCTGCCGCGCTCGGTTAGAATTCGAGGTTTTTTGAGCCGCCTGCCATACGGGTATTCAGCTCGCCCCATATTCCTTTCCCGGAGACGCGGCAATGCTTATAGCATCAAATATCACCATGCAATTCGGCGCGAAGCCCCTGTTTGAAAACGTCAACGTCAAATTCGGCGAGGGATTTCGTTACGGATTGATTGGCGCGAACGGGGCGGGAAAATCAACTTTCATGAAGATTCTCTGCGGCTCTCTGGAACCCAGCGCCGGGAATGTGAGCAAGGACGCGATGGAGCGCATGGCCTATCTGCGCCAGGATCAATTCGCTTACGAAAATATGCGCGTGCTCGACGTGGTAATGATGGGGCATGAAGAAATGTGGACATGTCTCACCGAGAAAGACGCTATCTACGCAAACCCGGAGGCGACCGAAGATGATTATCTGCGCGCTTCCGATCTGGAAACGCGCTTCGGTGAATATGGCGGCTATACCGCCGAAGCGCGCGCGGGAGAGCTGTTGCACGGCGCGGGCATCGCCACCGAATTGCACGCCGGACCGATGCAGAACGTTGCGCCGGGATGGAAGCTGCGGGTATTGCTGTGTCAGGCGCTCTTTGCCGACCCGGATATTCTGCTGCTGGATGAGCCGACCAACAACCTCGACATCAACACGATCCGCTGGCTGGAGGACATTCTGAATCAGCGCGAATCCACGATGGTCATCATCTCCCACGACCGCCATTTTTTGAATCAGGTTTGCACCCACATGGCAGACCTCGATTACGGCAGGATTACGGTCTATCCGGGCAATTACGACGATTTCATGGAAGCTGCGAGTCAGGCGCGCACCCGCCAGCAGGCGGCAAACACTCGCGCCAGGGAGAAAATCGGCGAATTGCAGGAATTCGTGCGCCGTTTCTCCGCCAACAAATCCAAGGCGCGGCAGGCTACAAGCCGCATGAAACTGATCGAGAAACTGAAACCCGAAGACGTAAAACCTTCTTCCCGTCAATATCCGTGGATACGCTTTACTTTCGACGACAAGACAAAATTGCACCGGCAGGCGTTGGAAGTGGAAAACCTCTCGTTTTGCTACGCGGCGGACGGCAAGTCGTTTTATGACGGCGCGAGTTTCACGATCAACGCGGGCGACAAGGTTGCCATCATCGGCGAAAACGGCGCGGGCAAGAGCACCCTGTTAAAACTTCTGATGGGCGAGCTTGCCCCGGTTGGCGGCAGCGTCAAATGGGCGGAAAAAGCCTGTCCCGGCTACTACGCCCAGGATCACTCCGCCGAATTTGCAGGAAATTCCCCACTTACCGAGTGGATTGCACAGTATGCCAGGGCGAACGCGGAAACCGATAAAGACCTGGAGACCCTGATTCGCGGCACCCTGGGGCGGCTGCTGTTTTCCGGCGATGAGCAGAAAAAGCCGGTTTCCGTCATTTCCGGCGGCGAGCAGGGACGAATGCTGTTCGGCAGACTCATGCTGCAAAGCCCGAACACGCTTGTCATGGATGAACCGACCAACCATCTGGACATGGAGTCCATCGAGTCTCTGAATACCGCGCTTGATCTCTACAAGGGAACCCTGATTTTCGTCTCGCATGACCGCGAATTTGTCTCTTCGCTTGCCACCCGCGTGCTTGAAATCAGGGCGGACGGCTGCATTACCGACTATCCTGGCGGCTACGAGGAATATCTGGCAAGCCAGGGTATAGAATAACGCCTATCTCGATCCTGGCGGATGGCGTTCTGGCGGATGGCATTATGGAAACAGGGCAATCGCGCGCGTAGATGTCGTAGCCATCTAAAATATTGTTTATTGTAATTGCCGCAATTCCCGAAACATCCGGGAGCGTCACGCGCCAGCGTGGCATCCTGCTTCAGGCCGGGCTGGTGTCCTACGCTCCCGGCAATGGCGCTCCCAGCCAGGTATCGGCTCAATCATCGGAAGACAAACTTGATTGCCCTGACCCTGTAAAAGGAAGCAAAAATGACAAACGTAATGAGCTGGAGCGCGGCGCTGGCGGTAGGCTTGGGCGCGGCATTGGGCGCGTGCGCTCGCTGGTGGTTGGGCATCCTGCTGAATCCGCTGTTGCCGGCGCTGCCGTTGGGAACCCTGGCGGCCAATCTGATCGGCGGGTATCTGGTCGGAGTGGCGGTCGGCGTTTTTCATTTGCATAGTTCGCTTGACCCGCTCCTGAAACTTTTTATCATCACCGGCGTTTTGGGCGGCCTGACTACCTTCTCTACCTTTTCCGCCGAAACCGTCGAACGCCTGCTGTCCGGGCGTACCGGATACGCGCTGGCGCTCTGCGCCCTGCATCTCGCCGGTTCGCTCCTCATGACCTGGCTTGGCTTGTTAAGCGTAGGCGTGGGACGTATTTTTGCGGAATGAGGCCGCCAGACCGCTGGTGTTTGTTGGGTGGGCGCGATAAATCGCGCTCCTACAGCAACGAATTACTTCCCGGCGGTGATTTCAGAGTCCGTCCCAATAAATAAAGCTCCGCGCTACGATCTCTGGAGGCCCTGGGCTTTCTGGTCGCCACGCTGACAAATGCTTTTCGCATCGCGGCAAGAAAAGCCGGATAATCCGCCCCCTGAAAAACCTTGACAAGCAAAGCGCCGTCTTCAACCAACCAACGCCCGGCAAAATCAAGCGCCAGTTCCGCCAGATACATTCCACGCGCCTGATCCACCAGCGCAATACCGGAAAGATTGGGCGCCATGTCGGAAAGCACAAGATTCACTCGCAGCCCCGCCAGCAGGGATTCAAGGCGCTCCAGCGTCCCGTTCTCGCAAAAATCGCCCTCTATAAACGTAACCCCGGAAATTGCCCGCATCTCCAGCACATCAAGGGCAAATACCCTGCCCTGCCCGCCCATTTTTTTGACCGCCACCTGCGCCCAGCCGCCGGGCGCCGCGCCAAGATCAACCACTACATCACCGGCGCGTAACAGATGATCCCTGGCGTCAATCTCCAGCAGCTTGAACGCCGCCCGTGAACGCCAGCCCTCTTTTTTTGCCTGGCGCACATAAGGATCGGTCACATGTTCATGAATCCACGCCTTGCTGCTCCGGCTCACTTCATCCCCCCGGCGTCAAGCCAGCAAGCCCAGACTATGCGCGAAGATAAGCAGGATGGCCAGTGGAGCCAGATAACGCAAAATCCCCTGCCAAAGCGTAAACATCCTGCCTGCAAGCGCAATCTCCTCTCGCGCCACATGCCGCTTGATCGCCCAGCCGACAAAAATCGCCACCACCAAACCATTCAACGGCATGGCTATACAAGTACTCCAATAATCAAGAAGCTCAAACAGGTTTTTCCCGAACCAACGATAATCGCTCCAGATATTGAAGGAAAAACAAACGCCAACGCCAAGCAGCCATGAAAACAGCCCGACACTCAAAGCCGACATCCTGCGTGTAAGACCGACACGCTCGTTGAGCCAGGAAGTAAATGGCTCCAGCAGGGAAATGGCGGAAGTCCAGGCGGCAAAAACCACCAGCAGGAAAAAAAGCGTCCCGAAAATCTGCCCGCCCGGCATATGCGCGAAAGTAAGCGGCAGGGTTTGCAGAATCAGCCCCGGGCCGCTGGCCGGCTCCAGACCATAGGCAAAGGTCAGGGAAAAAATCGCAAGTCCGGCAAGCAGGCCGACCAGTACCCCTGCCGCCGCCACCCAGACGCTTGCGTTAGCGATGGACGAACCCTGCTTGAAGTAGGAACCATAGGCAATAATGACCCCCATGCCCAGACTCAGGGAAAAAAAGGCGTGTCCCAACGCGCTCAACACGACTTCCCGATTGATCGCTTCCGGCCTGAAGGCGAACATAAAATGCGCCGCCTGCTTCATATCCCCGGCGACCCCGCCCCATAGCGTCAGCAACAGCAGTATCAGGAACAATGCCGGCATCATTATCTTGTTTGCCCGCTCAATCCCGGAAACCACGCCCCGCGCTACGACACCGACCGTCAGCGCCATAAAAATGCTGTGGCAAAGAATCAGTTCAACCGGATTGGCCTGAAGCGCGGCAAATCCAGCCTCCGCCGCCTCCCGGCTCTCGAAGCTGACCCCTATCAGCATCTTCCAGAAATAATCCACAATCCAGCCCGCCACGACACTGTAATAGCTGAGGATTACAAGCGCGCCGATCATGCCCATCCAGCCAAGCGCTCCCCACCAGCGCGAACAGCCTGATTCGTTCGCGGTTTTGAGCACCGCAACCACCGGATTGCCGCGCCCACGCCGTCCGATCATGGTTTCCGCCATCAGAAGCGGAATGCCCACCAAGAGCACGCACAAGAGATAAACAACGACAAAGGCACTGCCGCCCTGCGTTCCGGCAATGTAGGGAAAACGCCAGATGTTGCCCAATCCGACAGACGAACCGATCGTCACCAGAATAAACGCCCAGCGATTCGTCCAGGTTATCCGTTCAGAAGAAGTGGTCATAAGCGTTATTCGTCCGGCAACGCGCAGGCAAAAGTCCGCGCCAACGCTGCAATCGTTAGCTGCTCGGCAGGAACGGCGGCAACAGTCTCCGGCGGCAGGGGATGGAGCGACAGATACAAAAGCACGGCGCGAACCAGGCGAAGCATATCAACATCCGGCGGCAGACAAAACGCGGCAAAGTCAACACCTACCCGTCTGGCAAGCACCTCGCTTACCCAATAGCCCGCGACAAATCCCTGTAGATAGGAAAGGCAGCGCGCGCCTGCCAGACTGTCGAGCAAATCCTGCTTCTTTTCCGCCATCAAAAATGCTTCGGCATGTCTGCAATCGGTATGCAAATCCTGGGCGCTGTAGGTAATGCCTGCCGCGTCGGCACTGGCAAATCCCGCAAAAAATAGCGTAAGGGCAAGACACAAGCGCATGATTATCGTCTTCATCATAAAACTGACTCCGGTTTGAAACTCCGCCCTTCAGGGCGAAGCGGCGGCTGGAACCCCGGCCTGATGAAGCCGGGGTTTCGACCGTAGCAACAAGGGGAGGGGACGCAAACTCCTTCCTTGTTCGTTTTGAGCGACAGATATGAATGCCTGTCGCTAATTTTTTGCTCATCTGCCGTTAGAAAAAAGAAAGGGCGCGATAACGCGCTCATTATCATATTCGACAATAACATCCGCCTGCCAGCGCATGACGCCTGTTATGCAGATCGGCAGGACGATTTCGCCCTGATAATGCCCTTCCGCGTCCCTGACAAGTTCATGGCTTATCACCCCCATATCCATCTCCGCCCCGGAAAGATCAAGACGCGCGGCGCGAACCTCTTCCGCCGTTTCCAGGGTAATGCGTGCCGTAAATGGATAAAGCGCCCTGGGCGGGCGCGCGGAAAAGTCTACCGTCAACCTGCCGCCTCCCGGCATATCCAGAGCGCAGGTCGTAATGCCGGGGTCGCAGGCCGAAACCGGCAGGAGCAAATCCGCAATACCCGCTTCGGATTCGCTTTCTTCCTCCTCTCCCGGCCAGCCCGCCAGCCACAGCAACAAGGCCAACGCCGCCGCGACGCATGCGATAAAAAGAGCGATTTTCGTCTTCATTGTCGCCCCGTGCTGCCAAAACCGCCCGCGCCGCGCTCGCTTTCGCCAAATTCTGCTACTACATTCAAGTCAGCCTGCAGGACAGGCACGATAATCAGTTGCGCCAGCCTCTCCAGCGGCTGAATGACGAAAGCCTCCCCTCCCCGATTCCAGACGGAAAGCATGAGTTCGCCCTGATAATCGGAATCAATGAGGCCGACAAGATTGCCAAGCACAATGCCATGTTTATGCCCCAGACCGGAACGCGGCAAAATCATGGCGGCGACGGAAGGATCAGCCAGATGAATGGCAAGGCCGGCAGGGACAAGGACAGTCTCGCCGGGCATAATCTCGCGGGGCGCGTCCAGACAGGCGCGTAAATCAAGCCCCGCCGCGCCGGGAGAGGCGTACCGGGGCATGGCGTCATGAAGACGCGGATCAAGGATTTTTACATCAACCCGCACGGGCATAAGTCTTCTCCAAAAGATGGGCGATATGTTCAATCAGCTTGTGGGCAATCGCCTGTTTCTCCCCCGGCGGCAAGGGGTGACTGCCTTCTTCGTCAAACAGGATAACCCGGTTCGTTTTGCCGCCAAAGCCTTCCTGAATCAGGTTGCCGACGATGAGCGGGATTTTTTTGCGCTTACGCTTCTCTTCGGCAAAGGTTTCCAGATTTTCACTTTCCGCCGCGAAGCCCACGCAAAAAGGAGGGCGCGGCAATGCGGCAACTTCCGCCAGAATGTCGGGATTGGCAATCAGGCGGATTTCCGGCGGTCTGCCATTTTCCTTCTTGTGCTTCTGCGTAGCCACCTCTTCCGCCCGATAATCGGCTACCGCCGCCACCGCGATGAAGAGATCGGCTGTTGTTGCCTCCTGCAATACCGCTTCGCGCATTTCCAGGGCGCTCCTCACCCTGCTTACCCGCACTCCATAGGGCGCGGCAAGCTCCACCGGGCCGGATACAAGCGATACTTCCGCGCCCGCCTGCATTGCCGCGCGCGCCAGAGCATAGCCCATTCTGCCGGAAGAAAGATTGGTAAGGCCGCGCACCGGGTCAATCGCCTCAAAAGTCGGCCCGGCGGTCAGAAGAACTTTTTTTCCGGCTAACCGCCTGGGAGTCAGGGCGGCGATCAACGCTTCCAGAATTTCCTCCGGCTCCAGCATTCGCCCCTCGCCTTCGTCGCCACACGCCTGCACGCCGGAAGCCGGGCCAAAGAAACAAACGCCATCGCCCAGGAGGGTCGCGACGTTACGCCGGGTTGCCGGATGTTCCCACATCTGCCGGTTCATCGCTGGCGCGACAAACAGCGGCGTTTTACGCGCTAATGCGATAGTCGAGAGCAAATCTTCCGCGCGTCCTGTCGCCATTCTGGCCAAAAAATCCGCCGTCGCCGCCACTACCAGAACCGCGTCTATTCCCCGCGAGAGTTCGATATGCGGCATACCGTTCGCTATTCGTTCATCCCACAGGCCGGTATAGACCGCCTCGCCGGAGAGCGCCTGCAAGGTCAAGGGGGTTATAAAACGGGTTGCAGCTTCCGTCATCACGACCCGTACCCTGGCGCCCGCGCGCCGCATGTCGCGCAGGAGAGCAGCGGCCTTATAGGCCGCCACACCGCCGCAAACGCCCAGAAGAATTGTTTTGTCCTGTAATTCCATCACGTAGAACTCTTGAAGCCGGATTTTTTATTCTAACCTACCTCGCTATCCATTTCCGCTTGGCTTCAATACTATTGCTTCGGCAATTAAGGTTTGATTTTTCGGGGGACGCCCCATATGGGTTAAAAGGGTAAATATGCGGCAATCCTTAATTGCCTGGTGAATAAGGCATACGGCTCCCACCTTGGGCAGGGCAATCGCATGAATGCCATTGTTGTTGACTCTTGGAAGTACTCGTTTACGATAAATGGGTTACGAGGGGGGCTGTTCACAGGGGATTGATTTGTGTAGTTTTCTGTCTTTTTGGAGTGTTCTATGGAGACGGAAGGCAAACTGCGTCTGGCGGAGGTATTCGTATCGATCAGTGACCCGAGACAAGCGGGGAAGGTTAAGCATGATCTGGTCGAGTTACTGGTGGTGGCGGTCAATGCGGTGCTGGTTGGAGCCGACACTTTCGTTGAGGTCGAGCTGTGGGCGAAAGAAAAACTCGACTGGCTACGGGGCTACCTCAAGCTGAAAGCGTGCATTCCCTCGCACGACACCTTTGGGCGGCTGTTTGGGTTAATTGATCCAACGCAATTTGAGGCCGCCTTTCGGCGCTGGGTCGGATCGATCCTGCCTGCGCTGGGGGCCGATGCCGTGGTGGCCATTGACGGTAAGAGTAGTCGGCGCACAGGCAAGGTGGATGCTACGCCGCTGCATCTGGTAAGTGCGTTTGCCGCAGGTGCCGGTTTGGTGCTCGGGCAGCGGGCAACGGCAGCGAAGTCCAATGAAAAGACGGCCATTCCTGAGCTCCTGGCTACCCTGGCGCTGGAAGGTTGCATTGTCACCCTCGATGCCATGGGTACCCAGACCAACATCGCCCAGGCGATCCGCAATCGTGGTGCGCATTATGTCTTGGCGCTCAAGGACAACCAGCCGAATCTGACCGATTCGCTGCGCGATTTCTTTGCCCGGTTCAAGGCGGCACCGGACAGGACACCTCATGCGATGTCCGAAACCGTGGAGAAGGATCATGGACGAATTGAGACGCGGCGTTGTTATGCCTTCGATCAACTGGACTGTCTGCATAAACCAGAGCAGTGGCCCGATCTTAAGTCCTTCGTGGTGATCGAGTCGCAGCGCGAAATCAAGGGCAAGACGATGCTTGAGCATCGCTACTATCTTTCGAGCCTCGCCCCCGATGCCAATCGCCTCTTGCGGGCAATCCGCGCTCACTGGAGTATTGAACACGGGTCTCGCTTGTCTCCGCCATTTATGGCGGAGACAAGCGAGACAAAGCGTAACAGGGAGCCGAAGGCTCCCCTGTACCGTATCGAGGAATCCCCTGCCTTCAGGCAGGGGTGACTCAAAACCGACTGCACTGGTGCATGGATATTGTCTTCGCCGACGATCAGATGCGGGCTCGCACCGGACATGCCGCCCACAACCTCGCCGTGCTCAGGCACATCACCCTGAACCTCATCCGCCTTGACCCTATACCACGAAAGGGCGGCATTAAGGCCCGACGCCTCATCGCCGCGACTTCCGATTCCTACCGCGCTCAATTGCTCGGGCTGGCATGACTTTCATGCGATTGCCCTGGGGTTCGCATTCTGCTCACCGCCAACCTACAAACCGCTGATATCTGTTGCCTGATATGAGATTCGTGTTTCGCTCGCCACAACCTATGTAATAGGCATAAGGTGTATCATGTTTGCAGCAGGCTCTCATGCCAGCTTGGGTGTTTTTCCAGGCCGAGCAGGTTGGCGACCGTGGCGGCAAGGTTGGCAAGTCCCGCGTTTTCCATTTGTTTCAGCCCTAAATGACGATACTCCGCGCCAAAGTCCAGAATCAGCGGCACGGGGTTCAGGGTGTGGGAAGTCTTGCCTTTGGGCTGGCCTGTCAAAGTCAGCAGGGGTTGTCCGGTTTTTTTATCGAGTTCGTACATTTCATCGGCATTGCCGTGGTCAGCGGTGATAATGGAAATACCGCCCGTTTGCCGGACGACGGGCAGGAGGCGGGAGAGCGCGAGGTCGACCGCTTCGATGGCATGTTGCGCCGCCGCAAAGTCGCCGGTATGCCCCACCATGTCGCCGTTGGCGAAGTTGCAGCGTAAAAAGCGGTATTCCCCGCTATGCAGGGCCGCAATCATCGCGTCGGCAATTTCGGCTGCCTTCATCCATGGGCGCTCTTCAAAAGGAACGGAATCGCTCGGAATTTCCTGCCAGGTCTCCCCCGCAAATTTGCCGGAACGGTTGCCGTTCCAGAAATAGGTAACATGCCCGAATTTTTGCGTTTCCGAACAGGCAAACTGGCGAATGCCGGAACGGGAAAGCCATTCGCCCAGGGTATTCCTGATGGCAGGGGGCGGCACAAGAAAGCGGCGCGGAATAAAGAGGTCGCCATCGTATTGCAACATGCCGGCATAGGCGATTGCGGGCATCTGCAGCCGACAGAAGGGTATATCGCCCCCTTCCAGAGCGCGGCTGATTTCAATGGCGCGATCACCCCGAAAATTAAAGAGCACAACGGCGTCCCCATCCTGAATTCGCCCCAAAGGTTCACCTCGTTCCGCAATCACGAAAGGCGGAAGGTTCTGGTCGGTAATGCCGGGATGCCGGTCGCGCAAGGTCTGCACCGCTTCAGCGGCATTCTGGAAATACTCGCCTTCGCCAAGGACATGCGTCCGCCAGCCAAGCTCGACCATGCTCCAGTCGGCTTCGTAGCGATCCATGGTGATTACCTGCCTTCCGCCGCCGGAGGCAATCCGCGCGTCAAAACCAGAACAGTTCAGTTGCGTCAAAAAATCTTCAAATGGCAGGAGATAGTCAAGGGCGCTGGTTTCCGGCACATCACGCCCGTCGAGCAGAATGTGGACACGCGCTTTTGTCACGCCTTCCAGCCTGGCTTGTCGCAATATAGCCTTCAAGTGGTCAATATGGCTGTGTACGTTGCCATCGGAAAATAGACCGATACAATGCAGCGTGGCAGAATGCGTATTTGTCTGTGCGATGATTTCCCGCCAGCCTTCGCCCTGCCAGATTGTGCCGGAGTTGATGGCCTGGGCGACCAACGCGGCACCCTGAGCATAGATTTGTCCCGCGCCTATGGCGTTGTGTCCGACTTCGGAATTGCCCATGTCGTCATCAAACGGCATCCCGACTGCCTTGCCGTGCGCGGCAAGCAGGGTGTGCGGACAGGTTTTGAAAAGATGATCAAGGGTCGGCTTGTTCGCGGTGGCGATGGCATTTCCCGCGTGGATGGGCGAGACGCCGTAACCGTCCATGACAATCAATACGACCGGGCCGGAAATTCCGGGAAACTCTGAATACTTCGACAACATTCGTAAACTTTCTTTTGTAAAGCGACATCAAAAAGGGAGCAGAAAAGAAGTATCCTTGGCGAAAGCTAAAGCGTCAATGTAAAACCTTTCAGTCAGGCACAAACAGAGGAAGCAGATCACACTCATGAACACAGAGCATAAAACAGCGACACATTCGCTTAATATTGGTTTGCAAGGCGGCGGGGCGCACGGCGCCTATAGTTGGGGCGTGCTGGATCGCCTGCTGGAAGACGAGCGTTTTGATTTTGACGGAATCAGCGGCACCAGCGCCGGCGCGGCGAATGCCGTCGCTATGGCAGACGGTCTGATGAAAGGCGGGCGCGAAGGCGCGAAGCAGGCGTTGGCGGAATTATGGCGTGGCATTGCCGACAGCGTGCCGCTTCATTTTTCTGTTTCCGTTCCGACACTTACCGGCGAAGATAAGCTCGCCCTCCTGCCGACGACCAAGATGATGCTGAATTGGGCGAACTATTTTTCGCCTTATCAGCTAAACCCCCTCAATTTCAACCCACTGCGTAAACTCCTGAAAGCGCGTATTGATTTCATGGGCTTGCGCATGTATAGCCCGGTGCGCCTGTTTATTGCCGCCACCAATGCCAATACGGGCAAACTGCGCCTGTTTCGTACTCAGGAGGTCAGCGAGGATGCGGTACTGGCTTCCGGCTGTTTGCCAATGTTGCACCAGACGATCGAAATTGATGGCGAACCATACTGGGATGGAGGATATAGCGCAAATCCGCCGGTTTATCCGTTGTTTTACGAATGCCAGTCGCGGGACATCCTGCTGATTCTGTTGGCGCCGCCTGCCTATGGCAGCGCGCCGAAGCGGATGGGGGAAATCCGCGCCCGCGCAATGGAACTGGCATTCAATACCAGCCTGTTGCGCGAGATGTTGTTGTTCGCCAATGTAGTCGCCTACAGTCAGGCGCGGGATCAGGAGGTATGCGAAAAGAAAGGTTGGCCAAGCAGTCTTCAGCGTGTTTTGGGGCGAGCCTTGCGCGAGCCGACTACCCTGGAGCGCTATACCCTGGAAACTCGCTTCCATCTCCTTGAATCCGAGAATTTGCTGCATCGTTTCGGAAGCGATACCAAAGTGGCGGCAGACTGGCCGTTCCTGAAAAATCTGCATGACATCGGCTATCAGGCCGCTTCTGAATGGCTGGAGGAAAATGGGGACAAGATCGGCAGGGAAACTTCCTTTGACTTGATCGGGCGTTTTGGGGTTTGAGGCCATCCGGTTCGCGTCGAAGAAGCAAAACGGAAAGAAAAGCGAGTGACTTTAACCGCTCAGTCTTGACACTTTCAGGACTGGGCTTCTAGCATTACGAATTTTCCGCAAAACGGGGGCAATCTTGTCGCTACAGCAGCTTTACGCCATGATCGGTGAAGACATGAAGGCAGTGGATGCGGTAATCCGGCAGCGTTTTTGTTCCGATGTGGCGCTGATACGACAAGTGGCAGAATACATTATCGCGGGCGGCGGCAAGCGTCTGCGTCCGGCCTTGTTGCTGATGGCGGCCAAAACCTTTGGTTATCAGGGAGAAGAACATCACGAACTGGCAGCGGTGGTGGAGTTCATCCATACCGCAACCCTCCTGCACGATGACGTGGTGGATGAATCAAACCTGCGGCGTGGACGGGATACCGCCAATGTGATGTTCGGCAACGCGGCCAGTGTGCTGGTAGGGGATTTTCTCTATTCACGCGCCTTTCAGATGATGGTACGGACGGACAAGATGCGGGTGATGCAGGTGCTCGCGGACGCGACCAACATCATTGCGGAAGGGGAGGTGCTCCAGTTGATGAATTGCCATGACCCGGACGTGGATGAGGCGAATTATCTGAAAGTTATTCACCACAAGACGGCCAAACTTTTCGAGGCGGCGGCGCAACTGGGCGCGATTGTGGCTGGCGCGTCAAAGGAAGAGGAAGAGGGCATGGCGCGTTATGGCATGTATTTGGGCACGGCCTTCCAACTCATTGATGACGTGCTGGACTATTCCGGCGATGAAGTTGATACCGGCAAGCATCTGGGCGACGATCTGGCCGAGGGCAAACCGACCCTGCCCCTGATTTATGTCATGCGGCACGGCACGGCGGAACAGGCGGCTTCAGTCCGACATGCCATTGAAAGCGGCGGGCGGGATGATTTTCCAGCGGTGCTTGCCGCGATTCGTGCTTCAAATGCGCTGGAACATACCCGACAACGGGCAAAAGAGGCAGTCGAACAGGCACAGGCTGCCATTTCTGTGTTGCCTGATAGTCAGCACAGGAAAACCTTGCTAGAATTATCCGTTTTTGCGGTTGACCGTTCACATTAAAGTGGGCGGATGGTCAATGTCGGAGTGTAGCTCAGCCTGGTAGAGCACTGCGTTCGGGACGCAGGGGTCGCATGTTCGAATCATGTCACTCCGACCAGCCTTGCAGACGGCAAGTCTTGCAGACGACAATGAAAAAACAATTCGCAGATGAAGGTATTTAAGGGACGGCGTTCTGCCGCCCGCAGGCTGCCATCCCATCATGTCGCGCCGCTCTGATATTTCCCAAACTGCTCCTGTTTCCCTGCTCTGTTTCAACAAACCTTATGGGGTGTTGAGCCAATTCATGCCGGAAGGCCGCTGGCGCGGTCTCAGGGATTTTATTGATTTCCCCGGAATGTATGCAGCCGGGCGGCTGGACGCGGACAGCGAAGGCTTGCTTCTGCTAACCGATGACGGACGCTTGCAGGCGTTGATCGCCGATCCGCGCCACAAGGCGGAAAAGGTTTATTGGGTACAGGTGGAAGGCATTCCCGATGAGGCGGCGCTCTCGTCGTTGCGGCAAGGCGTCCTCCTGAAAGACGGGCTGACCCGCCCGGCGTGTATTCGGGCAATACCGGAACCGGAATCCCTTTGGCCGCGCAAACCGCCCATCCGCTTTCGCCGCGAGATTCCCAACAGTTGGCTGGAAATCGCGCTCAGGGAAGGGAAAAACCGGCAGGTGCGCCGGATGACGGCGGCGGTAGGACATCCCGCCTTGCGCCTGATCCGGGTTGCCGTGGGCGCTTACGCTCTGGATGGTCTGTTGCCAGGGGAAATGCGCCTCATCACCGGCAGCCGGAGAGAATTGTGGCGGGGATAGTTTTACACAAACAATGAAACGCGCTGCCCGGTTGCGGCCTGTCCAAAGCCGCTGGCGGCCTGATAGGCGGTTGTGGCGTTAACGCTGTTAGCGCGATTACTTTCCTGGCTTGGTGTTGCATTCCCATCCTGCTTTTCCTCGCTTTCTTCCATTTTTGCCTGGGCAATTTCGCGCATGGCCTGCATTTCCATTTGACCCGCCATTGCGGCGACGCGTCGGTCTTGCGGAGAAGGGTCGGCAGGGGCGAGGGCGGCGGCGCGGATACGAATGGCGCGGCTCAAGGTTTCTTCCGGCGTGCGCCCTTTCGAGGTGTCTATGCTAACCTCGCCGCCGACGGCATAACTTTGTCCGTCCGGGCCTTTTTTGTAAGAGAAGTTGGCGCCGCCTGTGACCAGACTGCCGCCGACGGCAATGTGCTGCATTTCGTGCTGGCGCACCTCACGGTCGGTCTGCTTCAGCATCTCGACTTCGCGTTGTTCCGCTTCGCTAAGCTGGGTTTTGTCGGCGGGACTTGCGTCCGTTTTGGCTGTCTGGTTGCCGGAATTCGCGGCGCTTTTCTGTTCCGCGTTTTTCACTTCATCAGGCGCAGCATCCGCCCTACCCCTGGCCTCTGTGCGTGAGGCGAAGGACTGATCTGCCCAATTGTAGGCTGCGGCGCTGCTGACGGCGGAAAGCATAATAAAACCAGTTTAAAAATCTGAGTCAGGATATTCTCATTTTAGGCACTTTGGGCGCGAATGCCAAATATTGGAATGAACATATAGCTCGGCGCTACCCCAACTTATCGCGCTATACATCACGCCGAATCTGGTTTTTCCGAACCCTTCCCCGCGCCTTGAGCCGCGCCCTGGCCTGTCTTTCCTTCCAGATTCACCAGGGTACAGGTATTCCGCCCCGAACTCTTGCTGGCGTACATGGCTTCATCGGCAATATCCACCAGTTCCTGCGGCGTTTCGCCGTGGGCGGGATACATGCTGATCCCGATGCTGGCGCAAATGGAAATATGAACTTTCTTCCCTTCTTCCGTGATCGTCAGCGGATTATTGAGGCGCTGCAACAGTTTTTTGCCAACCAGTTCGGCCTCCACGCCATTATGGATAGGACTCAATATGACCACAAATTCATCCCCCGCCAGCCGGGCAACGATGTCGCTCTCACGCACCCCGGCCTGAAGACAGCGGGCGACCGTTATTAAAAGTTGATCGCCTATGTAGTGGCCATATTTGTCATTGACTTCCTTGAAGTAATCCAGGTCAACGAAAAGCACGGCAAATTTGTATCCTTGCCGCCGCGCCTGCGCAATCACGTTTTCCATCAGTCTGAATAAAGTCAGGCGATTGGCAAGTCCGGTAAGGGAATCGTGATGCGCCATATGCTGCATGGCCTGATGATTTTCTTCCAGAGCTTCCAGTTGGGTACGAATCTGGTTCTGCATTTTTTCCACACCCGCCGCAAGCAGACCAATTTCATCCCCACGACTCCTTACCGGCAGGAGAATGTCGCTGCTGCTTTCTCCTGCCGCAAAATGCTGTACCGAGGTCAAAATTCTGGCAAGCGGGCGGGTAATGGCCTGTGACACCATCCAGGCCAAAAAGACCGCTATGAGGCTGAAGGAAAGCACGATTTGCCACATATTTTCCCAAAGCAGCCGAATATCCTGGAGTACCTGGAGAAGCGGCTCAGAGATCGCCATGATGAAATAACGCCCATTGCTGAAATCCATAGACTGCACGCGTTTAAAGGCCGTCAGCCTGGCGTTTTCCAAATCGTTTTGACTCAGCAAATCGTTATAGACCAGAGTATCCTGATCGCCTTTGACCACAGCGCTGGCAGCCGGGAAAAGAGCCTGCAAGGGTTTCCCCTCCCAATCCAGCCAGCCGCTGCTGTTTTGGGAAACATAAACCAGGCTGCCCTCGCTATCCGCTATGCCGAACTGGAATGCAGGCGGCAGGCTGGCGCCAATGCTCCGGGCAAAAAACGTAAGGTCAACCCGGATAGCTACCAGGATGTTGCTGTTCATGCCATTTTCCCGCGCAACAGGCGCGGAAACCAGAAACGATATTTGCCGATCAGTCTCTTTTCCCGCAACATCCGTCTCTCCTTCGCAAGCCTCGCAATCCACATCCAGCGCAAAGGTTTCGGACAGATACACCTGCCCCGGCGTCAAATGCAAGACCGGATTCAGATAAGTTTGCAGGGAATCATCAGGGTACGTGATTTGGTGAAGATTCGACCCTTCCCGGCCGATACGGGCGATTTCCCGCCAGTCGCGGCGCGCGTCAATCAGGCTGACGTGCAGATATTCAGGATGTACCTGCATCAGGGAACGCGCCGCCTGCAAAATGCCGTCTGTCTGGATCGGCGCGCCGGGACCGCCCGATATATTTGCCTGCGAGGCCAGAAGACGCACATCCTTGGCGGTGTTGTTCAAGGCAACCAACAATTGCTGCCCTATGATTTGCATTCCGTTCTGCAAGCTCCTTTCCGAATGCGCCAGGAGCAAACGACGGTTATCGTCATAAGCATAATAGCCAGTCAGGCCGGAGGCCAGAATAGCGAAGATTGCCAACACCGCAGAAAAACGGAGGGTGATGCCAATAGACATAAAAAAACCTAAATAAAAACAGGAAAAGACAATTGAATCTTAACAGAAATGCTTTGCCAAAAAGCGAAAATACCAGACGCATCAACACCAGGAATGGCAATAACTGTGATTCACCCCTACTTTGACCTCCCCTGCCATTGAACTAGGCGCGTGGTCATGGCACACCCTTTGCTTTCATGAAGCTGAACCGGACGTTTGAGGAAGCCATGACCACGATTACCCCCATTTCTATCCCCGCCATTCCCGTCATGCCAGGCGGCGGGGACATGTCGGCGGCGACAGCTCTGCTTCAGAGCGGCAAAGGCGGCAGCTTTTTCGGGTTGCTCGCGGCGCTCCTGAATGCCGCCGCGCCCGATACGGATATTTCGCCGGAACTGCCTGCCGATTTCCTTGCCAATCTTCTGGACAAATCCCAAACTGATTTGGCTACCGGAATTGTGGGACGCGAAGACAAGTTCCTGCCGGAAGAGCTGGCGCGTCTCCTGGCGCGGGAACAGAAAACGCTGGATAAAGGCATTGACGACAAAGCAGAGGACAGCATCATCGCCCTGGGAGTGCTTTCCAGTCCGGTGGAAACAGACAACGCGCCCCTTTCTACACCGCAGGAGCTTTCCAGCGGGCAAAAGGGCGCGACTCTTCCCTCTGCGCCTCCCCTTTCCGCGCCCAAAGCGGAAGTAGAAGAAGCATCGCTCCCCGCAAAACAGGGAAGCGCGGCAGCGGAAAAGGCTTTGCCGCCACCGGCAAATCTTGCCGCAAAGTCCGATGAGCATTCTTCCGGCACAAAGGAGGAAAAACACGATTTCAGCAGTTTTTTGCGTGAAGCGGCTGTCCTTACAAAGGCGGCGAATCATGCCGCCCCCCGCGCGACGACCAGCATTCCCACGCCTGTCGCCTCACACGCCTGGGGCGAACGTCTGGGCGAGCAGATCATCTGGATGACCAGAAACGGGCAACAGCAGGTCGACCTGAAACTCCACCCTGCGAATTTGGGGCCGCTTTCGATTTCCCTCAATATGGAAGGCGAGAAGGCGACCATCCATTTCACCGTCGCCACTCTGGAAGTGCGCCAGGCCATTGAAGACGCGCTGCCCCGCTTGCGCGAAATGATGGCTGCTACCGGCGTATCGCTGGGGCAGGCCGATGTGGATGAACAAACGCGCCGGGAGACAGAGGCATACAGCATGACCGGCGAACGCGAAGATGAAGAGCAAAACCTGCCGGGACAAAATGGCGAATATGCTGAAAATTCGGAAGGAACCCCGGACGCTGCCGGACAGCATGGGAGAAACCCGGAAAGAGCGTCTATACTGCCGGATATGGTAAACGGACATGCCATGCCGTTCGCGCATGCCAACGGCAGAGTCGGCGGCATTGATCTGTTTGCGTAAACCTTCAAGGAAGAAACTGTATGGCCAACGAAAAAACGCCGCCCGCGCAAGCCCCGGCAACTACGCCAAATAAAGGCAAAAGAGCGGTTATCATCCTTTTGGCGGCGGTTATCCTGTTACTTTTGGTCGCTATCGTGGGTGGTGGCCTTTACATGCTGAAGTCATCACAAGACGATTCCGACGACGATGAAGACGCAATCGCAGAAGTTAAAACACAGAGCAAGAAAAAGCTCTCCTATGACGCGCCGCCCATATTCGTCAAGCTCGATAAATTCACGGTCAACTTAAGACCCGCCGAGGACGGCAGCGGCGCCGACTCCTATATGCAGGCGGACATCACCCTGCAAGTGGATACCCTGGACGCGGACGCTCACCTGAAAAACCTGATGCCCCGCATCCGTAACGACATTACCTTCATCATGTCGGACAAACAGGCCGGCTTCCTGATGAGCAAGGAAGGCAAGGAGGCGCTTGCCGAAGAAATTCGGAATGCCATCAACCATATCGTCAATCCTTATCGGCGCAGCGATGGCAAACCGCCGGAAAGCCCGATAGTGGCGGTGTTGTTTGAATCCATCATCATTCAGTAGACACGGAGATTTTCATTCATGTCCGGTGATTTTCTCTCCCAGGAAGAAGTCGACGCCCTGTTGAAGGGCGTGAGCGGGGAAGAGGACGAGCCTGATATTTCCACTCAGGACGCAGGCGGCGTGCGTCCTTACAATCTGGGAACGCAGGAGCGCATCGTGCGCGGGCGGATGCCCACCCTGGAACTTATCAATGAACGCTTTGCGCGTTATCTTCGCATCGGCATATTCAACTACATGCACCGTCCGGTTGAGATTTCCGTAGGGCCGATCCGGGTGCAGAAATACAGCGAATTTATCCGCAATCTGGTTGTGCCTACCAATCTTAATCTAGTTACGGTCAGACCTTTGCGCGGCTCGGCGCTTATTGTGTTTGATCCCAGCCTCGTATTTCTGGTCGTCGACAACATGTTCGGCGGCGACGGGCGTTTTCACTCAAGGGTCGAGGGACGGGATTTCACCGCGACCGAGCAACGCATCATTCAGGGATTGCTGGGCGTGGTGTTCAACGACTACGGCAATTCCTGGAAGCCGGTCTTTCAGGTGCATCTCGAATACGTCCGTTCGGAGATGAATTCCCAGTTTGCCAACATCGCCACGCCTTCGGAAATCGTTATTTCCACCACGTTTACCCTTGAATTCGGCGGCACGGCGGCGGACATGCACATCTGCTTTCCCTACTCGATGATCGAGCCGATCCGCGATCTCTTGCACAGCACCATGCAAAGCGATCAGGTGTCGCAGGATAAACGCTGGACCAGCATGTTGCGGCGACAGTTGCAGGACGCGGAGATCGAACTGGTAGCGCAACTGGGTACGAATACCATTACCTTGCGGCAAATCCTCAACCTGCGAGCGGGTGATGTCATCCCCATGAACATCCCGGAAATCCTGCGGGTGGTTGTGGATGACATTGCCGTAATGGAATGTCGCTATGGGCAACAGGGCGGACAATACGCGCTGAAAGTGGAAAAATTCACCCCGATGGAACCGGATATTCCTCCTTTGGAGATTCCTTCCATGCAAGCAAATCCGGAGAAGGCCGCGCCTGCCGGAGAAGTAACAAAAGGAGAAATTAGACATGGCTGACGACGAACTTTCCGACGCGCTGGCGAGCATGGGCATGGACGCCGAAGCCGCCGGTGGAGAGGGCGAGATTTCTGAAGACGACTGGGCTGCCGCGATGGCGGAACAGGAAGTTTCCGCTCAAGCCGCTCCGGCAGCCGCTTCCAGCCAGGCCGCGCAACCTGCCAATATTTTTCCCTCCTTCAACGCGCCCCGCGCAGGCGCGGATAGCGTGATGAACGAACTGGACGTTATTCTTGACATTCCCGTCCAGCTTTCGGTCGAATTGGGACGCACCAAGATCACCATCAAAAACCTGCTCCAACTGGCGCATGGCTCTGTTGTCGAACTGGACGCGCTGGCCGGCGAGCCGATGGATGTTCTGGTTAACGGAACCCTGATTGCCCAGGGAGAGGTCGTCGTGGTTAATGACAAATTCGGGATTCGCTTAACCGACATCATCACCCCTGCCGAGCGGATGCGAAAGTTGGGGCGTTAACAGGTAGCAGATGTCAGGTATCAGGTATCAGGAAAACCAGCGAAGTCTTGTAGGTTGCAGGTGAGCGCGTCGAACCCCGGCCTACGGCTCTCATCCTTCCCATCCGCAGGAGATATTCTAATGTTACGTCATTTGCACATCGCGCTAATCGTCCTCGCTTGCACATTTGTGAGCCAACCGGTTCACGCTTGCATAATGCTGGCTCCACTGGAACTTGAAGATATCAGATATGCAGACGTGGTTGTTATTGGTCGTATTGTCGACTACAAGATCATTCTCGCTTCCGAGTTTCGGAAGCAGAAGCTGGCTGATCCAGATCTGTCGCCTGAGGGCCGAAAATTATACGAAATCCAAAGCTTTATAGATGACTATGCGCGTTTTGAGGTGCAGGTTCAGGAAGTCCTGAAAGGCAAAAAAGAGCTTAAGCTGATTACTGCCACTTGGAGTAATTTTAGCTTTCGCGCACCAGAAGAGTGGTTCACGGGTCCGTTCCTAATCGCTCTTCGCGATCCGCACTCGAAGATACCACCACTTCGTGGCCCAAGCGCGACCATCATGCCCAACAAAGAGCCGGACACTCTGACAGTTCTCGAGGCGCCGTGCGCCCCTGCGTTTATGTTTCCATATACTTATGATAATGAGTATGTTGCAAGCGTCATTGACAATATCAGGCAGATACTGAGAGAAGATGACAACGCGGGTGCTTCCAAAGACAACAACCCGTAGGTTGAGGTGAGCGAAGCGAACCCCAACGCTTTTGCATACCGCTATGCCCGTTGCTTCTCAACAAAGGAATTATAGTGATTCATTCAAATAAAGAGACGGTCATGGAGAATGCCTTGCTCCCCTATCTCGCTTGCGGGAGAGGGGTCGGGGGAGAGGGGCGACTGCGCCATGATTGCTTTTACGCCTGGAGAAAAGTGTATGCGCTTGAATCGAAAATGCTCTATGTGGAGCAGCGTGATGTGTAAGCCCCTCTGGTTTCTACCTTTTTTTGCGATAGCTTTTACGCAGTTGGCACATGCTGATAACGATCAGGATTGCGACAGCGAGATAGTCGAGGCGGTTGCCCGCTGGGCTGGAATAGATGGCAAGCTGGTCTCGTGGAACGAGGAGGGTGGCCTGATTGCCGCCGCAGCGTGCAAGACGATGCCAAATGCTCCGGGAACTACGATCGCGGCTATCGCATTTGACACCAATAGTGAAGGGCGGTTTAGGTGGGAAATTGATGGGCGCAAAATGGAGGTCATTGCTTTGGTCGAGGCAGGCAAGGTGGTTGCCGCCAATCGCTCCACCATCGTAGAAGACGCTGCCCTCAATGTCGGCTATTACCGTATAGACACCGCGCGGTACATATTGTCCAAAGATGTTCGCGCCTTCGGGGTCGTGTTTTACAGTGGTGGAAGCATTTCGCGCACAGTCGATGCAGGCTTCGAGAAAAAGCTGACCTTGTGGATTCGTGAGGGTGAACATTTGCGTGCCATACTCGACACCTACCTATATGAATTTATACGCATTGGTCGACCGAGTTACCACTGTGAACGAATAGCGCGGGCAGATATGACTATTGGAGTTGAGAAGACATCGAGCCATGGTTTTGCCGATCTTTCAATAACCGCGCATGTGGAGGAGTATGTGTGTGGTGAAGATGAAAGAGATTCGCTTACGGAAAGCACTATTCGTAAGGTTCTGAAATATGATGGGAAGTCATACGGCGTCGGCTTTCTCTGGTGGCATCCAGAGGAGTGGTAAGAGTCGGGATAAGCCAGCAACCCCATTTTGGAGATAGCCATGCCTCTTTATACCCTTTGCCCTCGTCGTCCTGTCAATCGCCGCTTTGTCATTACCTGCCGGGTAGATACGCCCGATCCGGCGGGGCAATGTTTTTCCCTGCCCGCATGGATTCCGGGCAGTTATTTGATCCGTGATTTTGCCCGTCATATCGTCGAGATTCGCGCCGAATCAGAAGGTCGCCCGCTGCGCCTGGAAAAGACAGACAAATCCACCTGGAAGGCCGCGCCCACGGCAAAACCGCTCACTCTCTATTACGAAGTCCATGCGGGCGAACTCTCGGTTCGCGCCGCCTTTCTCGATAAGAATTTTGCCTTTTTCAACGCCAGCAGCGTATTTTTATATCCGCGTGGGCAAGAGGAGGCTCCCTGCCAGGTTGAGTTACTGCCGCCAGAAGAAGGCCGCGCCGGGTGGGAAGTCGCTACATCTCTGCCCCGCCTTGGGGCGCGGCATGGCAACGGTTCATTCGGCCTTTACCGGGCGGAAAATTACGCCGAACTGCTCGATCATCCGGTATTGATGGGACGGCTGACCGAAATTCCGTTCACCGCGCATGGCATTTCGCATCGCCTTGTCTTGACCGGCGCGACTGACTGCAACCATGAGCGAATCGCCCGTGACCTGGGAAAAATCTGCTCCTGGCAAATGAATCTGTTTGGCGCGCCGGAAATTCCCGATCCTTACACCTTCCTCGTCATGGCGGCGGATTCCGGCTACGGGGGATTGGAGCACAAAAATTCCAGCGTTCTGCTTGTCGAGCGCGATAGCCTGCCTTCCCCGCATCTGCCAGACGACGAGGCCGCGCCGGAAGCCTATGCCAACTTTCTCGCCCTCGCCAGTCATGAGTATTTTCATCGCTGGAATGTTAAGCGCATTCGCCCTCTGGCTCTCGCGCAAAACAAATGGCAGCGCGAAAATTACACACGGCTACTCTGGTTCTTTGAGGGCGCGACTTCCTATTACGACGACCTTTGTCTGGTTCGCGCCAACCTGATTTCCGAGAATGATTATTTGTCCCGCCTCGGCAGGACCATAACCCAGGTTCGACAAACACCGGGACGGCATCGGCAAAGTCTTGCAGACGCTTCTTTTGACGCCTGGATAAAATACTACCGCCCTGACGAGAATACCCCTAACGCGCAAATCAGCTATTACAGCAAGGGCGCATTACTCGCGCTCTGGCTTGACCTTGAGCTGCGCTTGAAAAGCCTCGGCAAAAGAAGTCTGGATACCTTGCTGCGCGACCTGTGGACTTATCACGGCGCAAATGACAGCCCGTTGGCGGAAGAGGAGATTTTCCGGCACATAACCCGACTTGGCGGCACAGACACCGCGCGCGCGCTTAAAACATTTGTGGAAGGAACCGGCGATTTGCCGCTGGAACAAAGCCTTGCCCGCGTCGGTATCAGGATTGATTGGCGCGTGGAGGACAAAACGCCCTGGCTTGGCATTCGCTGCCAGGTAGAGCAAGGCAGAACCAGAATCACCCATGTGCTTGCCGACTCGCCCGCCGAACAGGCCGGACTGATCGCCGGCGATACGCTCCTTGCCCTGGCAGGGCGCGAAGTGGGCGGCGCGCTACCTGCCCTGCTTGCCCGCCTGCAAGCGGGGCAACCCGTATCCTGCCATTATTTTAGACGCGGGATGCTTGCTGAGACCAAATTGAGTGTACTGCCGCCACCTGCCGAAATAGCCAGCCTTATCCCCACCCCTGGCCCACGCGGCAAAAAAAGACGGGCGGACTGGCTGACAAAAGGCTGTTAATATAAAAGCTTTCCACATTTAAGGAAGGTCAACATAACTCCCGCAATGTGGCATAGTAAGAAGTGCATATTTGTATTATCAGGAGAAACACATGCAATTCACGATTAAGATCAAGATTTTTGTCCTCATCACCCTGGCATGGGTCGCGCTGGCAATCGTCAGTGGTTTGGGACTGTATTCCACCACAACCAGCAATAACGCCATACGCCAGATGAGCGATGAACTCATGCCCAAGATCACGTTGGTTCTCATGCTGCGCGAGCAAACCAACATCATGATGCGTCGCTTATACGAAACCGGCTCCAAAGCCACGTTTACTTACGAGGAACAGGTAGCGGAACTGAAACGGACGCTGGATCTGAAACGTGAGGCGGATGCCCAATCGCTACAGCTTTTTCAAACCTACGACGCCTTAAACAGAGATCGGGACGAGAAAGCCCTGTGGGATCAGGTGGTCAACACCTGGAACAGTTGGTATCCGGGAATTGGCCCCAACTTTACCCGTTCGGTGGAAATGGCGCTGAACAACCCCACACCGGAGAAGCTCCAGGACTTTTTTAACGAAGCCAACAAAATAGGCCCGCAATTTCGGGATAGAACCAATATGATCGCCAAAAATCTTGGCGAGATCAGTGATTTGATCATCCATCAGGATCGGGAAATCGCCCTGAATGATGAAAAAAACGCGCAATCCCTTCGCAACCTTCAGATCGGCATTTCGTTGCTGGCCGTGGTGGGCGTGCTGTTGCTGGGTATCGTCATCCAGAAAACAGTTGTCGGCCCGATTGAAAAAACACGCGACACGGTAAAAGACATCGAGCGGGAAAGCAATCTGCAATTTCGGGTAGATTACCAGTCGAGCGACGAGGTTGGCGAAATGGTCAAAGCCTTCAACGCGATGATGACCCGCCTGCAAGGCGCCTTCCGAAACATCAGCGAACGGGTCGGCGCTGCCAACGGCGCGGTGGAATCGCTCAACGCGCATGTTCAGCATGTGACAAGCTGCTCTTCCAGCCAGAGCAGTTCCACTGCGGCGATGGCCGCCTCAATCGAGGAAATGACTGTTTCCATCAGCGCCGTCTCAAGCAGCGCAAGCGATGTCCAGTCCAAAACGCATCAGGCAGTCAAAAACCTGGAAGAAGGCGGTCAGATCATTGAGCGCACCGTAACGGAAATGATCGAGATTGCCGAAACTGTCGCCCAGGCTTCCGACGTTATCAAAAAACTTGGTGAAGAATCCCAGCAGATTTCCTCAGTGGTGCAGGTTATCAAGGAAGTGGCCGACCAGACCAATCTCCTGGCCCTGAACGCGGCGATTGAGGCGGCACGGGCAGGCGAGCAGGGACGCGGCTTCGCGGTGGTGGCCGACGAAGTGCGTAAACTGGCCGAGCGCACCGCGCAATCAACCGGCGACATCAGCGCCATGATCGGCAAGATTCAGGTCTCTTCCAAAGAAGCCGTAAACGAGATGGATCAGGTCGTAAGCCAGGTGGAATCAGGGCAAGCCCTGGCGAAGACTGCCGGGGAACGGATTGCCGTAATCCGGAAAGAATCCAACCAGGTTTCCGAGGCGGTAACGGAAATCTCCAATGCCCTGAAAGAGCAAAGCCAGGCCTGTCATGACATTTCCAAACATGTGGAAAGCATTTCCCAGATGGCGGACGAGAGCAACGCGGCAGCGGAGAGAACCACGGGCAACATGGAGGAACTCAATCAGTTGGCCGGGGCGGTTGTCTCCAATCTTACGCTGTTCAAGATTTAGAGCCACTGTTCACTCAACACATAGTCATTGCCAGGAGCGTAGGCTTTGATGCAATCCAGAAGTCGGCTGTATGTGACTGCCCTGCTGGATTGCTTAGCAGACGCTCGCAATGACGATGTATGCACTTGAGCCAAAATCGCTCTAAGTGGAACAGCATTGGATTTATAGTGCTTCCCGCAAATAAAATGACTTTTATGCTGTGATTGGGAGAGGCGAACAAAGCTTCTGAGAGTAGCTTTATTTACGGAAAGCACTATAGAGCGGTTTTTGTTTAGCGCGGTTTCGGCTAAAGTGAGTACATTTTACGTACCCTATCCCGACCTTTAACCACACTCTCCCGCAAGCGGGAGGTCTTGCAGACAGCAATTGTTTTTCCCCTCTCCCACTTGTGGGAGAGGGTGCCACGAAGGGGCGGGAGAGGGACATCCACGCCTTGGCTGCTTTTCAGCATAGAGGAAATGAGTACACGCTTATAGTGCTTTCCGTAAATAAAGCTACTCTCAGAAGCTTTGTTCGCTTCTCCCAATCACAGCATAAAAGTCATTTTATTTGCGGGAAGCACTATATAGTGCTTTCCTTAATTTTATTTATAGTGCTTCTCGTAATTATTTTTACCCTTTCTTGCTTGCAGGATAGGATGTCTGAAGGTTGATAAAGTAAGATTATTTAGGAAAAGCACTATATAGTACTTCCCGTAATTAACTGGACTCTTGAATAATTTGTTCGATGGAATATTGTTGTTTGTTTTGCCATGTACGTTTGATGTTTGCCCATAGCTTTTCGATGGGAT
>Ga0099364_10002730_pt1 | contig 27988 bp, 29 predicted proteins | sample TergutTh196P3_FD_73070 | JGI IMG/M metagenome (GOLD analysis project Ga0099364, IMG submission 73070) | Microcerotermes parvus P3 segment gut microbial communities from Pointe-Noire, Republic of the Congo - Th196 P3 | ecosystem: Host-associated > Arthropoda: Insects > Digestive system > Gut ... | reverse complement strand
AGAGTGGCCAATGCCCGATACTGTTTCGTCTGAAGCTCTTTCCATGTGCCCTCGGCATGGGACTAAAACTAAATATGGTGATTTCCAGTTTTTTGTGCTTGACTGGAGGTCACTACATAACAGGAGTGAGCTGAAAAGGCAACGAAAAAAGCTCATGAAAGACGGCTTTTGGAAGAAGGGGGGAAAGAAAAAGAAGAAGGGCAAAAAAACAAAGAGAAGGGTAATAAGAAATACGGCGATTGGGGAAGTTTGGCTGTAAAATCTGCTAACATCGCCGTTGAAAATGCCATCCCCGCGATTTTCCGGCAGTTGGATGGCAATGGCCAGAGAAAAGGCGGTGGACGCAATGACTGATGCTGTGAAAGGCATTAACCTAACACCCGAGGCAAGCTTCGCAAACGACACAGGGTTTGTTTGGGGAGATAAGAACGTGGCAAATTTTTGCCCCATTGTCCATGGCAACGTAATAATGAAATCTGAAGGTGTTGCTCAACACCATGTCCGCTTTTGCTGTCTGCTGACGGACGGCACCGAAAGCGAATTGTACACCGTGCCAATCACGGAATTAGAAACCATTGATTGGTTTTCTCTAAATCCGAAGTTTCTGATAAACCCAGATTGCCGACGTGCACCAGAATACCTTGCGCACATTATCCGATGCAACCTAATATCCGCAGACACAGTAAATGAGCAACGTTTAGACCGCTTGGGTACACATATCACCAACGACATGCCCTCATATTTCACGGGCGACCGGCATATCCAGCCGTTAGGGTATGGCTGGCCGATTTCCGCAGAGTTGACTTGGGTGTCCACGGCCGCTTGCATGAGACGCATTTTTGCCTTGACTCCGCCTGCAAATTATTCCTGACGCTGGATGGAGAGGGCAAGAATAAAAAAGTCGGTCAAAGACGATTCATCAGCATACCTCTGAAAAAGCTGCGCTGAACTCCATCAACGACCCACTTGGGCAGGCAGCCTATCCTTTAGCCATAATGATATATTATCTATGCAAGCAACAATTAAGCTAGAAGCTGTACATAGGATTTATCATGAAAAGCTGCGGTAATATCGGACAAAACGTACTACATACCATAAGAGGAAGGAGGGCGTGGGCAATGCCAGAAGTTGTACTAACACCTAACCAGCAAGGCCGGTTTGAACACCACATAAAAATCGGCGCAATCGAGACATTACATAAAAAAGGATTGCTCACCGACCTCGTTTTTATGGAGGCCGTCAGAATCCAAAACGAAAAGGACAAAAAATATTTTGAAGTTGACGCAGGCTGAAAAGCTTGCGTCTTATTTTTTACTGTGTTAAAATCAATTTAATTATACAGCATGAGGTGTTGTGAAATGTTAAAAGTCGCTGCTTACTGCCGCGTATCAACAGATGCGGAAGACCAGACAAACAGCTTGCAAAGCCAAAAATCATATTTCAATGATTATATCAAAGGAAATAAAGACTGGAAACTGATTGGTATTTACGCCGATGAAGGCATCAGCGGAACACAGGCCAAGAAACGCCCGGAATTTATGCGGATGATACGGGATGCAGAAGATAAAAAAATCGACTTAATATTGACCAAGGAAATCAGCCGTTTTGCCCGCAACACTGTTGACAGCCTGCAATATACCCGTCAACTGAAATCCATCGGCGTCGGCGTAATCTTTATCAACGACAGCATTAATACACTGGATGCGGACGCAGAGCTGCGGTTGACAATCATGTCCTCAATCGCGCAGGAGGAAGTACGCAAAACCTCCGAGCGTGTAAAATGGGGCCAGAAACGGCGTATGGAACAGGGCGTTGTTTTTGGAAACGGCGTATATGGTTTTCATCTGAATAGGGGACAGTTATCCATCAATGATGATGAAGCAAAGGTTGTACGTCTTATTTACCATAAATTTTTGACCGAGGGCAAGGGTACACATATCATCGCTAGGGAACTGCGCGAAGAAGGTTATCAAAGCAAAAAGAAAAAAGAGTGGTCATCCGTAAACATTCTAAATATTATTCGAAACGAAAAATATTGCGGCGATTTGCTTCAAAAAAAGGAATACACGCCAAATTATCTTGACCACCGAAAAATCAAGAATTCAGGAGGCGAGGATAAGGTATTTATAAAAGACCATCATCCAGCCATTGTTGACCGGGACACATGGGAAAAAGCACAAATTGAGCTGCAAAGGCGTTCGCCTTCACAGGAGATTGTGCAAAGGTATTCCAACCGGTATTGGTGCAGCGGAAAGATAAAGTGTGGATACTGCGGAAACAGATTCGTTCAAAAGACCAATCAGCGGAAATATGGAGTGTACAGATATTTGGTTTGCAACAGCCAGTCAAGGCATGGCTCCCCAAAAACAGACCAATATGGCAATAATATTGGATGCGATAATATCAATGTAAACTATAAAACTTTGGTTTATTGCATGGAATACGTTATTAATTTTATAGCAAAAAACAGCGATAATATTTTTTCAGATGTGATGGACACAATCAGGCAGGCGCAAACGATATATCAAAGTATTGACACCGCATCATTGAAACGTAAAGTTGAATCATTGCAGGAAAAGAAGGATAAAGTGATTGACCTTTACGCCAATGGCATCCTCGGCATGGACGAGATAAAATCTATGGTCGAGAAGTACAGTGCGGAAATTAACGCAACGGAAAAGCAGCTGTCTGATTGCAATACATCCCTTTATACACTTCAGGAGCAGACAGATGCGATAAAGTCCACATTAGAGTCATTTTCGATGTTGGAGCACTCGGAAGACACATTCAAGCGGCTATTGGAACGGCTTACCGTTTATAACGACCACATTGAAATCAAATTCAATGATATTCCGTTTTCAGTTGAAATCCGGTATGAAACAAAAGGCGTAAAAATCTGGTATGAAACTACCATAACAAGCTGTAAAATAGTATAAATATTTTACAAGTATGGTGTATTGTGCAATCTTGTCCGATAAAGGCGGGGGAGGAATTTACTTTTGTACTTTAGTTTGGCATTGATTTTATAGTAATCTTTTGATATAATATGTGTATAATATTTACGGAGGTGTTTTTATGCCGACAATCAGGCCCAGCGCAGACTTGCGGAATAACTATAACGAAATATCATCTTTTTGCCATGAATATTCCGAGCCTGTATTTATTACCAAAAACGGAAAGGGCGACCTTGCCGTTTTGAGCATAGAAGCCTATGAAAGACTATGCGGAAAGTACGAGCTATACCGCCTCATTGATGAGGGACTGGAGGATGAAAAGGCCGGCCGGGTTCAACCTTTTCGTGAAGCTATGACTGAAATTCGCAAGGAATTGAGAAAATGACATATTCAGTTATTTCAGCAGAGTCCGCAAAGCGTGACGTCCTTGGAGCCGCGCAGTATATTGAGGAAAAACTGCACAACCCAATTGCCGCCGACCATTTATTGGACGAAGCGGAGGACGCAATCGGTTCTTTAGAAGAAATGCCGCATCGGCATCCGCTTGTAAATGACGAATACTTGGCAAGCAAAGGTATTCGCGTTTTGCCTGTTCGCAATTATCTTGCATTTTATGTGGTGCGCGAAACACAGAAAACAGTTGTGATACAGCGTTTCCTATACGGCAAAAGAGATTGGGCGGCGATTCTGAAAAGCAGTGATGTCCCGGAGGACGCAAAACCATAATATTTATACAGCCTCAATACAGTACAGATATAAGGCGCAGGATTGCAGAATCCTTGCGCCTTATTTTAATGGCATTATCGCTAACGCTACACCGACAGCCGAAGGTGCGATTGAAATAGCGTTGCATGAGCTTCCTGTAACGATTTTCGGAAGCTCATGCATAATCATCGGATACGGGCGCATCGCAAAGGTTCTGGCGCGCCTGCTAATCGCGTTCGGAGCGAAAGTCAGGGTTGCCGCGAGAAGCCACAGCGACCTTGCGTGGGCAAAAATAAACGGCTGCGAGGCGGTGAGCATCAATGAGCTTAGCCACTACTTATGCGATGTGGATTGCCTGTTTAACACCGTCCCCGTCACGATCTTGGGGGAGGAAAAGCTCTCGATCCTTCCGCGCCGCTGCCTTGTGATAGACCTTGCTTCAAAGCCCGGCGGCGTTGATTTTGAAATCGCCAAAACCCTCGGAATTAAAACGATCTGGGCGCTTTCTCTGCCGGGGAAGGTGGCCCCGTATACAGCGGGGGAGATCATCCTGTCAACCATCATGAATATTTTGACCGAAAGGGGGATCGCATAATGGATGTACGCTTAAAGGCCGGGTTTGCGCTTACAGGCTCATTTTGTACGTTTGACAACGTAATCCCCATTATGAAGCAGCTTGTGGAAAACGGTTACGACATAACCCCGATATTTTCCGAATTTGCATATGAAACCGACACGCGGTTCGGCAAGGCCGCTGATTTCGCGGAGAGCCTTAAGCAAATAACAGGCAATACGGTTATCCACACCATAACGCAGGCGGAGCCGATCGGCCCGTATGACCTGTTTGATGTTCTGGTAATAGCGCCATGTACCGGAAACACGCTCGGCAAGCTCAACTGTGGCATCACAGATACCAGCGTAACAATGGCGGCAAAGGCGCATCTTAGAAATGAAAAACCGCTGCTGATAGCGGTTTCCACAAACGACGCGCTGGGCGCCTCGTCTAAAAATATTGGCGGGCTTTTAACCTGCCGCAACGTGTATTTTGTACCGATGAAGCAGGATAGCCCCGACAGCAAGCCGCGCTCGGTCGTCGCGGATTTTTCAAAAATCCCCGAGGCCATCGCCCTTGCGCTTCAAGGAAAACAGTTGCAGCCGGTTTATTTATGAATCGTTAAATCGTCTTATCCAGCATGGCGAACGGGTTGAAGTTTTGCTCCTGTTTGTCGGGACGCGCCTGCGTTCTGGTGGTTGTCAGCCCTCCCGACGCGTATTGACGCCCGCAATCGGGGCAGGTGTCATAGAAAATCGCAACCGAGCTGTGCGTTACCTCGCGGTCTTCGGCTTCAGCCTTCGCCGCGTTTCGCATAACATGCTCGCGCTCATGCGCTGACACAGCCGCCGCCGACTGGCCGGGGGAGATACTTGTCGGCGTTTGAAAAGAAACGCCAGCGTCGTCCGATTGGTCAACATACTGACGGTCGCGGCATGTAGGGCATTCAATTTCGCCGCGCCTTATCTTATCACGGATATCCGCGTCGGCGTCGCCCTTTATCTCATTCGGGCGCCGCTGCATTTGCTGTGTCTGCTGTATACTGTCCTGCCAGCGCTGCATCATTTCAAGCTGGCGGTCGGTGCTGTCGCCTAAAAGCGGGCTGATTCTATCCGACATTTGATTCCCTCCTAGTGTTTTGGCGCACTTCGCGCTGTGCTACGTTCATTATTGGGCGTTTATCACTTCAAGAAATAAGTCGATATTGTCTTCAAAGCCTTTTATCAGCTTCTCGCGCTGCGCTGAGGGAATCTTTTCGGCGCGGCGAAAAAGCATGAGAATCTGCTTTTCCTGATCGTTTTGCGCCGTTGGAAGACCCGGATTTACGCCGCCAAAAAAATAATCCGTGGGAACCTTGAAAAAATCGGCGAGTTTTTTAAGCTGATACGTGTCGGGCACGGATATTCCGCGTTCGTATGCGCTGTAGCTTTGCCGTAATATGCCGAGGTGTTCCGCGACGTCGTCCTGAGTCATCTTTTGTTTTTTGCGGATCTCACGTAGTTTTTCCTTAAACATTTAACTACATAAACTTCCTTTCGGCAAAATTCTAAAAACATTATATAGTCCAAACCTAAAATACGTGTGCATTTTAAAGTGGTTTAATTATAGCAAATACAATTTGCAAAATCAAGGGTATTTATACCAATTCCATATTTTAATATGGAATTGGTATCGCGCATCTGTTTCGGTTACCTTTTGAAAAAAAGGTGAGAAACAGGCGCTCTTCCAAGCAAAAACCCCTGGCAATTCATTTGCCAGGAACAGGTTTTTACTTGGAATTAGTATTAGCAAAACCGCAAGCGCAAAAAACGCGCCCTCACAAACATGAGAACGCGTCATCGCGGCGGCTCGCCGCTGGAGCGGGCGATGAGAATCGAACTCACAACCGTAGCTTGGGAAGCTACTGTTTTGCCACTAAACTACGCCCGCGAATTGCAGCGTTATTTCGCCACAACAACTATGATAAATTTTTTTTTGGCTTTTGTCAATACTTAAATGATTTTTACGTCTGCGTCGTAATCAATATCCGGGAACCCAAACCCGAAAAGCCGCATGAAATCGTCGCGGTAACCGTCAATATCGGTTAATTCGCCGACCGTTTCATTCGTTACTTCGCCCCATATCCTGCCGACTTCTTCTTGAAGCGCGGGCTGCATTTCCCAGTCGTCCATACGGATGCGCCCGGCCTCGTCCACCGGGATTTCACCCGCGTAAAGCCTGTCTTTAAACATACGCGCCATCTGCCGGATGCAATCCTCATGCGTGCCGTTTTTCTTCATCAGCTTGTAAAGAATTGAGATATAAAGCGGCACAACGGGGATTGCGGACGACGCCTGGGTCACAAGCGCCTTGTTCACCGCTACAAAAGCTTTGCCGCCTTGCGTGGAAAGCAGGGAAGTGATCTGCTTTGCTTTTTCCTCTAAATCCTCTTTAGCCGTGCCGATAGTGCCGTTCTTGTAGACGGGGAAGGTAAGAGAGGGTCCGATGTAAGAAAACGCGGCGGTGACGGCGTTTTGTTCGATTACTCCGGCGCTGGTCATGGCCTTTATCCACAAAAGCCAGTCTTCGCCGCCCATGACTTTAACGGTCCCGGCGATTTCGTCTTGAGCCGCAGGCTCAATCGTCACGTCGTGAATTATGCCTGTGTGGAAATCAACCGTCTTGCTTTTGTATGCATCTCCTATCGGCTTTATCACCGAGGAATAAACCCCGCCGGTAACCGGGTCGCGCCGTTTCGGCGCGGCAAGGCTGTAGATGATTAAATCAACTTTCCCGCCGGGCAGCTTGCCTTTTATCAGACGGATCGTTTCCTGCTTTACATCGTCGGCAAACGCATCGCCGTTGATGCTTTCGGCAATGCGCCCTGAGTCCTTTGCGAGCCGCTCGAATTCGCGGTTGTTGTACCAGCCGGCTGTCGCCGTGCGGTTGCTTGACGCTTCGCGCTCAAAAAATACGCCTATCGTGTCGGCTTCGCAACAAAATGCCGCGGCAATCCTGCAGGCAAGACCGTATCCCGTGGAAGAGCCGATTACAAGAACGCGTTTCGGCGCCCCTTTAATCGGATTCGCTTTTGCGTATTCAACTTGGATTTTTACGTTTTCAGCGCATCCCAAAGGATGTGCCGTTGTACAAATGAATCCCCGTATTTTTGGCTTAATGACCATTTAAACTACCCTATTCCTCAAAAATATCGTGAATCGCGTTTACGGCTTTTGAGCCCATCTCCTTGTCAATCAAAACGGAGATTTTGATTTCGCTGGTAGAAATCATGTGGATATTAATACCTGCCTCAAACAAGGCTTCAAACACTTTTGACGCGACGCCGGGATTGCTTTCCATACCGGCGCCGACAACCGAGACCTTTGAGATATTATCATCGGCGGCGATCCTTGTAAAGCCGATTAAGTCTTTGTTTTCGTTTAGGATGTCCATAGACGTACGCATATCGGGCAAAGCGGTTGTAAAGGTTATGTCCTTTGTATTGTCGCGGCCTATGGACTGCAAAATAATATCGATGTTTACATTGATTTTCGCAAGCAGCGAGAAAACCTTAAAAGCAATACCGGGGACGTCCTGTACGCCGACAATTGAAATCCTTGCGACATTGTCGTCCTTTGCTATACCCTTTATCAGCATTTTTTCCAATTTCGCCACCTCTTTCACGATTGTGCCGGGTTGACACTCGATACTGGAGAGCACCTCCAGCGGTACGTTATATTTTTTCGCCATCTCAACGGAGCGGTTATGTAAAACCTGTGCGCCAAGCGTTGCAAGCTCCAGCATTTCATCATACGAGATGGCCTTTAGCTTTTGCGCGTTCATGACGATTCTGGGGTCGGCGGTATAGACGCCGTCAACGTCTGTAAAGATCTGACACTTGTCGGCGTGTAACGCCGCTGCGATCGCGACCGCGCTTGTGTCGGAGCCGCCGCGTCCAAGCGTCGTGATGTCGTCGTACCGGTTGATCCCCTGAAAGCCTGTGACAATCACAATATTACCTTTTGAAAGCTCAAGCTCGATTCTGTCGGTGTCAAGCCGCCTGATCCTTGCCCTGCCGTGGTTGGAATCGGTCAAAAATCCGGATTGCCAGCCTGTCAGCGCGACGGCTCCGAAGCCCATATTTTTAAGCGTCATAGCAAGCAGCCCTGCGCTGATTTGCTCACCGGCGGACATAACAAAATCAAGCTCCCGCTTAGGTGGGATATCGGTAAGCTCCTTTGCCTTCGCGATGAGCTCGTCGGTAAAATCGCCCTGCGCCGAAACGACGGCGACTACGTCGTTGCCCTGTGATTTTTGCGCGACGACACGCTTCGCGACGCGCCTTAGCTTTTCGGCGTCGGCAAGTGAGCTTCCGCCGAATTTCTGTATGATTAATGCCATAAAAAGATTCTCCCAATTATTTATTCAGATTCAAGTACGCGTATTTTCGAAAGCAGGCTTAAGCCCTCGGCGAGCTCATCGATTTCACACTCCGGCATTTTCGCGGTTAAAAACGCAGCTTCCCCGGGTCTTTGCCCGTCATGCGACAGGAAAGTGACGCCGCCAAACTTATCATTTATTTTTTCGGCGCTTACGTCCCGATTAATGGCGCACCTTATGTACATAACAACAGATTCGGATTTTGCGTACGCGACGTTGTCTTTACCGCTATCGGTCCAGTACAGGCTATCGATATTCCCTCTTGCGTTGATGCAGTCTATTACGTCGCCCACAACGGCCGAGGCAGTGGGAAACTTTCCGGCCCCTTTGCCGTAAAAGACAACGTCTCCCGTTGAATCCCCGCGGACCAGTATTGCGTTAAACACGTCGTCCACGCTTGAAAGCTGGCTTTCGTGGGGTACTAGGGCGGGGCCTACGCGCACGAAGATTTTGCCGTCGCCCGTGCGGTGCGCCTGACCGATGAGCTTGACAACGCAGCCTGAATTCCCGGCGTATAACACATCGTCAAGCGTAATATTCCTGATTCCTTCGGTGTGGACAAGCTCCGGGTAAACGTGGGAGCCGAACGCGAGCGACGCCAAGATGCATATCTTGCGGCACGAATCATGCCCGTCGACGTCCGCGGTCGGATCGGCTTCGGCGTAACCAAGTTCCTGCGCCATTTTCAAGGCGTCGTCAAAGGGCATACTTTCTTTTATCATTTTTGTCAGGATGAAATTTGTCGTACCGTTTAAGATACCTGCAATTTCATCGATTTCATTTGCGGCAAGACATTGGTGCAGCGGCCTTATTATCGGAATCCCGCCGCCGACGCTCGCCTCGAACAAAAAGTTTACGCCGTTTTCTTTCGCAGTCTTTAAGAGCTCCGCGCCCTTTTCGGCAACCAGCTCCTTATTGGACGTAACGGCGCTTTTACCGGCGCGGAGGCCCTGCATTATATAGTCGTAAGCGGGATGCACTCCGCCCATGACCTCAACGATGACTTTGACGTCCGCGTCCTTTACGATTACGTCAAAATCTTTTGTAAATTTATCCTTGTACGGGCAATCCGGAAAATCCCTTATATCAAGGATATATTTAACGTTGATTTCAGTTTTGGCACGCCTTGCGATACCCGAGGCGTTTTTTAAAAGCAGCTCCGCGACGCCGGAGCCGACGACCCCATGACCTAAAACAGCAATTTCAATCATCCGGCCCACCTTTTTCCTTCCTGATTCACATCCTATGACATCATAACATTTTTTGCGCGTTCATGCAAATGGTTTGCGGTAATAAAAAGCGCACAAGCGGAATAATGATTGGTAAGGGAAGGGGAGAGAGCATGAATTTATGGCAAAAATGCGAGCTTACGGCAATTTATATCATCGCCGCCATGCTTGTGGTTTCGCTCACAAGCTTGGGCACAAAGACCGTTCGCGCGTATAAGGCGGATGCAGTGGAGGATAAATATCCGTCATTATATGCGGAAAAGACCGCGGAGCCATTAGCTCCGGGGCAAAAAACGGTATATTTTACTTTTGACGACGGACCCAGCAAAAACACGGAAAACATCCTTGACGTGCTTTTGGAGCATAACGTCAAGGCCACATTTTTTGTTTGCGCGCAATGTGCGGACAGCGTCGACGTCCCGGCCATTCTTAAAAGGATGCTGAAGGAGGGACATGAAATCGGGCTACACACCTATATGCACGATTTTAATAAGGTTTACCGCTCTTTGGACGATTATCTTGACGATTTAAATCAAATCAATGATTATATTATTGATTCGACAGGCTACAGGCCGAATATATTGCGGTTTCCCGGCGGCAGCGGTACTGTGAACGCAAGTCCCGCAATGATAAAGCAGATCATCGCGGAAATCACGCGCAGGGGGTACACATATTACGATTGGGACATTGACACCGGAGATTCCACAAAAACCGTATACCCCGCGGAAACCCTGCTTGACAGAATCATAAAAAATACAAAGGACCGGCAGCGTGTGATTATCCTGATGCACGACAGCCCCTTGCCGAAAACGACCCCCCAAGCCGTAAGGCTTGCCATACCGGCTTTGCGCGAGCAAGGATATGATTTTGATAAGCTTCCCGCTTAATCCGCATTCCAACCGGCTTCGCAGCTTGCGATAACATCCTGCCAGGTGGTATCACGTTCTGTAATATAATTTTGGATATTTACCGACAGTACATTTCTCGCCCAGCCCCCGGGCAGTCCGTTGTGTATTTGCGGCAAGCACATATCGGCGCGAATATAGCTTAGTATTTGCCTGTGCAAAACAATGCCCGTATCGTGAGCGGAATATAAAAACGGAGATAACTCTTTTATTTCCCCGGAAAAATAAGCGGCTCCGCTGTCCGAGGTATAGAGCCATTTCAGAAAATCCACGGCCCCGTCGGCCTCTTTTTCGCCGGAGCTCGCGTTCACCGCCCAGTAAAACGGCGCGCCGGTGTAGACGGCAGGCGTTTCAAAATCAATCAGCGGAACCGGTATAAGCGATACGCGGCCTTTCATTGAAGGGTTTAAATCAAGTATCCGGTTGTAAGAGCCGGTATTTTGCAAAATCACAGCGACCCTGCCGTTTGAAAAACTCTCAAGCTGCATATTGTTCGTGACGCCCATCGAGCGCCCCCAGTCGTTTCTTGAGGATGAAAAACGCATCATCAGTTTTAGAATTTCTTCTCCCGATTGCGTCTCCGCGATGGACAGCGACGGCATAAACGCAGCGTCGCCCGCAGATTTGAATGTTCCGCTTAAAATAATATCGGAAAAACATCTTTCCAGAAAATTTTTATCAAGCGCGGGGAACTCCGTAATCGCCTCAAGCTCAGGAAATATTTCAGATAATTCCCCGGAAATAATTTTTTCGTTTAATTTTAAAAAAGCATTCGTCAAATCGTCAAGGCTGCGGATTTCCAGCATAGGTATTTCGGCGTAGTCGAAAATATCCTGATTTATGATGAAGCCTACCGTTTCCAAAGAATAGGGGACGCCAAGAATCGCGCCTTCCTCGTTTGCGGTTATGCCGGCCGATGCGCCGTAAGCATTATGCGCCCATTCATTACCGCTTAAATCTTTTATATATTCCCGCAAGGAATCAAATTCGCTTCTGTGGGAAAAGGTAAACAAATCGACCCGTTCGCCTGAAAGCAATTTTGACCTCAGCGTAAAGAAATAATCGGTTTCATTGATTGTTTGCATTGAAAAGGTAATGTCTTTACTCGATTCAGACGTGTAAAGCTCATATGCCTTACTCAACTCAAACACTGAATTCGTGCGGTATATTAGCGCATTTATCGCAGTGTTTCCTGAACGAGTGACAGGAAGTTCATTTTCTTGCAATAAAACGCTGTTACTTTGTGTACTATCCGATATAATAGGATTGTAAATTATTGATGTAATAAATACACTAATAACAGAAAGTAATGTCAATACTGAACGGATGATATATGATGATAACAACAAAAACGCCCCCTAACCCAAAAAGAGTATGGGGGGCTCGAAGATAAAATATACGCAGGTACGCTTTAACTATTCTTCAAAATGGTCAAACTTATCAAGTACGTCGCGTGAGGGCGTGTACATTGCTATATGGCCGTTAATAAACGCCCCGCGCTTGACCTCAAGCTCATCGGTGGAAATATCGCCGATAATCGTGGTTGTGCTTCCGATAGACAAGGCGTGGCGTATGTCGAGGTTGCCTTTGATTTTGCCGTCTATTTCAGCCTGCTGAGCGCGTACGTCGCCTGTAATCCACGCATCGCTGCTTATGCTGATTACATCGTCGCATTGTAGGCTGCCGTCAATCTGCGCGTCCATGACATAAGCGTTTGCCGCCGAGGTATTCCCGCGTACCTTTCCGGCAATAACAATATTTGATTTGCAGTCAATATCGCCCAGAACCTGTCCTAGTAAGCGCACGGAGTCATCGGTTTGAAGAGCGCCGCGGATAACCGTATTTTTTGAAATAATCGTTTTGTCGTCGCTATAAAGGTCTGTGCGGTCAAAATCATAAACCCTGCTGCCATATGCGGACGCCGCCGGAACCTTGCCCTTACTTGCCGCAATGGACGCATCGTCCTGTGTTTCGTCGATTGAGGCGGAAATATTATCATCATCATCGTCCTCGCCGATAGCCTGAACCGGGGAGGAGGCCGCGAAAAAGTTATGATCAGGCTGTATATCGCCGGTTTCGTCCGCATCGTCCGTGTCGTCTATCACGGAACTTGCCTGAATAAACGAATTCATGACCGCATGGTCGTCGGCAGGAGCGGGAGGAACCTCATCTTCCGGAAAAGGCTCGATATATGGAGCGTCATAGGTATCGTCGCCCGTAGCGCTTTGGATAGGCGAAACCGCCGAGTCAAGCGGCTTCGCGATACCGAAATCACTATTTTCTTCGTCGTTTTCTATGTTTTCCGGTTTTGTGCCATTTGAACCGTTGAATAGATCTCTTTTCACGCTGTTGAGCGCTTCAAGGAAATCGTCTTTCAAGCCCATACAACACAACCTCCCAATCTGTTTTTTTATCGTTCATATAGTATGAAAACGCCCCATTACCGCCCGGTTTTGGGGTTGTTGTTGACACCTATACCGGTATCCGGATTTATATCATCCGTATCGGAGCCTGAATCTCCGCCGGAGCTGCCGCTTATGTTTGAGTCGTTTACTAGAGTTCCCGGGGATTTGTTATTGGAAAGCGATCCTTCCGGAATTTCAGAAGCGCCTCCGGCGATTTGCGTTACGCCAGAAAGGGGAGCGCCGCCGCCTGCCGCTTCAGTATCGGAGGAATCCGCACCGTTATCGGATAAACCCGTGGATTCTCCGGCAGGGGGGTTGTCCGTCAAAGAGCCGTCGCTATCGGAGATGCTTGTTCCATCAGGGTCTATCACATATCCGCCGCCGGGAGTATCCTGTGTATTTTCAGGCGCGGATAAGGGCGCAGAGTTTTGAGATAGCGGCGTCTGAGCACTGTCGAGCAGCTTTATAATCTCCCTGTTTGTGTCAAGAATCTGCCGGCCGAGCACAAACATTAATATAGCCGGCAAAAGCAGGAGGAGAATCATAAAAGCGTAAATTAGATTTTTAATTCTGCGGACTCTCTGTTTATTTATCATCTTTCACATACGTCCTTAAAAATAATACACCTATATTAGTTTAGTGTATTATACTGTCATTGTCAATAGATTTATAGAAAATAGTAGCATAAACCCATCTATTTATTTATTATAATCTTTGAGAGCGGAGACGCTTTTGCGGCCTTTTCAATTTGCTTGTCGGATACATGTGTGTATATTTCGGTAGTAGCGAGATTTGCGTGTCCCAATACCTCTTTGAGCACCCTGATATCAACGCCGCCATGCTGGTACATCAGCGTCGCGGCCGTATGCCTAAGCTTGTGAGGGGAATAGCCTTTACAGGATAATCCTGAATGCTTTAGGCATTCCTCGACAATCTGCTCAACTCTGCGCGCTGTAAGCCGTGTACCGCGCCGTGAAAGGAATAACGCGTCTTTTTCAGTGGCCTTTACAGGCTGTTTTCTTATTTTTAGATACTGTTCCAAGGCATAAACGCAGGATTCGTTTAAGTAAACGATGCGCTCTTTGTTTCCTTTGCCAAGCAGCTTGACGGTATTGTCGCGGATATCGCTTATATTGATTCCAACAAGCTCCGAAAGGCGCATACCGCAGTTTAAGAAAAATGTTATGATGCAGTAATCGCGCTCTTTATGCGCGGTATCGACGCCTGATATCAGCGCGATGCTTTCTTCAAGGGTTAAGTATTTCGGCATTAATTTTTTAAGCGAGGGCGTCTCAAGGTCTTTAACCGGATTTTCACTGAGCAAACCGGCTTTCGCCGTTAGATATTTAAAAAACGAACGGATACAGCTTACTTTACGTGAACGCGTTTTGGAGTTATTTTCACGTTCCGACATTGTATAGTTTAAAAAGCCATATACATCCGATAACGTGATTTGCCTGATAAGATCAATATCGATATCCGAAATATCGATTTCATGAAAATCTAAATCAGACGATATATCCGTCTTGACAGACTTCATATATCTTAGGAAAATCCTCAAGTCGGTATGGTAAGCGTCAACAGTTTTTAAAGAGCGTCCGCGTATTGTAAGCATATAGTATAAGAAATCCTTAAGTATTTGCGGACAATCATGAAACCTCTTAGTGGCAGGCATTTTCTTATACTCCTTTTTTTATTTTTTCAGCCCCCCTACTTCGCTAAATTTTTATTTAGCGAAGTAGACTGTTATTATTTTACACTCAATTAAGAAGTTTGTCAAGTGTCACTCTTGACGACTGCCGCGCGGGTCTATTTATACCGTTTCAACCGGATATTTTATTTTTAACACTTTTGACTTGATAAAATTATAATTATAACTATAATAATAATTGTAACTTTTATTTTTATGAGGAGTTTTCGCAAAATGGCTTTTGAACAACTTGAGATAATTATCATTATTGCGATTATGGTGATGATTCTTGCTGCAATCATCATCGGCGTACTTAGCTGGATGAATGATTCCGGCTCAGACATGTCGCTCAAAAACTATAAATATCAAAAAAAATCTTTTATGACCCAGAATGAAATCGCCGTTCTAAGAAGCTTGTATAAAATGTCATCGCAACATAATTATCTCATCTTCACAAAGGTAAGGATGTTGGATTTGATTGAACCGTCTAAAGGTATGAGCGGAAGTGACAGAAAAGCGGCCGAGCACCAGATTGGCTGGGAATGCGCCGATTTTGTTTTATGTGACAGCTCAACATTCCAGCCTGCTTTGATACTCAGGCTGGCCGACAACGCGGATGACCGGACCCATAGCAGCCGTGACCGGGCGTGGCGGCAAAAAATAGACGCTTTCATGGCAGATGCGTATGCATCCGCTGATTTGCCGGTTTTATATATCCGCAATACGAGGGATTTGGAAGAGGAAATCAGGTTCCTCCTAAGGCTGCCGGTAAAGGCGCCGGAATCACAAAGAACATTGTCTGAATCTCCGCCATCACAAGATGCGCCGTCCTGATTATGGACGGCGTTATTATTTAATAAAATAATGGTAGTATATTTTTTATATAATAAAAGAAAATATAAGAACCATGACCCGTTACCGAAATCAAAGATTTCGAACGGGCGCCCCAGAACCTTAAAACAGCAAAAGCAGACGCAAAGCGCCTGCACGCGGCTTCGCCGCTTACTAATTGCTTCGCAATCAGCTTTTGTGTTATAAGAACCATGACCCGTTACCGAAATCAAAGATTTCGAACGGGTGACCAGAGCCTTGTTGCTTCGCAATAAGATTCTGTATCCATATTCGGGAAAAGGTGTGAGGCCAAATGAATATCATAACATGCGACGAGGAATGCCGGCATAACAAAGACGGATACTGCTCTTTAAACCATATCTCGAGGCTTACAAACACAAGCGCATTAAGCGGCGCTAAATGCGGATATTTCAAAGCTGCGCCTAAAACGGCTAACGCAGCAAGGAATCAATCGCCTGAGACAAATTCTTCACGGGGTATAACATGACGCCGGGCACGCTTATGACGCCTTTTGCCGAATGCTCCGGCAAAATCAGCTTCGTAAACCCAAGCCTTGCGCATTCGTTCACGCGCTGCTGGGCGTGCATAACGGATCGGATCTCACCGGCAAGTCCGATCTCGCCGAAGGCGGCGACGTTTTCGTCCACGGGCTTGTCGAGCAGATTTGAGATCAAGGCAAGCGCGACAGGCAAATCGGACGCGGGCTCGTCCAGCTTTAAGCCGCCTATGATGTTGATATAGGTGTCAAGGTTGCCGAAAAAATACCCGCAGCGTTTTTCCAAAACAGCAATGATTAATGTCGCGCGGTTAAGGTCAAATCCGGTCGCCATCCTTCTCGGAGTTCCGAATCCCGTCTTTCCGGCAAGCGCCTGTACTTCGGCAAGAATCGGCCGGGTGCCCTCCATAACGCACGCCACACATGTGCCCGACACCCCTGACGGACGGCCTGAAAGCAGCGTCAGAGAGGGGTTTTCCACGTCCGACAGCCCTGTGTCCCCCATCTCGAACATACCGATCTCATTTGTAGAGCCGAACCTGTTTTTTACGGCGCGCAATATCCTGTAGCTCGATAACCGCTCGCCTTCAAAGTACAAAACGACGTCCACCATATGCTCTAAAACCTTTGGTCCCGCGATTCCGCCGTCCTTGTTGACGTGTCCTACCACAAAAACCGGGACGTCGTTTTCTTTTGCCATCCGCATTAAAAGCTGCGTACATTCCCTTACCTGCGTCACGCTGCCGCTCGACGAAGTAAGCTGCGAGAAATGCATTGTCTGAATCGAGTCCACCATCACGATGCCCGGCCTTAGACGCGCGGCATGGCCGAGTATATTTTCGATGTCGGTGTCCGCGGCCACGTATAGGTTATCGCCCGGAATGCCGAGCCGTTCCGCGCGGAGCTTGATTTGTTTTGGGCTCTCCTCCCCTGCCGCGTATAAAACGGTATTGTTTTTACAAAAGAAGCTGCAAACCTGTAGCAGCAAGGTGGATTTGCCGATGCCGGGGTCGCCGCTTAAAAGTATCACGGAGCCGTCGACCACGCCGCCGCCAAGTACGCGGTCAAGCTCGCAGAGGCCTGTATCGTTGCGTATTTCAATATCAAAGTCAATCTCGCAAAGCTTTGAGGCTTTAGGAGTAAATCGTTCGTTTAACGTGTGGGCTTTTTTGTTTTCGCGCGGGATTTCGATTTCCTCCAGCGTGTTCCAATGCGCACAGGACGGGCATTTACCGTACCAGCTATGGGATTCAAGTCCGCACTCGGAGCAAACAAAGCTTGATTTTTGTCTTGCCATCTGTTTTAACTTCCCCTTTATTCATTTCACTATTTAAGCGCGGTTTCGCTTAACTCTAAGAGATTTATGGTCGATGTAAAAATGACAAAGGCAATCTTGCTTTGGTATTCATCGTCGGTTAACAGCTCCGCTTCGGCTGAGTTTGACAAGAATCCGCATTCAACCAGTACGGCCGGGCACTTCGCCTGATGCATGAGGAACAAATTTTTCCCCGCCTTTTTTGTTTTCCTTTGGTTTTCGGGCTGTAGCATCGACGCAAAATGATCCTGTAAAATCTTTGCGTACTGCTCGCTTGCCGGATTGTTCGGGCTGTAGAAAATCTGCGTCCCCTTCGATCTGCGGTCTGTGAACTTGTTTTGGTGTATGCTGATGAAAATGGTGTTCGGGTCGGCGGACGCAATTTTAAGCCGGTTGTTAAGATCCGAGGTTTTCTGCTTTCTGACGCTTGTGATACCTTCGTCGTGTATCGACATATCGGTTGTGCGCGTCATGATTACATCAAACCCGTTCAATACAAAAAAATCCCGCAGCATCAGGCTTATTTTAAGATTAATATCTTTTTCCAGGATTTCGCCGCTACGGTCTACCGCGCCGCCGTCCATTCCGCCGTGGCCCGGGTCTATCACAATGATCGGCAACGTATTTAAATCCGCCATAACCGGCTTTACCCGCGTAATAAAACGAATCGAAACCGCCACAAGAACAACCGCCGTTAAAAATACGAAAAGAATAACGGCACGTTTTAGCTTTGCCACAAACATCACCTCAAAATAAACTATGCGCGATGCTTATGGTTATATACCGGCTTCTTGTTGCTGTTATTTCTTTATACCGGTATCCTTAGCCGGTCCCTCAAACCGTTTTTTCAGTTTGCGGTAAAAATTCTCAAGGCCCTTGTCTCCCCCGTTATCGGGAAACAGGCAAAACGGCATGCTGTCTGTGTTTTTATGGTTTATCACACAAAGGCAGCATTGCTTTTGCCTTGGGCATTCCGTTTTCGGGCATGGGCATTCTTTATTTATGCATTTCATTTTAGTAACCCTTTCTTTTCTATCTTTTGTAATAGTACCAAACGAAATCTGATTTTTCAACTGTTACTTTTTATGCATTTTGCTTTATTGCGGTTAAATCTTGTAAAACGCAGGCCTATATGATATATTGGTTATTAAGCAAAATTAAAATGTTTCACACGGAACATTTTACATCCCATTAAACAGGAGTTCCAAATGAAAAAAGCAAAACTTCCGCTGCCGGGATTCCGCACGATAAAAACCGCGATTGCAATCCTTGCGTGTTTGCTGCTTTATTCGGTCATCGGCCGCGAAAATGTACTGCTTGCGTTATTTGCAACAATCCTTTCCATGCATGATTCTATCAGGCGCTCCGTGAACGACGGTATAAACCGTATCATCGGCGCGGTGATTGGCGGCGCGTTCGGCATTTGTGTCGTACTGCTTGCGGGCGGGCTTCGTGACAGCGCGTTCTTGTGGTATGTGATCGTATCCGTCGGCGTTATCGTTTTAATTTGTTTTTTCAATGTGATAAAGCGCAAAAACAGCATTGCGATCGGCTCTATCGTATTTCTTATCATCATGCTTGACACAAGCCTCAAAAGCCCGTTTATGTATGCAACCGACTATGTGGTCGACACAGTAATCGGCATATGCATAGCGCTTTTCGTAAACCAGCTGCCACTTGGAAACTTAAACGACCGCGGTATGCTGAAAGCCGTATTCGAAAAGCAGGTTAAGCTAAATTATAAAATCTATTCAAGCAAGAACCGCAATGTGACCAAATGGAGCGGCGGTGAAAGCACGGAGCTTTTGATATTCCCCGCTGACGCTCAGTTCGAGGACAGAAGCTTTGACTGGCGGATTGCCGCGGCTAAAACCAGCGCTACGGAGTTTGAATTCTCAAATCTTGGCGGATTTATGCGGCATATCATGATTTTAGACGGCAATGTAACGATGGTACACGACGGTCATCATACCATATCGCTTAAACCTTTTGAGCAGGACTATTTTGACGGCGCATGGAAAAGCAAGGGCTTCGGCGCATGCAGGGATATGAACCTGATACTGTCCGAAGATTACGAGGGAAAACTGATAGCATGCGAAAACAACGTATCCTGCTTTTTAAAAGACATCACGCAAAACCATTTTTTAAATTCCCATTGCGTTGTTTATTGCCCTTCCGGCCAGATTTCAATTGCGGCGTTTTGTGATGAAAAGCTTATCATGAAAATTGATTTGGATGAGGGCGAGCTCATTTTATTTGAAAACCTCGACTCTGCCGGCGGCGTTTTGAAATTTATTCCGTATGCGGAAAAAACGGATTTCCAAAAAGCTGTCTGCATTGCCGCGTACATTGCCAAAAAACAGGCCCCCAAGCCCTTAAATCCAAAGCTCATAAAGGAGTGAAACCGCATGGGAAATAAACAAAGGATGATATTTATAGTTGACGATGACGCAACGAACCTTGCGCTTGGCCGCGATACGCTCGGTGATTACTACGATATCCTGACGCTTAATTCCGGTGCGCGGCTTTTAAGGGTCCTTGAAAAAACGATCCCGGATCTTATACTTTTAGATGTTGAAATGCCTGAAATGAACGGGTATGAGGTCATGCGCCACATCAAAAGCAAGCCTGAAACGTCAAATGTTCCCGTTATTTTCTTAACGGCAAAAAGAGACGGCGCAAGCGAGCTCGAGGGCTTGTCGCTTGGCGCAATCGATTACATAAGCAAACCGTTTTCCCCGCCGCTTCTGCATAAGCGAATTGAAATCCATTTGCTTGTTGAATCCCAGAAACAGGAGCTGGTTGACTTTAACAACAATTTGCAAAGCATGGTCGAGGCGCAGACTAAAACGGTTATTGAGCTGCAAAACGCCGTTTTAAGTACAATGGCGGATCTCGTCGAGCGACGTGACGACATAACCGGCGGTCACATCGAGCGAACACAGGCATACTTGAAAGTCATGCTCGCCGCCTTAAAAGACGCCTCCATCTATAAGGAAGAAATTGATTCGTGGGACGTCAATCTTGTCCTGCAATCGGCACAGCTGCACGACGTCGGGAAAATTGCGATAAAGGACAGCATTCTTCAAAAGACGGAAAAACTCACGGAGGAAGAGTTCGAGCAAATCAAGGAGCACCCGACCTTTGGCGGGAAGATTATCGATAAAATCAAGGAAAGCACAACACAGCAGTCTTTTTTGGATTATGCGAAAGTCTTAGCTGAATCCCACCATGAAAAATGGGACGGCAGCGGTTATCCGAAAGGATTAAAAGGCGAGGATATCCCGCTTTTGGGGCGCCTTATGGCTGTTGCCGACGTCTATGACGCGCTGATTTCAGAGCGGCAATACAAAAAAGCGCTCTCCCACAAGGAGGCGGTCGGCATTATGCTCGACGGCAAGGGAAAGCACTTTGACCCGGTTCTGATAGACTTATTCCTCGGGATTTCAGATCAATTCGATGAAATCGCCACGCAGTTTGATTAATACACTGATATACCGGCAAAAATAAAGCCGGAGGTGATATTAAGGTGGCGAAAAAGCAGGAAAAAAACAAGGAAAACACATTGTGGAGCAAGAATGACGCAAAAATTTCAGACAAGGCGTTAAGCTCCGGGATTACACAGCCTCATAACGCGAAAAAGGAAGCCCTTGGACGAAATACCGACCAGAGCAAATAACTAAAAAAGTAAGAACGTAAGGCTCCGTGTATATCTTTGGATATGCACGGAGCCGCGCATTTAACCCAAGCGTGCCTGTATGCGCGGATGCAAGCTGCTAAGCCTCCTTGTTTTTATCCGCGATCATAATAACGATTCTCTGCATTACAATAAACAAAAACAAAAGTACTCCGACGGTTATCCTTGCGTATCCCGACATCAGGTTGCCGAATGTGACGAACTTGCGGATAACCCCTTGCGTCATAACGCCGAACATAGAGCCCAGCGGATATCCGATTCCGCCTGAAAGAAGCGCCCCGCCTATAACGACCGATGCGATAACTTCCAGCTCCATGCCGATCAAATGCCTTCCGAACCCTGAGAACATGTGAAGCGCAAAGGCAATCCCCGCAAGCGACGAGCAAAATCCGTTAAACGTGTAGATAAAAATCCGCGTGCTTTTAACGGGCAGGCCCATCAGCCTGGCCGACTGTTCGTTGCCGCCGATTGCGTAAATGTTTCGCCCGAGCTTTGTTGCGTGCATCAGGATAACGCTGACGATTAAAATAGCTAAAAATATAAATACTCCGATCGTAATATTGACCTTGGCATTTGGATTGTTGACATTGAGTACATCGTTAAGCTGTATCCTCCACTCGCCCAGGCCGTTAAACCACGCGTCACGGATAGGAATCGAATCTATGCTGATGATAAAGCACAATCCCCTTGCGAAAAACATACCGGCAAGCGTCGCTATGAAAGGAGCCACGTTGAAAACCTGTATCAAAACGCCCATAAGGAAGCCAAGAAGCGTGCCGGCGAAAAGCGCGAAAAGAACGCATAAGGGCATCGGCCATCCCCACCCCGCCATCGCGGGGCCGTAATCAACCGCGTTTCCCGCCGCGATGATCATCGTTGACAAAGCCGCGACCGAGCCGACGGAAAGGTCTATCCCGCCCGAAATAATTACCAGCGTCATTCCCACTGCCGATATAAGCAAATGGGTGTTGTCGGTGAACAGGCTGAAAAATGTACGGAAGGTCAGAAACCCCATATCGCCGTAAAGAATACCGCCTATGATATAGGCGACGACAAACAGGATCAAAGTGGTTATGGACGGTATAATCTTAACATTTTTCGCAATAAACCTGTTTATGGAGAATTTTTCTTTTTCTAAAACGAAAGCGTCAGGCTTCCTGATCATTGAGTCGGCACCTCCCGTTTCCTTAGCTTTTTAAAGTGGGAAGCTATGAACTTCTGCGTCGTAGACGACTGGATGATAACGACAATGACGATGACTACCGCCTTTATTGATAAAGAAAATTCAACCGGAACGCCGTAGAAAAACATGGTCTGCGTCAAGGCCATTAGAATAATCGCGCCGATACAGCTTCCGCCCAGATTGAACTTTCCGCCGGACATGCTGGTTCCGCCTAAAACAACGGCGAGTATCGCGTCAAGCTCCATATTCTGCCCTGTGTTCATGGGCTCGATAACAAGCACGTTCGATGCGCTTAGAATCCCAGCGATACTGGCGCAGAGGCCCGATAAGGCGTAGATGATAAACAGAATATATGTAGACCTTATCCCCGCGTGTGTAGCAGCCGATTTGTTCGCGCCCACCGATTCGATAAACAGCCCGAACGCCGTCCGCCTTGTAAAATACCAAAACAGCAAAAGCACGCCCGCCGCAATCCAGATTTGGTTTGGCGCGCCTAAAGTAAAGCCGTTTGCGATCTCCCCGAAAGGAAGATGGCCCGTCGTAAGGCTTCTTTCCTGCGTTATGTTCTGCGTAAGGCCACGCCCCGCCACCATCAGGATCAATGTCGCAACAACGGGAGGCATCCCGATTTTAGCGACAAGGAAGCCGTTCCAAAGGCCGCATGCTATACCCACCATCATCGTGATAAGAATGACGAAAACCAAGGGCATGGCCGTATTGGCCGTCGGGTTTACGTCGCCGCCCCTAATCAGCGATATCGCAACGGCGCTTGCAACGGCGAGGACCGAGCCCACCGAAAGGTCTGTTCCGCCCGTCGCGATAACAAGCGTCATGCCGATCGATAAAAGCATAACCGGAACAGACCGGTTTAAAATAGTGATAAGGCCGCCGACTAAACGCCCGTCCCTGATTTCAACGTTCAGAAAACCCGGCTGGACTAAAGCGTTAAACAAAAGTATCAGGAAAAGCGCAAGCAGCGGCGGGAATAAGCTGGACAACGTGATTTTTCTTATGACTGCCATTCTTTATCACCTCCGGCTATGGCTTCAAGAATCCTGTCCTGATCGATGTCTTTGCCTTTTATTTCGGCGACCTTTTTCCTGTCACGCATAACGATGATATTGTTCGAAAGCTTGACGACCTCCTCAAGCTCGGATGAAATAAACGCGACAGCCATACCCTTTTCGCACAGCTCAAGCGTAAGCTTCATTATCTCGGCTTTCGCGCCTACGTCTATCCCCCTTGTGGGCTCGTCGAGTATCAAAGCGTCCGGCTCCGTCGCAAGCCACCTTGCCAATATCACCTTTTGCTGGTTGCCGCCGGAAAGCTCGCCGATTTTTTTCTCGGCGTCCGGCGTTGCTATGCCAAGCAGCTCGATATACTTGTTTGCAATTTCATTTTGTTTTTTCCGGCTTATGTACTGAAACATCCCCATCCGGCCCTGAAGCGCTAAAATAATATTTTCTCTAACGGTAAGGTCGGCTATGATCCCATCGCGTTTCCTGTCCTCGGGGCAAAACGCGATTTTGTTTTTAATGGCGGTTATGGGGCTTTTAAGATGAACGGCGCCGCCTTTTATTGAAATAGCGCCGGAGCTTATTTTATCGATACCGAACAGCGCCCTTGCCGTCTCGGAGCGCCCCGAACCCAATAGCCCCGCAAAACCTAATATCTCCCCTTCCCTGAGCGTCAGGTCCATATGGCTTATAGACGCATCGACAGATATGTCCGACGCTTCTATTACTACATCGCGGCCTTCTGCCAGGGCAACTTTTTGAAGGCTTGTAATCTGGTCGAAATCCCTGCCAACCATTTTGGTTACCAAATCGATGCGCGGTAAGTCTTCGGTTAAATATTCACCGACCAGCTCCCCGTTTCTAAGGACTGTAATCCTGTCGGAAATTTGATAGACCTGATCAAGAAAATGCGTGATAAATATGATCGCCATACCTTCCGACTTGAGCTTTCGTATAACGTCGAAAAGCCTTTCGACCTCGTCCTTGTCAAGGGATGATGTGGGCTCGTCGAATATCAGCACTTTCGCGGACACGTCTACCGCGCGGACAATCGCCACCATTTGCTGCACCGCCACGGAATAGGAATCTAGATTCCTTGTAACATTGACGTTTAAATTAAACCGTTCCAAAGCTTTCTGGGACAGCCTGTTCATTTTTGGCCAGTCGACTAAAGCGCCCGCTTTCATGGGCTGGCGGCCGATAAAAAGGTTTTCGGATACCGTAAGGTTCGGGCAAAGGTTTACCTCCTGATAAACGCTGCTGATGCCTAATTTCATCGACTCGCTTACCGATTGCGGGCGTATCTTGTTCCCATCGAATAAAATCGTTCCGCTGTCCATTTGATACACGCCGGTCAGGCACTTAATGAGCGTTGATTTACCGGCCCCGTTTTCGCCCATAATACAATGGACCTCGCCTTTGCGAAGAGTGAAATCGACTTCCCTTAAAGCCCTTACGCCGGGAAAATTCATCTCGATATCGGACATTTGCAAGATGATATCCTCGCTCATTTCATCACCCCAATATTAATATTTAACCGCGGAAATATATTATACTAAATTATACACAATAAAAACAGTCTATATTTTATTAAATATGTTTGATTATTTATTAGACCTCTTTTGAAGCCTCTCACGGTGTCTTTGTCAAGGGGTAAGATATCGGGCATTTTGGCAATCAAATCGAAATGAACAAAGCGAAGTATATTTCATAATAATGAATGATAGCAGATGATATATCGTATATATCTATTGACATATCTCACAAGATTATAACGTAGTCTTTGTGCATGTGATACATTGTAACGATAGGGTGTTGTGCTATAATAAGATTGTAGAAGAGTGTGTGTTAAATCGTAGGTGGTGGCATAATGAATCCTGTCTATTCAAAACAGGCGGCAAAAGTCATAAGCGGCATGGATAAATTGATACAACAAAGAATCCGGCAGGGCATAGAGAAAATCCCGGACGGCGACATAAAGCCAATGAAAGGCTGCACAGATGGGCGCAGGCGGCTTCGAATCGGCAAGTACCGCATAGTATTCCTGTTATCTGACGATGATTTGTATATCTTAGAAATAGGATCACGTGGCGATATTTACAAGTAAAGGGGTGTTATAATGGCCAATACAGCGCAACAAGTAGCGGAAATGGTTGATATGCTGCCGGACAGCGAACAGCTATTTGCACTTGAATTTGTCAAACGCTTAGTACATGCATGGGATCCCGACTATACGAAAGTCACGCCGGCGGAGGCGGCGGCAATCGAAGCTGGCCGGGCGGAAATAGAACGCGGCGAATATGTCAGGCATGAGGATATTAACTGGAAATGAAAGCAATAGCGGGCCGCTCACACGAGTAGCCCGCTATCTCATCTTTACGCCGAAACCGCCCATAGCCGCCGATAAAACAATCCTAATCCATATCGATGATGACTTTCATCACTTTATCCCGCTGCTCGTCAATGAGCTTGTAGGCGCGGGCGTATTCGTCAAACGGCACATGCTCCGAGATGAGCGCGTCAAACTCGATTCTGCCTTCCCCTACAATGCGGATTGCGTCGGTATAATCCTCCACGCGGTACATCGCCGTGCCGATCAGCCGAAGCTCACGGTCTTGTACAAACCCCATATTGATTGTGCAGGAATCGCCAAACACGCCTACAACCACGATGTCGCTGCCTTTGCGGGCGCAGTTAATCGCCTGTTCCATCGTGGCGCCGATTCCCACGCATTCGAATATGACGTCCGCGCCGTCCGTGCCGAAAACCTCCAGAATACTTTCCTTTAAATCCTTCTGTGACGGGTTGATTGCCGGTATATTGCATTTTTCCGCGGCAGCAAGCCTGTGCGTGCTTAAATCCGTCATCAGGACCTTTTTTGCGCCCATCGCCCTGCATGTCTGTGCGATGAGGTTCCCGATCGGCCCGCCGCCTAAAACAAGCGCGGACTTGCCGTTTATATCACCGTACCTTCTGATTGCGTGGACGGCTACCGCAAGCGGCTCAATCATAGCGCCGTGGTCAAAGCTCATGTCGTCCGGAAGCTTCAGCGCTTTGTCCGCTTCCGTGACGAAGTATTCGCTTGCCATGCCCGTCGTTTGAAAGCCCATGACCTTGAGCGATTCGCACGCGTTATACATCCCGTGGGTGCAGGGGTAGCATGTTCCGCACACGACCTGCGGCTGGATGGTCACTTTGTCGCCGGGCTTGAAGCCTTTCACATCGGGCGCCGTTTCCACGACCTCGGCGGAAACCTCATGCCCCTGCACGACAGGGTAGCCCGTGTACGGATGCTTGCCGTGGTTGACGTGGATGTCCGAGCCGCACACGCCGATTTTTTTCATCTTCACTTTGATTTGCCCGTGACCTGGGGATGGCGTTTCAACCTCCCGATAGATGATTTCACCCGGTTTCGTCATAACGGCTTGTTTCATAAATATTCTCCCTTTTATTTTCATATTTGCCGTAAATAATACACCACCGCGTCAAACGGCTTCAGCTTATCCCCGATTCTATCGTTTGCAATCAATATTTGCGCCCTTTTAAATCTTTCGGTGAATGGCAACGCCTTTTCCTTGCGGGAGAAATTGCAGGCGACAAGCAGTTCTTCCTGATTATGCCTGCGGGTATAAACAAACAAATCCGGATCGTTTGGCAAAAGCAGCTCATAGCTTCCGAGCGTGATAACGTCCATCTCTTTTCGCAGCCGGATCAATTCCTTGTAGTAAGCAAAAACGGAATCGTCCCGCGACATTTGCTCCTCCGCGTTGATTTCGGTGTAGTTCGGGTTTACCATAATCCACGGCTCGGCGTCTGAAAACCCCGCGTTTTTTCCGCTGTGCCATTGCATTGGCGTGCGTGAATTGTCACGGCTTTTAAGCCGTATATACTTGAGCATCTCAGCTTCGGTAAAGCGCTTCTCCCGGTTTACAAGCTCGTGAAAGGCGTTGATTGTCTCGATGTCGCGGCAATCCTCAATCCTTGTGAACGGCGCGTTTGTCATTCCCAGCTCCTCGCCTTGATAAACGTAAGGCGTGCCCTGCATGAAATGCAGGCATGTGGCAAGCATCTTTGCCGATTTTTCGCGGTATTCCCCGTCGTCTCCATAACGTGAAACGCTGCGGGGCCGGTCGTGGTTGTTAAAATACAAGCTGTTCCATCCTCGGTCTGATAACCCTGTTTGCCAACGCGAGAGAACCTCTTTCAGCTCGGCAAGGCCGGCCTTTTTGCCGGTCCATATGGAGCCGTTATCGCAGTCAAGCATCATATGCTCAAACTGGAACACCATGTTGAGCTCTTTGCCGTCAAGAGAAGCGTATTGTATCGCTTGCTCAACGGTTACTTCCGGCGTTTCCCCTACCGTCATAATATCGTAACCGTCAAGCACCTCCCGGCGCATTTCACGCAAAAATTCATGCACCCGCGGGCCGTTTGCCGAGGCTGTCCAGCTACCGCCGCCGGGGAAATTCTGCGGCTTCGAAATCAGGTTGATGACGTCCATGCGGAAGCCGTCGATGCCTTTATCAAGCCACCAGCGCATGGTGCTGTACACATCCCTGCGCACATCGG
>Ga0099364_10002729_pt1 | contig 27989 bp, 21 predicted proteins | sample TergutTh196P3_FD_73070 | JGI IMG/M metagenome (GOLD analysis project Ga0099364, IMG submission 73070) | Microcerotermes parvus P3 segment gut microbial communities from Pointe-Noire, Republic of the Congo - Th196 P3 | ecosystem: Host-associated > Arthropoda: Insects > Digestive system > Gut ... | reverse complement strand
TGTCTTAGGGCCATAGCTTTTGCTCAGCCTGATGTTATTGTTCATTTAGGGGCCATAACAAACAATTCTGACTTGCAGCCTCCCTTTGCCAAAATATATACAAGAGCCATGGATGGAGCCAAGTTTAATCAGAGAAGACCTGAATGGGATACCATGGAAATTAATACCATGGGTACTTTCAATGTTCTTGATGCGGCCCGTAGACTGGGGGTAAAGAAAGTTATTTTTGCCTCCAGTTACTATGTGCTTGGAATTGGTTTTCGTCTAAGCGGTTCTACATTTCAGCCTGATTATCTTCCCATGGACGAAGAACATCCCCTTTACCCCGAAGACAGTTACAGTCTTTCCAAACTTTGCGGTGAGGAAATTTGTAAATCCTTTACCAGGGCTTACGGAATACAGACTGTAGCTATGCGTTTATTGGGTGTTTACTACCATAACTGGGCAGTAAAAGTACATCAGTTTGATATTGAAGTTCCCTCTGCAACAGAAGAAAACCAGGGTTACCTTATAGGGGACTGTTTTCAGTATGTTGATGCCCGGGATATTGCCATTTTTGTTAAGCATGCAATGGAAGCGATTAATCTTAATCCCTTTGAAGCTTTTTATCTTTCCACCGATACCAAGTACAAAGAGGCGACAAAGGACCTCGTTGCCCGGCGCTGGCCCTTCCTTAAAGAAATGGCAAAAGATATACCCGGAACAGAAGGTCTAATTAGTGCAAAAAAAATGGAAACTCTTCTGGGATTTAAACCACAGTATTCCTGGAGAGTAAATAAGTAGCTGGTTTCATTTTTTTCTCCTACTGTCACTTTTGTAAATGTTGCTTGGGGGTACGCTTACGGGGGTGACAGTTCTTTTTTTTTACTAAATATATTAAACTAACGATCCACATGGAGATCAAAGTATGAAAAATTATTATTTTACAATTATCCTTAGTTTTACCTTAATTGGCTTTTTTTCCTGCGGCAGCGATGCTGCTGTTCCCGGTGCAGTTCTTAATGTTTCTTCCAGAGCCGGAGCTGCGGAAGTGGCACTCTCCTGGGAAAGCCCATACAGTGATGGAGGTTCAGAAATAACATATTACGAAGTATCAAATGACGGCGGTCAGAGCTGGCAAAATGCAGGGAGCCAAACAGGGTATAGCTTTACATCCTTAAGGGGTAATACTGAATATACATTTTTGGTAAGAGCTGTTAACAGTGTGGGGCATGGAGCAGAAATATCACATAACGCAGTTACCCTTTCTCCTTTTAACAATGTGCATTTTGACAGCAGGGGCGGGTCCGAGGTAGCCGCCATTCTGAATGTGGAATATGGCAGTTTAATTCCCGCCCCTCCGGAGCCAACCAGCAGTCTGGGTGGAGCCGGCTTTAATCTTTTTAGGGGCTGGTACCTGGATGAAGGTACATTTGCAATAGAGTGGAATTTCCAGAGTAATGCTGTTACAGAAGACATCACCCTTTATGCCGACTGGGGTTACAGGATAGGAGATATAGGTCCCGGAACAGGGCGCATCTTTTACCGTAACGAGGAAGGTTTTACAGTAGAAGGTTTATCGGGTGTAGCGGGAGCATTTCCCTCTTATACCGCATACTATCTGGAGGCTGCTCCGGCTAACTCTGCCGGTTCTGCATGGAGAAGCGGTGAGCCCTTGGTAGAAGGAATAACAGAATTTTCCATGGTTTCTGATGATTACGCCAGTGTAATTGGAAACGGAAGAAGAGATACCTATGTTATTGTTGCAAATTTAAGGGCAAATGGTAATGACGGAGCCGCACTATTTGCTGTAACGGCATCCTTTGGCGGATATAATGACTGGTTTTTACCCAGCCTTGGGGAATTGCGTCTGCTTCATGCAAACAGAGTAGCCGCTGCTGTACCTACATCGGGACATTACTGGTCTTCTTCACAGAACATAGGCGGTCAAGCTGCATGGACCCAGGATTTTCTCCGGGGCACCTTAACCAGTGCTACTTTAAGTTTCCCCTATGATGTTCGTGCAATACGCGCCTTTTAACAGTATTATTATTCATCCCTTGCCTGCCGATGATCTATTTATTAGAATAACTCATGCAGAGGGATTGATGTGTATAAAGGTTTGACTCAAAGGGTTCATCGTTTATTATCATTGAATGCCCAGGAAGAAGCCAGACGCTTTAACTCTGATCAGCTCCTTCCTGAGCACATAGTGATTGCCATGCTTAAAGACGGTTCAGGAACCGCATGTAAAGCACTTGTCCATTTACGGATAGATCTAAGTGATTTCCAGCAAAATATAGAAACCAGTTTGCCGGTAATATCTTCACTTTTAATGCAGGGAGAAGCTCCTCCTTCTGAAAGAGCAAAGCGTCTTTTGGAAACTGCATCGGACGAAGCAAAATTAATGGGGAACGATTACCTTGGAACTGAGCATTTATTATACGCTGCTCTAAGGGAACAAAATTCAGCAGTTCAGGTTTACTTAAATAAACAGGATGTAAACTCTGATGTTTTTAGAGCTGTAATAAGTACTGTATTTAACAGGCACAGGAATGAAAGCAGAAATAGGAAGGAAGGTGCATTTTCAAATCCCTTTGCCTCATCTTTTAATGACTGGGACAGTAATCTTTCCAGAATGGGGAACAATAATTCCAGATGGACAGGAACACGCGTAAGACCGGCTTCTTATCCTGTCCTGACTCCCGCACTTGATGAATTTTCCAGAGACCTTACCGCACTGGCTAAAAGCGGGAAACTTGATCCTGTTGTAGGGCGTAAAAAAGAAATTGAGCGTGCGCTTCGCATTCTGGCAAGGCGTACAAAAAATAATCCCGTACTCGTTGGGGAGCCCGGTGTTGGAAAAACGGCTATAGTAGAAGGTTTGGCCCAGCTCTTTGCAAGTGACGAAGTACCTGCAGCCCTTGCGGGAAAACGACTCTTGTCTTTGGACATGGGCTCCATTGTGGCAGGAACAAAATACAGAGGTGAGTTTGAAGAGCGCCTAAAAAAAATAATGAGGGAAATAAATCAGGCAAGAAACATCATTCTTTTTATTGACGAAATACATACCATAATAGGAGCGGGGGGCGCAGAGGGAACTGTTGATGCATCCAATATGTTTAAACCGGGTTTATCCAGAGGCGAACTGCAATGTATAGGAGCAACTACCTTAAGCGAATACAGAAAACACTTTGAAAGAGATGCTGCTTTGGAAAGGCGCTTCCAGTCCATTTTGGTTGAGGAGCCCGATTTTGAAGATACTCTTAAAATACTTGAAGGTGTTAAAAAAAGATACGAGGATCATCATCAGGTAATTTACTCTGATAAGGCAGTGGAAGCTGCAGCGCGGCTTTCACAGAGGTATATACAGGGGCGTTTTATGCCGGATAAGGCAATAGATGTCCTTGATGAAGCAGGTGCTATGCGAAAGCTGGAACCTCCTGCTTCTCCCCCTGAAATCTCAGAAATAGAGCAGGAAATTATTAAGCTTTCTAACGATACAAATGCCATGGTCTTAAAGCAGGATTATGAAATGGCAGCGCAAATGAGAGACAGGGTTATAGAACTAAGGGAGATACTCTCCTCTGTAAGGACTTCCTGGGAAGATTCCGCCACTACATTCAGACCCAATGTAGGTGAAGAGGATGTACGCCGTGTGGTTGCAGAAATTACCGGCATTCCAATTGTGGTAATGGAAGAGCAGGAATCCAGACGCCTTTTAAGGATAGAAGAAGAGCTCCATAAAGGCATAATAGGACAGGATAATGCTGTTAAGAGGATCTCCTCTGCAATTAGAAGGTCCAGAGTTGGAATTTCCTCCCCCAATAGACCTCTGGGTTCCTTTATATTTTTGGGGCCTACAGGGGTAGGGAAGACACTTTTGGCAAAACGGCTTTGTAAATATCTTTTTGATAACATAGATGCCCTTGTTAGAATAGACATGTCTGACTACATGGAAAAGCACAATACATCGCGTCTTGTAGGCGCTCCCCCCGGTTATGTAGGGTATGAAGAGGGCGGCATTTTAACAGAGCGCATTAGGCGCAATCCTTACAGGGTGGTGCTTTTTGATGAGATAGAAAAAGCTCACAGGGATGTTTTTAATTTACTCTTACAGGTACTGGAAGAAGGAGAGCTTAGGGATTCCCTCGGGCACACTGTCTCTTTCCGTAACACTGTTATTATTATGACGAGTAACGCAGGGGTAAGGGAAATTTCGCGTGACAAGCATCTTGGCTTTGGCAAGGGCAGCGGGCTTTTAAGTTTTGAAGAAATAGAAGCTTCTGCATTAACTGAACTAAAGCGTCTTTTTAACCCGGAATTTATTAACAGGGTAGATGATGTTGTTGTTTTTCATCCCCTTGATTTACAGCAGATAGAGGCAATTTTGGATTTAAACATAGATGAACTTTCTTCCCGCCTTGGGGAGCAGGGTTTCTATTTAAAACTTAGCTCTTCTGCAAGAAAACTTATCATAGAGAAGGGCTGGGATCCTAAATATGGAGGACGCCCGCTGCGCAGGGCTTTACAGAAGGAACTTGAGGATCCCCTGTCAGTAAAAATTCTGGAACAGGATTACCCTCCCGGAACTGTTTTTTATGCATCTGCAAAAGCCGGAAAAATTGTTCTTGGTGCAACTAAAACAAAAAAGGAAGAAGAAATTCCTATCGGAGAAAAATATGATACAACTGCCATTAGCCGGAAGCGATAAACTTATTGATATTAAGCCAAGTAAAATTATTGCTGTTGGTTTAAATTACCATGATCATATAATAGAAAGCCTTTCCTTAATAAACTCAAGCCGCGAAACTCCTAAAGAACCTGTTCTTTTTGCAAAGACAAACAATGTGTTAATTGGCCCCGGGGAGCCCATCATTATCCCTGCACATATAAAAGAGTATAACTTTGAAGAAGCAAGGGTAGACCCTGAATGTGAGCTTGCAATTATCATTGCAAAAAAAGCACGTCATGTAAAAATAGAAAATGCTTATAATTATGTGCTTGGATATACATGCTTTAATGATGTTACCCAGAGGAATATACAAAGGCAGGACAGTTCAGGCTGGTTTAGGGGAAAGTCATTCGATACCTTCGGTCCAATAGGTCCTGTTATAGTCAGTCATAAGGATATAGGAGATCCGCAGAATTTAAATGTTACATGCAAAATTAATGGTACTGTTAATCAAAGTGGTAACACTTCACAAATGATCTTTTCCATCCCTGTTTTAATATCGTATATCTCCAAACAGTTTACCCTTGAAGAAGGCGATATTATTGCTACAGGAACGCCTGCAGGAATAAGTCCCATAGTTCCGGGAGACATTGTAGAAATAGAAGTAGAAAAAATTGGTATACTAAAAAACCCTGTTGCTGCTGAATCAATCTAGGGGAATGGCAATCCAATGTTGAATGTCACTCATGGAAGCTGCTATAAGTCCTATACCTACGTCTGCTGTTGTTTCTGCTACCAAAAAACTTTGCCCGTTTAGTTCAATGCGTGCACCTTCTCCCGGTAAATAAACCAAACCCATAGCATGACTGTAATGCCGTGAAACCATTATGTTAGCCGGAATTCCGCTTTTGTTAAGGATAAGAGCCCAAAGCATGGCTCTGGAATCACAATCCCCCCTTCCTTCTATTGCTGCACTTACAAGGTTTACAAAATCACTCCCCTGAAAATTTCTTTCATAATGAAAGGACTGTATCCAGTTTAGCAGTATTTCGGCAAACTCCCTCTGGCTTAAGTTTGCGTTAAGATAATCTGTTATCTGAAAAGCAATGTCCTCAAGGCGCTCATAAGAATCCCTGTAAATGGCCCTGTAAAACCTCATCCATGCTTCCATCCAATACGGAGAATCAACATAAAGGGTAAGTACCTGAAACTCTCTATCAACCAGTGCCTGTGCGGCATCTGCATCTTCCAGAAAAAAGAAGGCCTGGGTATTTAAGCCATATATTTCTACGCTAACGGGATTTTCTCTAGGGTAGGCGAATTCTGTAATTAAGCCGGGGCTTAGCCTGTCCCTTTCCCTTGGAATAATAGAATCCAATGCTGATAAATGCAGAATTTGCAAATTTAATTCGTCTGCAGTATTGTATGCAAGAGCAGCAAGCATGGGTGCAGGACCATTATCCAATGCTTCCAGGTGCATAAAAAGAGCCCAGCCTGTCATTGGTAATACACTTCCGCCTGTGCCGCTTAAATTAAATACAAGTTCGGCAATCCAAATCTCGTTTTGCCTGTATATAAAAAAGTCCACCATACCCCTGTTGTTTAAACGAATAAGGACATCCTGTACCATTGCCTCAAGGGAAGGGTAATAACCCGGACTTCCTTCGCCCTGATGGTATATAATCATGTCAAATACAGCTCCAAGAGTATTCTCAAATGAAAAACGGTCATATCCATTACCATCTGTATATACATAGTCTTCCGGAAGGTCTATATAAAAACCCCATTCAGGGGAGTAGAGCGGAATGGAATGTGATAAGCTTGGGTAAAAGGCCAGAAAGATAAAAAGAAGCAGTAATTTTTTTAAAATATTCATGATAGTATTATATGCACTATGAATAAAAATTTCTACAAGGAAATGTATCCCGGGATTAAGATATTATTTGAAAACGATTTTTGCCTCATCCTTAACAAGGCATCCGGTCTTGCAGTGCAGGGCGGGCATGGGATTAAACATTCTTTGGATTCCATTCTGGAAAAAAATTTTACACCTCGTCCTTTACTGGTTCACCGCCTTGATAAGGATACTTCCGGGATAATTCTTACTGCAAAAAGCAGGGAGGCAGCCGCCTTTTTTTCTGCTTTACTTTTGGAACATAAAATTAAGAGAAAGTACAAAGCAATATGCAAAAATATTCCTGAAAAAATTTCTGCTTTAATTGAGCATGATCTGGAAAATAGGGCCAGCAGTACATTTTATCGTGTTTTATGCTCTGTACGTCCTGAAAAAGAAAGCCCTGAGGATCTAGGCAGTTTTTCTCTTTTGGAACTTAAACTTGGAACAGGACGTATGCATCAGATTCGCCGTCATTTATTGTCAATAGGAAATCCTGTACTTGGTGACGATAAATACGGGGACTTTTCTTTAAATAAGAAATTAAAAAAGTATCTAGGTTTAAAATGCCTTTTGCTTCATGCTTGTGAACTCTCTATTCCTGTTTCTGACCTTTTTCCTGAGGGTCTAAAAGTATCTTCAGATATGCCTCCTCCTTTTTCTCTTTTTACCCCCTGTGAACCTTGACACTCCCCCCTATTTTCACATAATACTCTTTATATGGAAGAAAAGCAGGGTCTCCCTCCTTCGCGTAATTATCTTGAAAGCCTAACCAGTTTTGATCTTGCAAAGCTGGCAGATAATGCAGGCATAGATATTCCCCCGGCCCTGGATAGAATTTTTATTATAGAAGAATTATTGGATTATTATGCCGCAGAAGATGAGGATGCCATTCCTGAACCGGATTTAATTGACTCTGTATTGGTTGAATCTGTTCATCTGCCAAAGCAGTATAATATTACTTTTATTGAAGTAATAATTAGAGACCCTTTATGGGCCTTTGTCTTTTGGGAGCTAAAAGGGCAGGATAAAGAATACTTTGAAAAGGATGAGAATTTTGCCGGTTATTATTTAAAGGTTAGCCCTTTGGATTCCAATCCGGCATTAAAAACAGTTAACGTTGATAAAGAAGGTGTTTTTTCAGTACCCGTTGGTATAGATGATACAGCCTGGTATTTAAATTTTATTCCTGAGCCTCAAAAAAAGAGCCGTTTTATTGTGGAGCTTTGTACTTCGGTTAAAGGGCAGGAAAATATTCTTGCAGCTTCAAAGCCTATAAGCCTGCCGGCTCTTCAGGAACTGTCTTCGGATGCAGAAATGACCAATCCTTTAATTAATCTTTCCGGGTACGATGAATTCGAAGTTATAAGGAGAAATGAAAGATCCCACAGAATGAAAAGGAGTCCGTCTTAAAATCCTATGAGCAATACACCGGTTATTTCCCTGGTTTTACATGGTCATGCTCCCTTTGTTCGTAACATTGAGAGTGCATCAATCCCTCAGGAGCAGTGGCTCTTTGAATCTCTCTCAGAAACATATATACCTTTGCTTCAGGTTTTTGAAAGGCTGGATAGGGATCATGTACCTTTTAAAGTTGGGCTATCCCTGTCTCCTACACTCTGTCACATGCTTACCGATGAAGTAATAATAGAACGTTACCTAAACTATGTAGATAAACAGATAGAATTCGGCCAGAGAGAGCAGGAAAGAGCTTCCGGCAATCCTGAAATCCTTACTTTGGCAAAGTATAACTATGATAAAATTATAGAGAAGAGAATTGTTTTTACAGAAAAATATGAAAAAAATATTTTAAAAGGTTTTGATTCTTTTCAAAAAAAAGGCCGTGTAGAGATACTTGCCACAGCGGCCACTCATGCCTTTCTTCCCTTTTATACAAATTATCCTGAAGCTGTACAGGCACAGTTTGAAGTTTCACTTCATACATACAGAAGCAATTTTGGTAAATATCCCCAGGGTTTTTGGCTGCCTGAACTGGGTTGGAAAGATGATCTTGATTCCTGGCTTAGAGCTTATAATTTTTGTTATACCATAGTTGATTCACATTCTCTGCCATTTGGAAGACCTGCTGCAGAAAAAGGTAATTTTTATCCTGTTAAGACAGCTCTTGGTACCATTGTATTTGGCAGAAATTTTTATGCCTCTAAAAGTATAGAGGAACTTAGTAAAGATCCTCTTTTTCGTTTTTATTATAGAGATCAGGGTTTTGAGCTCCAATCTGCTTTGGTAAATTCATTTTTGGGAAAAAACGGTAGTCGTATTGGAACAGGATTTAAGTATTGGGCTGCTGCTATTGATAATTCCGGTAATGAAATTTACCAACCTGAACTGGCTATAAAAAAAGCACAAGAAAAGGCAAAGGAATTTTTTAAAACCCAGTATTCACAGTTAATTGCTGCTGCCGGACATATGGATCAAAGCCCTTTAAGTTTATGTGCCTTTGAAGCAGATACTTTTGGCAGGTTTTGGCATGAAGGCCCTGAATTTTTGGAATGCTTTTTTAGAGAAGCAGCAGAAACAGAAAATGTATATTTCATGTCTCCTGCAGATTATTATTATAAACAGGATAATGCAGAGCTTCAAACCCTTATGCCGGAATTTTCTTCCTGGGGCTCAGAGGGTTATGCACAAACCTGGCTGGATGCTTCAAATGACTGGATGTATTACCATACAATGAGAGCATTGGAAAGAATGGTAGAGATAGCAGAGCGTTTTCCAAATAATACAGGCTTAAAGGAAAGAGCATTAAACCAGGCAGCAAGAGAGATACTTTTGGTTTTGGCTTCGGATTGGTCTAAACTTTTATGCAGACAGGAAGGGGCAGACTATGCCAAAAGTAAAATAGAAAGTTCCTTAAGAAATTTTACAACAATTTATGAAGCCCTGGGCAGCAATTATATAAGTACAGAGTGGTTAACACAGCTTGAAAAACGTCATAACATCTTTCCAAATATAAATTACAGGGTTTTTAGACGTAAAAATTAATGATAAAATTTGACTTTTTTACAATACTTTTAATTTCTGTTTCAATACTAGGTTTGATTAGTATATTTGCTGTAATTAAAGGTTTAAAAGAAAGTAAAGAAGAAAAAGAAAAGATAGCGAAAATTACTTCCGGCTTATTGAATAACAGTAAAAAAAACAGCAGAAAAAGCAATGTTATTAAATTAAGAATGAAGCTGTTCATGTTTTTTATTACATTGGTATCTGCTGTTATAATCATTATATTAATTCCGCTTAATGGCTCAGATCATGTTGTTTTCTACTTTGTATTGGCTGCTTTTCTGTTTGGTTTTACTGCATCATGGGTTTTTTCTTCACTGTTCGTTAATCCCATTAAAATACTGCTGCGTTATGCAGAAAAAATACTGGAAAATAAAGATAAAGAAAACCTGTCTGATATGGCAGTAATACTAAAAAGTAATGATGAAATTTCAGTTTTGGCAGGCATTATAGGCGAAATGAAGGATAGTCTTGAAGAAGCAGCCTTAACTACATCGGAATTAACGATTGCAAGAGAGCTGCAAAAAAAATTCCTTCCGCTAGAAATGGATAGCATGGGGAGAAAATTTAATTTTGGGAAAAAAGAGTCTGTGCATATTGAATTTTTTGCATATTATGCAGGTGCAAAAGGAATGTCCGGTGATTATTTTGATTTTAAGGAACTGGATGAGCGGTATTATGCCTTTATCAAATGTGATATAGCAGGCAAAGGCATTCCTGCTGCTATAATAATGGTTCAGGTTGCAACTTTGTTTAAAAATCATTTTAGTAATTGGACAATAAAAAATAAAGGTCTACATTTGGAAAATCTGGTTTACCTTATTAATGATTATATTGAATCTTTAAATTTTGAAGACAGATTTGCTGCTCTAACCTTAGGTATTCTGGATTCCCATAATGGAGAAGTGTACCTTTGCAGTGCGGGAGATAAAATTATTCATATATTTGATGCTTCTTTGCTAAAGTTTATGAATATAAATCTGGGGGAAACACCGGCAGCAGGAATAATGCCGACAAATATAGTTAAATATTCTGATGTTTATAAAGTGCAGAGAATTAAACTTAAAAAAAATGATATCCTTTTCCTTTATACTGACGGTATTGAAGAGTCCAAAAGAAAGTTTCGCAATAATAAATTCCAGCCTATAGTATCCAAAGATACAAAATTAATAGATGAAGATATGGGGCATGAGCGTGTAGAAAATATTATTAATGCTGTAATGAGTAAGGATGTATACAGCCTTAAAAAGAATCACAATCCGGAAGGGGAAAATAAACTGCTAGACTTTAATTTTATTAACAGTAGAAGCAGTGTAGAAGATGCAGTTATGGGATTAGTCTCTATAGAAAAAATGTTCCGCTCTTATAAAAATCCTAATGCACCTTTAACGGCCTATGTACAAACAGACAAATTAATTGATCAATACCTTAAAAAATATTTTTTACAGTATGGGGAGTATTGCTCACAGACCAGGGATAGTACTGTAAATAATTTGTATATTGATTATAATAACTTAGAAGAAGATGAGCAGTATGATGATTTAACAGTAATGGGTATTAGGATAAAATAATTTATTGGAGGTTTTTATGACATTTAGTGAAAAAATGCGTGATTTATTTGAGCATGGTGCGGCGGCTACAAAAGATTTAGCCATTAAAGCGGGAAATAAAGCGCAGGATTTAGGGGAGCGAGGAAAGTTGATGCTGGAAATTAAGCAGCTTGAAGGTCAAACCCAAAAGCTGATAAACCAGATAGGGTTGGAAGTTTATAAAACATTTACTGAAAAAGATGAAAATGTAATTTCCAGGGATCAAGAAGAAATAGAAAAGCTGTTGACTGAGATTGCCGTTATAAAGGAATCCATAGACAGTAAGGAAGCAGAACTTAATGCTAGAAAGAATAAGGAATAAATTTTCTTAAAGCAATATGAATCTTGAAGCCTTTGTTCTTGGCTGCGGCGGTATGATGCCGCTGCCCAATAGGCATTTAACCTCGGTTTTATTAAGAAGGGAGGGAGATCTCTTTCTTTTTGATTGCGGTGAAGGTACTCAAGTCTCACTTAGGCGGCTTAATCTTAGGTGGAAGAAAATATCGGTGATTTTTATCAGCCATATGCATGCAGATCATGTTACAGGGATCCCCGGTCTATTAATGCTTTCTTCACAGGTAGACAGGGATGATCCCCTATACATTATTGGACCACCCAAAATTGCCGAATATATAGATTCAAGCCGCCATGTACTGGACATGTTTGTTAATTATGAGATTATTACCAGGGAAATACTTGAACCCGGTATTGTTTACAGAGGAGATGGTTTTCATGTTAGAGCATTTCCTTTAAAACATAGAAAACCCTGCTATGGCTATACTCTGGAAGAACATATTAGACCCGGAGAATTTTTTCCTGAAAAAGCAATAGCCCTGGATGTAGAGCGGGGACCTTTATGGGCTGCTTTGCAATCAGGAAAGACAGTAAAATCCAAAAATGGTATGGATGTAAAACCCGAGCAGGTACTTGGGAAGCCGAGAAAGGGCAGGAAGTTCTCCTTTGTAACAGATACTTTGGCATTTCCGCAAATAGCAAAGGAGGTAAAGGATTCTGATCTTTTTATCTGCGAAGCTATGTTTGAAAAAGCTCTGGAAGATAATGCCAGGGAAAAAATGCACATGACTGCCGAGCAGGCAGCTTATTTAGCACGGGAAGGAAATGTTAAAAAATTGGGGCTTATTCATTACAGTCCCCGTTATACTGACTATGACTTAAAAAATATTATTAAGGAAGCAGAAGCCGTTTTTCCCTCTGCTGTTCTTACTAAAGATCGCATGCTCCTCCCAATTGAGTATGAAGAACAATGATAAATGTAATAAACTTAAGCAAATCTTACGGTTCTTTTGAAGCTGTCAGGAATATTACATTTTCTGTTAAGTCAAATGAAGTTCTTGGTTTTCTGGGTCCGAATGGTTCGGGAAAAACCACTATAATGAAAGCTCTTTCAGGTATACATTATCCCAGTAAGGGTGAAATTTTTATTAATGGATTATCTATAGAAAGGAATGCTGCAGAAGTAAAAATGCTCATTGGTTATCTTCCGGAAAATAATCCCTTGTATAAGGATCTAACAGTAGAAGAATATCTTGATTTTGTTACTTCTGCACGGCTTTTTAACGGCAAAGAAAAGAAAAAAGCTATAGAAAAGGCTCTTGTTACATGCAGTATTGAACATGAAAAAAACAGGCGTATTGATAAACTTTCCAGGGGTTATAGGCAGCGTCTGGGTTTGGCTCAGGCTATAGTCCATGATCCCCCTATATTAATCCTGGATGAACCCAGTTCAGGTCTTGATCCCAATCAAATTATTGAATTCCGTACATTGATTAAGAAGTTGGGCAAAAAAAAAATAATTATTCTGTCCACTCACATACTTAAGGAAGTTGAAGTACTTTGCTCAAGAATACTTATTTTAAATAATGGTGAAATAGCTGCTCAGGGGACTTTTGAAGAAATTTGCAAAGAATATACTCTTGAAGAGGTTTTTGTTAGGCTAACAGATCAAGTAAAAATAAATGAGGAATAGCGTGATTAGGATCTTTGCATTAACTAAAAAGGAACTTATTTCATGGGTATTTTCACCCTTTCTTTACGGCTTGATAGCCTTTTTTCTTGTTTTTGTTTCTGTCTGGTTTTACTATTTAAGGCATTTTTTTGCAATGAACAGTGTTAACCTTAGACCTTTTTTTTCAAGTTTTCCCTATGCCCTTACTGCTATTGTTCCTGTGTTGACTATGAGATCCTGGGCTGAAGAAAGGAAATCCTTAAATGAAGAAATACTTTTTTCCCTGCCCTTAAGTGAATGGGAACTTGTAATGGGAAAATTTTTATCCTGTTTAACTATAGTTATTATTATTTTTACATTGAGTTTTCCTGTGCCGCTTAGTCTAATGCCTTTAGGTTTTTTCGATCCCGGAGTTATTTTTTCAGAATATTTTGGAGCAGTTCTTTTTGCTGCTGCTGCCATTGCATTGGGACTCTTTCTTTCTTCTTTATGCAAAAGTCAGGGTGCATCTTTTTTAAGTTCTGCTTCCATTTTACTTATAACCAATCTTATCAGTAATTTTACTCATAATTTAACTTTATCTTTAGCTAGATTTTTAAATAATTTTTCTTTGTCCTACCATTTTGAAAGTTTCTCACGGGGTATTTTAGACTCAAGAGATATAGCTTATTTTTTATTATGTACTGTACTATTTTTATTTTTAAATACCAGGGTCTTGATTTTTAGGAAATGGAGTTAAAATTGAAAAGGGAAATAACTTTAACTACTTTTCTTATATTAATTATTTTTTCCCTGCTTTACTTAATTAGTATGCGCTTATGGTTTCGTATAGATATGACTGAAAATAATGCATTTACCTTATCTATGCTTTCCAGAAATATTTATAGGGAAATAGATGACAGGGTAACCATTACCTATTTTGTTTCAGACCGGCTTAATGCTTCTTTTCCTGTAGTTAATGATATTGAAGATCTTATTAGAGAGTTTGCTGCACATTCAAATGGGAGCATACATTTTTCCAGAAAAGATCCTGCAGAAAGTAATCTGGAAAGGATAGTTGAAAATCTTGGTATTATTCCATGGCAGATTCAGGTAGTAGAACCTAACCAAATTACACATGCCACTGTTTATTCAGGGATTTTACTTGAATACCTAGATAGGGAAGAGGTAATTCCTATTATCTTATCTCTTGATACACTGGAGTTTGACATTTATTTTCGTATACGGACATTAATAAGAAACAGTAATCGTATAATAGGGATTATGTTGGGCAATTCTGATTTGGATCTGTATACTGACTTCTCCCTTTTAAACCATGCGCTTGTATTATCTGGGTTTATACCTATGCTGATAAATCCCGGTGTATGGATTCCCCCTTATCTTCCTGCACTCTTTGTTTTGGGAGGAGAAGAGTATCTTGATGAAAATAGCCTTAGGGCTATAGATGAGTATATTATGTCGGGGGGTAATGTTTTTTTTGCGATTAACGGAGTTTCAGTTGATATTTGGGGTAGTCTTGAAGCCTTTCCTGTATACGATTTGGGGATTTTACCTATGCTTGCAAATTATGGTGTAATTGTAGAAAGAGCCATTGTTTTGGACAGGGCATCCTTATTTTTAAGCTATCAAACTCAGGGTGCAAGCGGAACACAGGTACAAACAATAAACTATCCGCCATGGGTCGCTGTAGAAGACAGGGGAGTGAACCAGTCTCATATATTAAGTTCTGCTTCTTTGGGGCCTGACTATTTTTGGCCCAGTCCGCTGGAATTAGTTCCTCCTTATGGAATAATTGCACATGCACTATACATAAGCAGTCCGGAAGCCTGGCTGCAAAGAGCCGAATTTATTACAAACCCAAACTGGGTCTTGCAATTTGAAAATGAAAGGTTACATACTCTTGGAACAAAAATTCTCTCTGCCTCTCTAACAGGAAACTTTCCAAGTGCTTTTAGTGAGGATTTAATTTTTTCTGAATATTCTTCCAGGCTGCTTGTTTCCGGAGACGCAAATTTTCTGGGTCCTTTAATGCAAACAACACAATCAGAGGACAGGAACCTTGACTTTGCTGTTAGAGCAGCTCTATGGTTAACAGGAGAAGATGACCTTATTGCTCTTCGAGTGAGGGATCAAAGACAGGGCAGGTTGGACAGAATTTCCGACCCGGGTTTAAGAGAGTCACTAATGGCATTTTCCCGAAACCTTAATACATTTATTATACCTATTGCAATTATTATTTGTGGTATCTTTGTTTGCCGCAGGAGAAGTAAATAAGGTGCCTGCTAAAAAATATACAGTTTTTAAAAAGAAAGTAATTTTACTCTCCCTGATTATATTCATGCTTACACTTACATATATTTTAACTTTTACACTTGAGCCAAACAGACAGAGAAGCCGAACTTTTGCATGGCTTGATTCTTCATTTTTAAATCAGGTAACAAGAATAGAAATTTATGGAAGCAGAGGTATAAGCATAATTAATCGGAGGAACAATATTTGGTATTACCTGTTGGAAATGGAAGATCACTATCAGGAAGTGCCCATTAAGCAGATCCGTGTGGAAGACTTTTTATCTGCTATTACCCGTCGAATTCCGCATTCTGAGCATGGAACTTCTTTGGAAGCCAGACAGAGACTTCTTCTTACTGAAGAATATGCATCCCGTATAATAATTTGGGGCAATACCGCTAACCCTTTACTGGATTTACTTATAGGCACTTCTGATGCACTGGGCAGAGACATATATACAAGCTTTACAGGTACAAATGAAATTTATTCCGCTCAGGATATACTTAGCTTATTTATAGATTCTGCTCCTCTTTTTTGGTACGATCTGCGCCTCTTTCCCTTAGACAGTAGTTTTATGGAAGCCGGCTTAAATATTAATATGGGAGTTAGGTCAATGACTCTCATTGGAACGGGTATAGATCAAATTCAGCAGGCAGAAATAGTCCATCCGTATAGCGGTGAAAGATTTGCCTTTTTTAGGATGGGGTCCATCTGGATATTAAGCGGTGAAGGGGGAGCATACCCTGATGATGCCAGAATAAATTCCTGGCTTCGTTCAGTATTGGATGCAGAAGCTCTTGATTTTGCATTTAGTCCTCCGGATACGATTGAAGGCAGTATTACCCTTTGGCTGGGTGACGGCACTGTCCGAAGTATAGAAGTAGGTCCTCCGGACGAAAATAATTACCGTCTTGCAGTTTTAAGTGGAACATCATTGGTGTATATACTACCTGAATGGACTGTAAACCGCTTGTTCAGGGAAAAAGATTTTTTTACCTTGACAGGAACTAATTAACAGGTACAAAATATTTTTAGAGGTATAATATGGAAAAAGTTACATTGGGACGCACTAATTTACAGGTTACTATAGCAGGTTTGGGCTGCGGCGGTTTTTCACGCTTGGGTATTGGAAAATTCGGTATAGATCATTCAGCAAATATAGTACGTACAGCTTATGACAATGGGGTAAATTTTTTTGACACTGCAACTGTTTATGGAACTCAAAAAGCGGTTGGAAAAGGTCTTGAAGGCATAAAAAGAGATTCCTATGTTCTTTCTACCAAGTTTCCTTACGGAGGAAAAACTGCAGAAGATATGGTTACAACTCTGGAGGAGAGCCTTAAAGAACTGCAAACCGATTATATAGATATTTACCATTTGCATGGGGTTAAGCCGGAAGATTATAAATGGGCCATTGATACTTTTTTACCTGTTATGCAAAAGGCAAAAGAGCAGGGTAAAATACGATTTCCGGGTATTACTGAAGTTTTTGGAACAGATATGTCACATAATATGCTGGGAGCTTCCATTCAGGATGATTTATTCGATGTAATAATGGTTGGATATAATTTACTTAACCCTTCTGCGGCAAAAAGAATACTGCCTTTTGCAAAAGAAAAAAATCTTGGTGTATTATGCATGTTTGCAGTCCGCAAAGCGCTTGCAAACCCCGAGCAGCTGCAAAAAGATATTTCTATAATACTGAAAAGCGGCCAGGCTGATCCTGCTGATTTTGATAAGTTTAATCCTCTTGATTTTCTTACGCATAACGGTATTTCCAAAAGTATAATGGATGCTGCATATCGTTTTTGCCGCCATACAGAAGGTATAGATGTAGTCTTAAGCGGAACAAGCAATGCTGATCATCTAAAGGACAATCTACTTTCCATACAAGGTTCTAAGCTGCCGGAAGAGATCCTCTCCAGGCTGGTAAAAATGTTTGGCAATGTGGACTGTGTAAGCGGTCAGTAGTTTCTAAGCTGCCGGCTACTTAAGACGGAATTCTCTTTCTATGTCTCTTTTAAGGTCACGGTCACGGATGTCTGCTCTTTTATCAAACTGTTTTTTACCCTTGCATAAGCCAAGTTCCACTTTAACCCGGCTGTTCTTAAAATAGAAAGAAAGAGGGATAAGCGTATACCCTTTTTCCTCTGTCCTTCTTTGTATGCGTTTTATTTCTTCTCTTTTTAGAAGGAGTTTTTTTAATCTGTCAGGATCATGGTTAAATATGGAGGAAAAAGGGTTTTCGGCAATTCTTAGAGAGCGCAGCCAAACTTCTCCTTTTATAACTTCTGCCCAGGCGTCGGGGAATGAGATTTTACCGTCCCTGAATGATTTTACCTCTGTTCCAAGAAGTTCTATGCCGCATTCATAGCTCTCATCTATGGAATAATCAAAACGCGCTTTTCGGTTAGTTGCAATTATTTTTTTTCCGCTCAAAATTAATTCCTTATGCGGGCTATAATTGGTCTTGCAGATACAAAAGCCGAACAAAAGTGCGGGGGCAGGGATGCTCTTGTTTCTATGCTTACTGTGCCCGAGGGGTTAATCCAGGAACCTCCCCTTAAAGAGCGTTCCTGAGAGCCCAGCGCCAGTATAGAATCTTCATTTGCAATTAAATAATTAAAAGGCGTGTAATAATCTATGCACCATTCCCAAAATCTTCCCGTATTAACAAGTCCTGCTCTTGCTGCATATTCCCACTCTGCTTCTGTAGGAAGCCTTACTTCCCAGCCGGATAAATTTGAAGGCAGTGTGCTGCTTAACCACTGGCAAAATGCATTAACACTGTACCATGAAATGCCGGGTATACCCAGCGCAGGAGCGGCAGAGAAAATACTGTCATCAAGATAATCATCACTTACAAGGCCTTCACTAATTAAATTGGTAATATTATCTTTACTCCAATATGGATTACTTTCTATAAATAGTTCCCATGCTTCCCTTGTTATTACAGTTTCAGAAATGTAAAAAGAATCAATAAATGTTTCTGCCAAAAAATTCCTGCTGTTATTAAGATAGCCTTCGTTAATATATCTAAAACTTAAGTTTCCTGTCTCTATGGTTCCGCCCCATGCTCCGGCAGCAGAAAGTATGTTGTTTTCTCTGTTAAGTATATTGATATCTTCGTTTAAAACTTCAGAAAGCCATAATGCTGCCATGGGATTATCATTTAAATACTCTACTACATACAGTGCAGAAGCCGTTAAGCTAAGAGGAGAGGGGGATAAACCATTATTATCAAACAGTGTTTTTGCCCTTATTAAATCCCTTAATGATGCACGGGTAACAACAAAGCGGCTGGAAGCTCTTATGATATTATCCATTGAATTTTTTACTTCCGGGTTTGTGCTTCCAAATGCAAAACGGTATACTGCTTCTGATAATGTAAGTGGAATTTGATAGCTTGGACTGGCTTCTTCTGTAAATGCCCATGAAGTAAATTCTGAAGCCTCATTAATAAATGCACTTAAAATGTCATTTGATGTCAAATTTTCATTAATCCCCACTTTTTTTGGGAAAAATAAAGATCCAAAAAGCCTCCCCCCTACATCAATTTCAAGTCTTACAGGGTTAAAACCCGGGAGCCTTAACTCCAACTCCCTATTCCCTTGGGCGGCAAAAACTTCTGCCGGAGCAGCACCCATATAAACCCCGTCTATTAATATTGCTGCACCCCAGGGCTCTGAAGAAACAACTAAAACTGAACCCGGATTACTGATTCCCGGATACAGTAATAGAAAAAAAAGTGCCAGAAGTATAATAAAACCGTATATGCATGCAAGGTATACACCCGGTCTTATGCCAAAAATAGGCAGCAGGCGTACTTGATCCTCGGTAGGAGCAGAGCTTTCATTTTTTTGAACCTTTTTTACGGACATTAAACGAATTATAGGGAAGCCCCTGCCCCTTGTCAACAGAAAAGCTTCGTGGTATTTTCTATAGATAGATGGCAGATAAAAACAAGCATGATTTTTTCGATAAACTTCAAACACTGACGGAAAACTATCTTAGTCACAGAAAAAGAAAGAAAAGACTAAAAAAAGAAAAGCAAAAGAGAAAAAACATCATTTTAGACTGGGTAGAAACATTTCTCTGGGCTGTAGGTATGGTACTCCTTATTAACCAATATTTAATTCAGGCATACCAGATTCCTTCAGGATCAATGATAGATACACTTCTAATTGGGGATCATATTTTTGTAAATAAGATTATTTATGGTCCTGAATTACTTCCCGGTTTTGGGAAAGTCCCCAGTCCTATACAGCCGCAGCGTAATGATATAATTATTTTTGAAAATCCTTCATATTTAGGAAGGGGAACTGTATTTAATATAGCCCAAAGGGTTATATACATGCTAACCCTTGCTCAGGTAGATATTGATAGAGATGAATCCGGAGAGCCGCGGCCTCATTTTTTAATTAAACGTGCCGTAGGGGTTGGAGGTGATTGGCTCAAAACTCTCAATGGCAATATAATTATTCGCCCTGCCGGTGACTATCAATGGTATGAAGAGGAGGAGTTATTTTCTCAACAGGGTATGAATCACAATATTGTGCGTCTTGTGGATGATAGTTCATATCCCTCCATAAGGGCATTGGGAAAAGCCAGGGCATATGCTGAGTTAAGGCTGCCTGTACCTTCTCATGTGCAATCTGCAATGTCTCAAGCCGCACGTAATCCTTACATAGATCCAAATGCACGGGATGCTGCCACCCTGGAAATACTCAGAGGTGCACGTCCTCATGAAAGAATGTATTCAGTGGCCCTTTCACGGATTAACCAGGGGATATATGTACCTGAATCCAGAATTCTACCTCTGGGAGATAATAGGGATAACTCAAGAGACGGCCGTGCATTTGGACCTGTACACCTGTCCAGAGTACTTGGTCAGGGTTTAATTGTTTATTGGCCCGGTGATTTTGGCACCCGGCGCTTTGAGGCTTTCTCTCGTATTGGTTTAATAAGGTAATAAAAAGGGGAATTATATGAAGCGTCGTTATTCATCATTTTCTGATCAAAAGCATCAAAGACATAAGCTTCGCTGGATTATACTAAGCGTTTTGGTCTTTTTTCTTTTTTATACATCTATAACATCCCTGTTTTTTTCCATGAGGGTGCTGGATAACGATACAATGGCGCCTAACTTATTAAACGGAGACAGGTTTTTATTTTCTTCCTATTCATTTTACTCACTTGTACCGGCTCTTGTTCAGGATACAAATATTCCAAGAGGCAGTGTAGTACTGGTGAATATTTTTAGGGGTGAAGATCCCGGAATTTTTCTGCGTGTGCTCGATGGTACGGTACGTTTTTTTACCGCTCAGCAGTTAAGCATAATAGAGCAAAATGAGAACATTTATGTTAAAAGATTAATTGGGCTTCCCGGGGATGAAATTTCCATGGTTAATTTTATTATCCGCGTAAGGGAAAGAGGTGGGAATTTCAGCCTTACAGAATTTGAAATGTCAGAATATGAATATATTCTTGATATTCCGCAGGTGCCTGCTCTATGGGATGCTACTCTACCTTTCTCGGGAAACATGGATCCAATTATACTTGGAGAAGATGAATATTTTGTTATATCCGATGACAGAAGCAATACAAACGATTCCAGAACATGGGGACCAATTAGTATGGCAAATATTTCCGGTAGGGTTCTTTTCAGATACTGGCCTCCCGGTCGTATAGGCAGCCCTTGATTAAAGCATCATTATATATACATGTGCCATTCTGTAAAGCAAAGTGCGATTACTGTGATTTTTTCTCTATTCCCATAAATTCCAATGACCAAGCGCTTTTTAATAATTATATTAATTCAATTCTATTTGGCGCAAATAAACTTTTTATGGAAGGCAATATAAGTAATGTGCCCACTCTATACATTGGCGGGGGTACGCCGTCTCTTTTTAACAGCGAAGATATTAGCCGGCTCTTAAAGGATTTGCTTGAAGTAATAAAATGCTACTCAAGCTTACCTATGGAAATTACTCTGGAGGCAAACCCGGAATCTATAAATGAAGAATTCCTTGATGCGATAAGGAAAGCCGGTGTTACACGATTATCTCTTGGGGTTCAGACTTTTTATGAGCCGTCCAGAATTGCAGTAAACCGTATTGGGTATAATAAAGAATTAAACAATACTATAGCCTTAGCCTCTTCATATTTTAAGAATGCATTGTCAATAGATCTTATTTCCGGGCTTCCGCTGCAGAGCGAAACTATCCTAATGGAAGATATTTCTGCATCTTTATTTTTCTCTCCTGTTCATGTTTCATTATATGCTTTGAATGTGGACGCTGGTACAGCTCTGGCTAAAAATAAAAACATTATACTTCCGGGCAGTGAAGAATCTGATAATTTATGGTTAATTGGTAGAGATACTCTTTTAAAAGCAGGGTTTTCGCAGTATGAAGTATCAAACTTCTGTATTAAAGGATATGAATCACTTCACAATATAAGATACTGGCGTATGGAAAGCTGGCATGCTTTGGGACCTTCTGCATCCGGGACTATTATTCCGGATAAAGATCATGCTTTTCGTTATACACATTCTCCCGATATGGAAATATTTTTTAAGGAAAACGAGTTGTTTCCAAATAAAGAATATATAAACAAAACGGATCTTATAAAAGAGAGCTTATTAATGGGTTTTCGCTATATTAATGGTCCCGATGAGGATTTGTTTTACCTGCGTTTTGGTATAAAAATAGAAGATATAATTCCAAAAACCTTAAATTCCTGGGATGCATATTTACAGAAAAATAGGATAGCTTTAACTAATGATGGTTTATTGTTCTTAAATCCTTTTTTAGTAGATGCATTTATTGAAATAGAAAAAACTAGTCAAGATAATCAGATAGGCGGCGGTAACATTGATTAATTATTTTCTTTTTTTCTGCGTCTATATTTATATCCAGCTCTTCAATAAGGGTTTCAAGACTATATATACTTTCGTTAAGGCTTGAATTAAAACCCCTGGTGCATTTTACCCTGTAATTACCATTTCCATCTGTAAAAAGGCTGATAAAACCGAGTTCTTTTTTATTTCTTTTCCAAACTGATGGTTCAGCCAAAAAAGGCAGAAACTCAAGCAACTCATCTAAATTGGCAGCAGAACTATATAAATATTCAAAAAATGGTCTGCGTATAAGTGCATCGTCTATATTAAGGGTTTTTGCCAGTTTAAGTATGTAACGGATTTTTTCACCTTTTAATAGGGTGTACTGTCCCTTTAATGTGATTATGCCTCTAAGCCCCTTGTATATAAATACATTACCTGTATTTATACTGCTTAATATACCTTTTAGTTTTTCCCAGGGCATAATAACCTGTTTCTTTCCTTTAACACTTTCTATTTCAAAAACTTCGCTTCCGATTTTAATTTGATTGGTGAAATTTCTTTCCCTTTTCTTTTCTTTAAAATTTTTGTCCTGTTTTTGATATATTTTTATTCCTGAGGCAAGAGCAGGGCTAATCCTGTTTAAAATGGCATGTGAAATTGGGCTTACCGACATTGCATACATTCTTGTGGTTCTTATAATTTCACCTGCGATTATTATTTGCGGGTTCTCCCTAAACATTACAGAACCGGGATGTATATGTATTTTATCGGCAGTTAAAGTTCTGTAAAGCTCTCTGCCGTCCTGTATGCATACAAACTGAATTAATCCCTTTGCAACTGCATATAGATAGTCCTCTATTTCTCCGCCCTGCAGCAGTGGGATTTTTAGGTCAGAAACTATTGAACCCAATTGAGCACAGACATTATCTATTTCTGCCATGCTTCTTTCATCTAAATAATTTTTTTCACAGAAATTGCTTTTATTGTCAGAATCTGAATAAGCTTTATATAGCTTCAGGTAAGAAACAAAATCTCCATTTTTATCCCTAAACCTGTGATGAGCCCGTCTTGCATCACTTTCCTCGCCGGGAGGTAAAATATATGGACTTTGAGTTGAAAGAAATGCTGCAGCAATTATGGTCTCTTTAATTATATATGGAAAATTTAGTATGGCTTCTACAATTATTCTTGAATGCCTCGGTGACAGGGGAAATTCTGTCATAAGTTTTCCAATATTGGAAAGACTGTGATCACTTTCCAGAGCATCAAGAAGCATAAGTGTTTCTATGGCTGCAATTAACGCATCCCTGCCAGGAGGAGAAATAAAATCAAATTCTTCAAAAGATGTAATTCCAAGGTCAGCCATTCTTAAGACAACTTCTGATAGATCAGTTCTGTAAATTTCTTCAGTTGTAAAAAGAGGCCTATTCTCAAAATCTTTTCTGCTGTAAAGCCTGTAACAGCTACCCTCCATAGTGCGTCCTGCTCTGCCTCTTCTTTGATTTGCAGAAGCTTTTGATATTGGCGATTCAATAAGGCTGGATGTAAATGTTTTTGGATTGTAGTGGTTCAATTTTGAAAGCCCGGAATCAATTACTGTTGAGATTCCGTTTATTGTAACTGAAGTTTCTGCGATGTTTGTTGATACAATAACTTTAGTCTTGGCTTTGGGAGATGGAATAAATACTTTTTCCTGTTCTTCTTTTCCAAGCCTTCCATACAGGGGCAGTATATCAAGGTATTTTCCTATGCCGGAAAATGCAAGCTTATTGATGCAGTCTTTAATAATTTTTTCACCGGGGAGAAAAATCAGGATATCAGAGCTTTTGTTTTCTATATTCCTTTCGGTAATGCAGCGTTCACAAATTTCACTTATTTTTTGTATTAGTGCTTCTGTATAAGCAATGGAAGAGTTGTCTGTTTTTTTCCTGTCATCTCTCTTATGTGTATATTTATCGGGAGTATTATTTATTATGGGCGGATCGTAAATTACAGAAACAGGAAAGATCTGAGCTTCTATTTTTACTATAGGGCATTGTGCAAGATATTCTGAAAAAACCTGGGCATTAATGGTTGCAGAAGAAACTATAAGTTTAAAATCCCTACGCTCTTCCAGCACTCTTTTTAATAAACCTAATATAAAGTCTATATTAAGGCTTCTCTCGTGAGCTTCATCTATAATAAGGCAATCGTATTTGGAAAGCCATGGATCAAGTTTCATCTCCTGAAGCAGAATACCATCTGTCATGATTTTTATTTTTGTGCCGGGTTCAGTCTTGTCTTCAAAGCGCATTTTGTAGCCAACAAGCTTTCCGAGTTCCGTTCCCATTTGCCTGGAAATATATTCGCTTACAGAAAGTGCAGCTATACGCCTTGGCTGGGTAACTCCGATTATTCCGTTTTTCGCATAACCTGCTTCATAAAGTATGAGGGGCAGCTGTGTAGTTTTTCCTGAACCTGTAGGGCTTTCTACAACAATTGCCTGCGAGTTTTTTAAGGTACGGAGGATATGCTCTTTGTGTTTATATACAGGTAAATCATAATAGTTCATTAGTGTACTCAAGGAATATAACTTGATTAAGATATAAAAACAAGGTGTATTTATTTAGTTCTGTTTATCCCCCTTTGTTAATTTTTTTTATTATGGTAATATAAATAGATAATAATTTTAAGAAAAGATACGGAGGTTAAATTTATATGGCAGTAAAGAGGGTTTATTATTTTGGAGCCGGCAGAACAGAAGGGGATGCCTCCATGAGAGATATCCTGGGAGGAAAAGGGGCAAACCTTGCCGAAATGACCAATTTAGGAATACCTGTTCCCCCCGGGTTTACAATTTCTACAGATATGTGCGCAGCATATTATGAAAATGGCAGAAAGTTTCCTCAAGGACTTGAGAAAGATGTACTTGCTATTTTAGCAAAATTGGAAAGTGCCATGGGTAAGAAACTTGGAGATCCAAGTGATCCTCTATTGGTCTCCATTCGTTCCGGAGCGGCAGCATCCATGCCGGGGATGATGGATACTGTACTTAACCTGGGTATGAACGATAGATCCGTCCGTGGTTTAATTTCCAAAACCAAAAATCCGCGTTTTGCCTGGGATGCTTACAGGCGTTTTATTCAGATGTATTGCAATGTTGTTTTAAATGTAGATCATCATAATTTCGAAGCTGTTTTAAGTACCATGAAAAAAGCCAAAGGAGTGACTTTAGATACAGATTTAAGTGCTTCAGATTTGGAAAACCTGGTAGAACAGTATAAAAAAGTATTAAAAGCCAATACCGGAAAAGATTTCCCCCAGAACCCTATGGATCAATTATGGGGTTCAATAAAGGCCGTTTTTGATTCCTGGAATAACGAAAGGGCCATTAAGTACAGGCAATTGAATAATATTAAAGGTTTAAAAGGAACCGCTGTTAATGTTCAGAGCATGGTATATGGAAACTATGGAGACGATTCAGGTACAGGCGTTTGCTTTTCCAGGGATCCTTCTACAGGAGAAAAGATATTCTACGGTGAATATTTGATGAATGCACAGGGCGAGGATGTTGTCGCCGGTATACGCACTCCCGATACCATTGCTGCTATGTCAAAGAAGAACAAAAAAACTTACGATGAACTTGTAAAAATTAAGGATAAGCTGGAAAAACATTTTCGCGATATGCAGGATATAGAGTTTACAATACAGCAGGGAAAATTATACATACTGCAAACAAGGAATGGAAAGCGTACCGGAGCTGCTGCCATAAAGATAGCTCTGGATATGGTAAAAGAAAAAATGATCAGCAAAGAGCAGGCGGTACTTAGAGTGAGCCCGGAACTTTTGGATCAGCTTCTCCATCCAATGATAGATGCTAGCGCACAGAAAAGTGCAAAATCCCTTGCCAAGGGATTAAATGCGTCTCCCGGAGCCGCATGCGGTAAGATAGTCTTTAGTGCAGAAGAAGCAGAAGAATGGCACAAAAAGAACGAAAAGGTGCTATTGGTCAGAAAGGAAACAAGTCCCGAAGATATAGGCGGAATGCATGTTGCCCAGGGTATCATTACTTCTACAGGCGGTATGACCAGCCATGCTGCAGTTGTTGCAAGAGGTATGGGAACCCCCTGTATTGCAGGAGCTACAAGTGTAGTTATCCATGGTAAAACTATGAGCATAGGCAGCAAAACATTTAAAGAAGGAGACTGGATTACAATTAATGGTTCCAGCGGAGAAATTTATGAAGGTCGGCTTCCCCTTGTAGCTCCTAAAATATCAAAAGATATGATTACCTTTTTAAGCTGGTGTGATGATATTTCTTTCAAATCAAAAAGAGGCAAACTCTCCGGTTTTGAAGTATGGGCAAATGGCGAAGCAGCAGAAGATACCAAAAGGGCTTTTGAATTTGGTGCACAGGGTATAGGCCTTTGCCGTACAGAGCATATGTTCTTTGATAAAGACAAGATCTTCCATTTCCGTTCCATGATTGTTGCATCCTCCAAAGCAGATCGTAAAAAAGCTCTGGATAAAATTCTTCCTCTCCAGCAGAAAGAATTTTATGATATTTTTAAGTCTATGGAAGGCAAACCTGTAGTTATAAGGCTCCTCGATCCTCCTCTGCATGAATTCCTCCCCAGACATACGGAAGAAGTTAAGGAACTCGCAGGTCAGCTTGGCATAACTACTACTGCTCTTCAGGATAAAATTGACAGCCTCCACGAAATGAATCCCATGCTGGGTCATAGGGGATGCCGTCTTGCCATTACATACCCTGAAATTTACGACATGCAGGTAGAGGCAATAGCCCTTGCAGCAGTTGACTGCGTCAAGAATAAAATTCCTGTGAAACCGGAAATAATGATTCCTCTTACCATCACACAGGTAGAACTTGCTTTCTTAAGAAAGAATGCAGAAGCAATACTTAAAAAAGTTTTTGCATCAACTGGTGTGACTGTAAATGTAAAGATTGGAACCATGATAGAAGTACCCAGGGCTGCCATACAATCTGCCAAAATTGCCGAATATGCAGATTTCTTTAGCTTTGGTACCAATGACTTAACCCAAATGACCCTGGGTCTTAGCCGTGACGATGGAGCTAATTTCCTTCCGTACTATGTGGAACACAATGTACTGGAAGATGATCCTTTTAAATCCATTGATGAAAACGGTGTAGGTTTCCTGGTTGATTATGCAGTTAAAGGTGGAAGGTCTGTTAAAGCTGATCTAAAGATAGGGATTTGCGGTGAGCATGGCGGAGATCCTGCTACCATAGATTTCTGTTACAGGGCCGGATTATCCTACGTCTCCTGCTCTCCATTTAGAGTGCCCCTTGCACGCTTGGCTGCAGCACAGGCTGTTTTAAAAAATGCAGTTAAAAAAGCGGCTCCTTCTACAGTGAAAAAAGCAAAAGCGGTTGCCGATAAAAAAGCCGCAGCGAAAAAGCCTGCCGCAAAAAAACCTGTTGCAAAAAAGACCGGTGTAAAAAAGGCCGCTGCCAAAAAAACAACTGTTAAAAAAGCCGCAGCAAAAAAGACCACAGCCAAAAAATCATTGGTTAAGAAAGTAGCACCTAAAAAAGCTGCCGCGAAAAAGACTGCTGTAAAAAAAGCTCTGCCAAAAAAAATGGCAGCCAAAAAATCACCGGCAAAAAAAGTAACAGCAAAAAAACAGGCAGTAAAAAAAGCTCCTCTTAAAAAAACAGCATCAAAGAAGTCCGCAGTAAAAAAAGCAGCAGTAAAAAAAACCGCTCCTAA
>Ga0099364_10002728_pt1 | contig 27993 bp, 26 predicted proteins | sample TergutTh196P3_FD_73070 | JGI IMG/M metagenome (GOLD analysis project Ga0099364, IMG submission 73070) | Microcerotermes parvus P3 segment gut microbial communities from Pointe-Noire, Republic of the Congo - Th196 P3 | ecosystem: Host-associated > Arthropoda: Insects > Digestive system > Gut ... | reverse complement strand
CGCACAATTTCCATGCGCAGTCCGGTAACGATGGCTACCTGACGGCGGTATTCCTGTTCCCGCTTCCGGCGGCTGTACAGAATAAATGTTCCGGCAGCCGTTGCAAACAGTAATAATAAAAGCAAACTCAGCGAGGCGATGCTTTGCCAGCGCGAGGCGCTACGCTCCACTACGGCAATACGCAGGTCTTTCCGTAGTAAAGTGGTGTCCTGCCGGTAACGCATTTCTGTTTCGGCAATGTTGTGCCGGACTTTGGCGTTGCGGGCTGAATCGTTGTAAGCGTCTACTTTGAGGCGGTACTGGTAGGCATTTTTGAAATCGTTTTTACGGACGAACAGTTCTTCCAAATATTGATGATGCTCATGAATGATGATCGGTTCTATTGCCGAAGCATCGTAAGGTTTGGACAACAGTTTTTCGGCTTCGTTCAGTTGATTGAGTTCCAGCGCCAACTTGGCGCTCAATCCGTCAATAAGAAATTCAAGCGTGGGCATGGGAGGCGACAGTTTGTACTGATCTATTGCCCGTTCAATGTAATGAAGCGCCGAATCTAAATCTCCCATAAACAAAAACGTTTCCCCAAGATTTGCCGCAGCAAGCGAACGAAAATAGGGCAAAAAATGAAAACCGGATTGACCGGACTGAACAAACCGGTTGTAGTGATGATGATAAGCCAATGCCCTTGCATAATCCTTTACAACATTTGAATAAAATATTCCCTTGAAATTGTAAAAAAGCGCTTTCTCTGTTTCCGTGACTTTATCTAAAAGATTTTCTGCCTGCTGAAAAAAATATTCCGCTTGTTCAATGTTTTCAACATCCGAATACAATTTTGCCAATGAAAATAATGTAGTAAATCGGGTTTTATCTCCGAAATTGAGCGAATCAGAAGCAAATAGCGATCTTTGAAAATAATAACTTGCTTGAGAAAAATCGCTTTTTCGATGATAATTATTCGCTAAAGCCGAATAAACATTGGGCAACTTGTCCAGATTAGTTGTTTGCAGCATCGCATCCAACGCTTTTTCATAAAAATAGCTGGCATGGTCGTATTCTTCTATTACTGTCAGACGAGTGCCATACCCCAAATATGCATCAGCCTGAAGGTGTGATAAACACGGCGATGGTTCTTCCCGTTCGCAATAGTCAATCACTTTTTGGAGCGTAGCCATAGCGTTTTCACTATCGCCGGCAAAATCATAACAATTAGATATTTGCAGCAGCAGCGAGTATGCGCTAAGAGAATCGCTCGTGTTTTCGCGCGTTTTTTGAAAAATTTCCAGGGTGGCATAAGGATTTGAGATGATGCTGTCGCGAAGATCGCGTATGAAAGGTATGAGCAGAATATCATCACAGTTATCCGCGTTGCCCCCGCCGCCCGATTGGCAACAGGATAGGCAAATGGCTGCTCCCATAATGAAAATGGTTTTGATTTTTGTGTTCATGGGTAAGATGATTTAAGATGCAAAAATACGAAAAAATAAATGAACACGAAAATTTTTTTTGTCCTACGACGTACCCCAATCATGGGCTGTAAAAAATGTGCAATCTATATCAAAAAATATTCGTTCGTTTATTTTCAAACCCTTATTTTTTGAAGAATGAAATCCCACATTTTTGACAAAAATGAAAAAATCTATGCCTCAAAAATTGAATCTTTCCGATTTTGTTGTATTTTTGTCCGGTTTAAAAAACCAATAAAACCTTATCAATCAACATAAAATGGAATTATTATCAAAAAGATTAGCCAGTCTTTCAGAATCGCAGACCATGGCAATGAACGCCAAGAGCCAGGAGCTGCAGGCACAGGGTGTTGATGTGGTGAACCTCAGCGTAGGCGAACCCGACTTTTTCACGCCCGACCACGTTAAAACAGCAGCCAAGGATGCTGTAGATAAAAATTTTTCGTTCTATTCGCCCGGCGATGGTTACATGGACCTTCGCAAGGCGATAGTAGCCAAATTCAAGAACGAAAACAACCTTGAGTTCACGCCGCAACAGATCATCGTGTCCAACGGCGCCAAACATTCGTTAGCCAATGTAGTCATGTCGGTAGTTGACGACGGCGACGAAGTGATCGTACCGGCTCCCTATTGGGTCACTTACGCCGAATTGGTAAAATTGGCGGGCGGCGTCAACGTCATCTTAGACACTACGGTTGACAACGATTTTAAGATCACGCCGGCACAATTGGAGGCTGCCATCACGCCAAAAACAAAAGCGTTTATGCTTTGCTCGCCGTCGAACCCCACCGGTAGCGTCTATTCTAAAGACGAATTGCAGGCTATAGCCGATATTATCGCAAAACACCCGAAAATCATCATCATTACCGACGAAATATACGAACACATTAATTTCCTGGGCAAACATGAAAGTATTGCGCAGTTCGAGAACGTGCGCGACCGAACGGTAGTCATCAACGGCGTATCGAAATGCTATGCCATGACCGGTTACCGTATCGGTTACATCGGCGCTCCCCTGTGGGTTGCCAAAGCATGTTCCAAATTGCAAAGCCAGTTTACCTCAGGACCCTGTTCTGTTGCCCAACGCGCTGCATTGGTGGCTTTAACTTCCGGCGATGCGTTCCCCGAAGAGATGAACAAATTGTTCAAGATTCGCCGCGACCTCGTTTTGCAAGGACTTTCGGAAATACCCGGTCTGAAATGCAATGTTCCGCAGGGCGCATTTTACGTGTTTCCTGAGGTGAGCGCCTACTTCGGCAAGAGCGATGGCGAAACCGTTATCAATAACTGTACGGATATGAGCCTGTACCTGTTGGCAAAGGCTTTTGTGGCTACGGTTCCCGGCGACGCTTTCGGCGAACCCAACTGCATCCGCCTGTCATACGCCACCGCCGACGAAAAGTTGGCTAAAGCAATGGCGCAAATGAAAGAAGCCTTCGCAAAACTCAAATAGTAAAGAACACAAACAGACCTGTCAGGTTATTTTTTGAAGACCTGACAGGTTTTATGATACACAGATGAACGACCGTTACATGCAGCGCGGCGTATCGGCATCCAAAGAAGAAGTACGCCAAGCCATTAAAAACATAGACAAGGGATTATACCCCAAGGCATTTTGCAAAATTTTGCCCGATATATTGGGCGGCGATGCCGACTATTGCAACATCATGCACGCCGACGGGGCGGGTACTAAATCCTCGCTGGCATACGTATACTGGCGCGAAACGGGCGACCTGTCCGTATGGAAAGGCATTGCTCAGGACGCATTGGTGATGAACATCGACGACCTGCTGTGCGTGGGCGCGATCGATAAAATTCTGGTTTCATCTACCATCGGACGGAACAAAATGCTTGTTCCCGGCGAGGTAATTGCCGCAATCATCAATGGCACGGAGGAATTGGTGGAACAGATGCGCGGCTTTGGAATAGAGATTTACCTTTGCGGCGGCGAAACAGCCGATGTAGGCGATCTGGTGCGCACTATCATTGTCGATTCGACAGTAACCTGCCGTATGCGACGCAGCGATCTGATTACCAATGAACGGATTGCTGCCGGCGATCTGATTGTCGGACTTTCGTCGTCGGGGCAGGCAACCTACGAAGAAGCGTACAACGGCGGTATGGGCAGCAACGGACTGACATCGGCGCGGCACGATGTATTTGCAAAATACCTGTCGGCAAAATATCCGGAAAGTTACGACCACGCCGTAGACAGCGGCTTGGTATATTCCGGCAGTTATCGGCTCGGCGACGCCATAGAAGCATTAGGCGTCGACGCCGGCAAATTGGTGCTTTCGCCCACGCGCACCTACGCTCCAATCATACGTTGCGTATTGGATGAAATGCGCCCCGCCATACACGGCATGGTACACTGTTCGGGCGGCGCGCAAACAAAAATACTGCATTTTGTGGAACATCTTCACGTCATCAAGGACAATCTGTTCGACGTTCCTCCGCTGTTCGGCATCATACAGGAACAGTCGGGGACGTCATGGCGCGAGATGTATCAGGTGTTCAACATGGGGCATCGCATGGAAATTTGCCTTGCCGAAGAAAACGCGGCGCAGGTAATAGCCATTGCCGAAGCGTTCGGCGTAGAAGCAAAGATCATCGGGCGATGCGAAGCGGCAGAAGAAACAAAACTGACCATCATAAGTAAATACGGGGAATTTGAATACCCTTCTACATAAATTTTTCCCTTTTCTGAAGTTGCAATAAGCCGATCAGCAGGAAAACCACCCCGCCCAAAATCAGGAAAATACGGCTTTTGATGAGCGTATTCTGCCAAATCATCGGATGAATGTTATTCGGTATATGAAACGGGTTGATGAATATGTTCCAGAATGAATTACTGATACTCCACGTTTGGTTGTTGTTTTCCACGTTTGAGTTCATGAAAATAAACAAAAACAGAATGATGACGATCATAATGACTGCGGTACCGTTGCCGCTTCGCGTGATGGTAGAAAACATGAAAGCCAGATTTCCGAAAAACAACATGGGAAACAACAATTGCGCCGCCATTTCTGCTATATGAACCGGATACAGCAATAAACGAGCAATATAGGCAAAGAGCATCAGTATGAAAAAATTCGCCGCATAAACCATCAGCATACGCAATCCCCATACCTTGTAGCGGTAATTGGGGATGCCGAAGATGATTTCAAGAATACGGTTATCGTCATCGTTCTGGATACCGAAAACAACCGGATAGAATACGAGCAACAGGCAAGGAAACAACAGGATGATGTATATGCCGGCTTCATTGATTTCGCTTCTGTTCCATGCTATTTGGAACATGAAGAATGCAAAAAAAGCAAAGGCAGCCAGCAAAAACCAAAAGAACTTGCCGGCGAAAATGATCTTCAAATTGTACCGTATCAATTGAATACCCAGCGTTATGTATTTTTTCATTGCCATTTTTAAAACAACAAAGATATTAAAATAGTTTCATGGAAAAAAATATAGTGCAAATTGATATGGTAGAGGTCAAAGCCCGGCAACCATTTTTCGCTGTTTTTCAAAATAATCTGCCCGAAATGCCGCTCCGCTTCGTGAAATCAAGGTAGACGATTTGATGAGCGATTGAACCCAGTTTTTGATCCTTTCAAAAGAGGGTCTGTCCCTCGCTACTACGGCATTGATCATGAAAGTCCTCACAAGACTTGTATACATATTATTGATTTGCAAATAAGTGTAAGTAGCGTCGAGGTTAACGTCGGATATGTATATTTCTACCGGATTTTCGGTTTCATCGAAACAGCCGTTCAATGCCATTTCTTCAAAATAATCCAAAAAATCCAACAAATCATCCTTGATCTGCTGTACATCATCCCTGCAAAGCAAATGAATACCGGAAAAATAGTGGAGGTCGGTCATCAAATTGTTGATCATCAAATGATCGCAAATAAGATAGGTTTTTGCAAAATACTTTGATTCAGAATAATACGAATGGTAGATTTGTTTTAATTCTTCCGGGATGATATATTTGTTGAATGTTGTCCGGTTTTCTGTTCCGCCGAGCAGATACAGGTATTTGTACACATAAAATTTGTACAGCGATTCGTATTTAGCGTAGATGTTTGCCGGCAAGAGATTTGAAGAAACGGCGAAGGTCGATTGAGGGTCTTTTTTTGCCATATTGATCAGCGCTATGTAATCGTGCCATTTTTTCATGTCTACCCCCGTGAGGTCTAATACGAAACTGTCTATCCAGTCTGTTTTGTTGTCAATCAGGTTGTTTAGAGAGAGTTCCAATTTTTCGGCTATATTCACCGTTTCATAAAAAGTGAATGGCACTTCGCCCCGTAACCGGCGGTATATGGCTCCTTTTTCCATGAACAGCGTATCCATCAGTATTTCTACCAATTTTGACCTGTCAGGAATCCTTTTTTCCAATGCGCTCAAAAAATACCGGTGTATATCGTCTCTTTTCATGGTATTTCAAATGGTATCAATTATTTCACGTTGTATATCGATAAAATCGTTTCTCGCTTTTTCGCCGCTGACAGAGATCAACGTTGACAATCTTTGCGCTGCAAGCAACCATGAACTGATTTCATCATAAAGCAAACTGTCCAAAGACGAAAATGAGTTCAACAAAAACGCCCTGACTAAACTGATACGTATATTTTTGGCTTCGATGAAACCAAAATTTGCGTTGGCATTGATATCTCCCGTATATATGGATACTTCATTTTTTGTATCCGGGTATTTGCCTGCAACAGCTATCTTTTTAATATCATTTAATAATGTGTTCAGGTCATTTTTTATCAAAACGACATCTTCTTCTTTGATGAGTCGAATTTTGGCATAAAATTTGACGTTGGACACAAACAGTTCGAAAATCCGGTTATCCCAAATGTATGTGGTTGATTTAATGCGTCGGGCATAATAACAAGCCTCTTTTTGCAAATCGCGCATCCGTTTCGGTATGGTTATCTCGTGAAAAGGGAGGCGTTTTCCGAAGTAACTGCTCTGACTCCACCTGAACATGATGAAGCGTGTGATGTATTCGTAATCAAAAAAGAGATAATTCGGAAATAAATATCCGCCTTCCATGATTTTGCTGTCCGGTTCATCCTTGATGAATTTCATTGTGTTGATATAGTCCTCAAACATGGCATAATCCACATCGGTTGGCTCTATATGCTTGGTGAGGGCAAGTTTGATGGATTTGCACTGTTCGGTATCCAGTCCGGCGATATTGTCCAGGGATATGCCCAATGTTCGGGCAATAACAGCCATTTCAAAGAAAGAAAAATTGACATCGCCGCGTAAGCGCCGGTAAACAGCGTCTTTGTCCATATCCAGCAAGTCTGCAATCGTATTGGCAAGCGTTGCCTTGTGCGAAACCCTTTTTTGGATCACCGATATGAACTCCCGAAGTAATACGTTACTTTCTATCATTTTGTTTAATTTTTTATAGTGAATCAATCAACTGATGTTGTGTATTGAAAAATTCGGTTCGCAGTTTTACGCCGCTGACAGAGATCAATGTCGTCAATTTTTGCGCAGCATGCAACCATGATTTTATTTCCTCATAAAATATGCCTTCAAAAGAAGAGAACGCATTGATCAAAAACGCCCAGTAAGTAGTGATACGCATATTTTTGCTTTCAATGTAACTCAAATTTGCATCGGCATTGATTTCGCCTATATACAGGGATACTTCATTTCCGGTTTCCTTGTATCTGCCCGTAACAGCCATTTCTTCAATATCGCTTAAAAACAGGTTCAGGTCATTTTTGATCAAAGCAATATCTTCCTCTTTGATGAGCCCTGCTTCGGCGTAAAATTTGATGATGGACACAAACTGTTCAAAAATCTTGTAATCCCACAAAAGGGTGGTCGATTTAATATGCCGCGCATAAAAGCAAGCCTGCTTCTGCATCACCCTCATCCGCTCCTCAATGGTAATTTCATGGAAAGGGAGGCGTTTTCCGTCGAAACTGTTCTGACTCCACCAGAAAATCATCATCCGCGTGATATATTCGTAATCAAAATAAAGGTAATTGGGAAAAAGATTTCCGCCTTCCATGATTTTGGTTTCGGGTTCGTCTTTGATGAATTTCAAAGCGTTGATATATTCTTCGGATATGGCGTAATCCACTTCGGAAGGGTCGACATGCTTCATGTAGGCAAGCCTGATGTTACACTGCGCGGTGTCTATTCCGACAATTTCGTCTAACGAAATACCAAATCTGCGGGCAATTAAAGCCATTTCGGCGAAGGAGAAAGCCACCTTGCCGCTCAAACGCCGGTAAATAGCATCTTTGTCTATAGCCAGCAAATCGGTGACCGTATTGACAAGAGTTGCCTTGTGCGTGATCCTTTCCTGCAAGGCGGATATGAACTTAGCATGTATAAAATGATTTTCTTGCATTGATGTTCAACATTTTAAAGTGTGTTAATGATCGTTCGTTGCGTATTGAAAAATTCGGTTCTTATTTTTTCGCCGCTGACAGATATTAAGGTCGCCTTTCTTTGCAGCGCAAGCACCCACTGACTGACCCTGTGGTAGACGTCTTCATCCAACGAAGAGTTTGAATTTAACAAAAACGTCTTGAATTGACTGAGATACAGGCTCTGGCTATAGATGGCGCTGTAGTTTGTTTCAAACAGAATATCAGAAATATAGATGGATACTTCATTTCCCGTTTCCTCATGTCGTCCTCTGACAGCCAATTTTTCTACGTCGTTTACAATTTCCAGCAATTCGTTTTTCAGCAGGAGCACATCCTCGTCTCTGATGAGGCGCAGTTTGGCGAAAAATTTGATATTATCTACGATGCGTTGAAAAATCATACGGTCCCAAACATATTTCGCGGTTTTGATATGCCTGAAATATTCGCAAACTTTCTTTTGCAAGACCCGCATCGGCTCCGGGATGCTTATTTGGTGATAGGGTATGTCATTTCCGTCGTTGTTGCCCAGATGCCAACAGAACATATTGTGGCGGGTGAAATAATCGTAATCATAAAAAAAGGAATGAGGAAATGTGTTGCCCGATTCAAGGAGCAAAGTATCCGGCTGGTCTTTGACCGAACTCAATAAATAGACATAATTGCTAAACATTCGATAATCCGAATCATCGGGATCAACATGCTTTGCCATGGAGATCTGCACCGGTTTGTGTTCCATAGTAACGATTCCTGCAATTCTATCTAACGAAAGCCCTAATTTTACGGCTATTGAAGCCATTTCGACAAAAGTAAAATTGACGTCGCCACGCAGACGGCGGTATACCGCATCCTTGTCGATAGCCAATAAATCGGATACCGTATTCACCAGCGCCCCTTTTTGCGGAATTTTTTGCTGCATGGCGGCTATAAATCCCTGATAGTATGAATGTTTTTCCGACACTTTCCTTTGAATTTTTATAGTGTGTGAATGATCTCCCGTTGGGTATTAAAAAATTCGGTTCGAAGTCTTTCGCCGCTCACAGATATTAACGTCGACATTTTCTGCAAGGCGTTTATCCAGATATGCACTTCGTTGTATACTGCTTCGTCAAAAGCGGAATTGGAATTGAGCAAAAAGGTCTTGAACAGACTGACAAACCTGTTTTTGCTTTTGATGCAACAGTAACCTGTTTCGAGATAGAGGTCTGAAATATAGATAAATACTTGATTTCCCGTGTCGTCATGTTTGCCTTTATCAGCCAATTTTTCAAGATGATCCAACAGGGCTAACAATTCGCTTTTTAGCGCCGAAACAACTTCCGCTTTGATGAGGTTTACTCTGGCGGCAAATTTGATATTTTCTACCATGCGCAGAAAAATCATGCGATCCCACACGTAGTGCGTCGTCTTGATATGTCTGGTATACAGGCAACATTCCTTTTGCAGGTTACGCATTTGCTCCGGTATTTTCAAATCATGAAATTGCAGGTCGCTTCCAAAGCTGCTTGCCTGATTCCAGCCGAACAAATATATTCGGGTCAAATGTTCGTAATCATAGAAAAGATGGTGTGGAAGCGCGTTTCCGGATTCCATGAGCAGGGTATTGGGTTCGTCCTTGATGGATTTCAATAAATCGACGTACTCGTTAAACATTTCATAATCAATGGAAGAAGGGTTTACATGCCGGGTCATGACCACCTGCGTAGGTCTGCTCTGAACAGATTGGATTCCGGCGATACTGTCCAGTGAAATACCCAATTTTTTGGCTATGGCGACCATTTCGACAAAAGAAAAAGGCACCTCGCCCCGTAAACGCCTGTATATGGCATCCTTGTCGATAGCCAACCAATCGATCAACCTTTTGGTAAGTGTCGCCCTGTGCGGAATCTTACGCTTAACGGTGGATAGAAATTCTAAATCTAAATAATGGCGTTCCGGCATATTTATGTAATATATTGATAAAAAACATTTTACAAAAAATTTTTCAAAAAAAAAACTGAACAAAAGTAAATATTTTTTTTTAAAATCAGCCGAATATTTTTTCAAAAAATGAAAATCGTTATTTTTTTTATTGCGTTTTTCGCATATTTTGTGTTGTTACATGATGTTTTTGGATATTTTTACTGTGAACTAGTTTTTTTTTGTCACATTATGTCAATTTAACGACAAATATTAGTTTCATAATACTACATTTTATAAGTTTGGTGATCGTAATTTTGCATCAAATTTCAAAAATCATCGTAACACCATATATTTACTTGATATGATTTGTATTAGAAAAGCAAATTTAGCCGATTATCCGGCGGTAACGGATTTGATTGAACGGACATTTCGGCACATGCAAAAGTGCGAGTATCTGACATTAATGGAAATACACGATTCCGGGTATTTTTCTCCTGATTTGTCGTTAGTGGCTGAAATTGATAACCATAGAATTGTTGGGCATATTTGTCTGATCGAAATAGCCATCGAGTTCACCTTTCCCACTTTAGGATTGATCCAAATTGCCGTAGCGCCCGAATTTCAAAGATTGGGTATTGGCTCGATGCTGGTGGAATTTGCCCATCAACAAGCGAAGGAACTAGGCTATGGCTCGGTCATCTCTTTGGGAAGCAAGAACTTTTTGTTGAAACTTGGATACCAAAAATTATCCAATTTTGGCATTCATTGTCCTTACGGCATTGTTGATGAGGATTGCCTGGTCATTGAACTGTACTACGGCGCCCTGGAAAATACGTGCGGCATGGTGGATTCTCCTTTGGCATATTTGTAAACTTAAAATATTTTTGAAATGATTTCAATAAGACAAACGGATAAGGCAGATTATCATGCAATCATGGATTTGGTAAAGAAGGCGTTCCGGCATGAGCGGTACAATAGGCGCCTGTCGCTATCGGAAATGGATAATTCAGATTTCTTTATTCCCGAATTGTCGTTGGTAGCCGAGATTGACAACCGCAAAATCGTGGGGCATATTTACCTGATAGAAATATCCATTGACTACTCCTTTTCGACTTTAGGACTGGCGCATATTGCGGTAACTCCGGAATATCAGGGGCTTGGCATTGGTACGCTCATGATGGCAAAGGCGCATCAGGAAGCGAAGCAATTTGGCTACGGATCGATCATTTCTTGCGGAGGCAAGCAGTTTTTATCAAGATTCGGCTATCGCGCATTGAGCGATTATGGTATTCATTACGGTCTCTTCGACGACCATTATTTAGCGGTGGAACTGTATGCCGGCGGCATGGCAGACGTACAGACCAAAGTTGATTTCCCGCTGAAATATTACAAAAAAATCCTAACGGCTGTAGCCCAACCGAAATGCGAACTCATTGAAATATAATAAAACAACCTGTTGAATATGAACGAATTATATTTTATGCAACCTTTATTGGACGAATTGCAAGACGCACAAGAAAAGGCTTTGACATGCGACGAGGGTCAATACAAATTGGCGGGTTCGCATTTTGGAGGCGCAAAATGTAACAACACGTATTATGTGTATTGCATATCGGATTATGCGCCAGCCAACTGTAACAAAAAAATTAAAATGCCCGGCTGGGAAAAGATATGCCCTGCAAAGGAAATTTCAGTCTTTTCGTATCCCTATTTCGCCCAATAATCAACTACCGTTACGGTTTGCAGTTTGCCGCCCAGTAATCTGCCGAACGCCTGATGATCGGGATGAATCAGATAAGCATCCCTGTCTCTTTCCGATTCGAAGCTCATAAAAAAGCAGTGGGTATGTCCCTGCTGAAGCCCTTCGGGGCTGCAATCTGTTCCCCATTCGTAATCCCGGATCACGTCAATAAGTTCGGGTAACTTGGCAAACGCAGTTTCTATTTCTTTGACTTCTTCAACGGTTATATCGTCATTGAAACCAAACAATACCACATGTCGCAGCATTTTTTTCGGTTCAGGAATCGAGCTGTTGCCGCAGGCGCAAGTCAGCGCCGTAATGAGCATAAAAATGCAAATATTCTTCATGATTCAAATATTTAATTGTCTTATTATCAGTTATTTATTCAAACAGGCTTTCGTCTCTGATCAGCAACAAGATGGACGATTGGGAAACGATCACGTACTTCTTGTTGTTGAACTCCAATTCGTAGGCGTTGCTTTGCATATATACCGCCAAATCACCTTCGCGGGGCTGTATGGGTACATACTTGACCTCGTCGGTTTTGTTTTTCCAGGGTTCGTCGATTTCGGCTATTGCGGGTATCGGATAACCCGGACCCACCTTAATCACATAACCGGCTTGCAAACGCTCGCTTTCCTGCACGCTCGGCGGAAGCAACAAGCCGCCTTTGGTTTTCTCCATTGGCGATTTTGGCTTGATCAGCACGCGGTCGCCCACAATAATGAATTTTTTAAAATCGGTATCGTCTATTTGTAAAGGCATATCTTTTTTGATTGATGATTTATGAGCGCAAATATACAACAAAGAAAATTTACGTGCAAATTTTGGGTAAATTTTCAAACCATATCATTTGTTCGTCAGGCGTCATATTGCTGTTGTCGAGGACAATAGCATCTTCGGCTTGGCGGAGCGGGCTTTCTTTTCGCGTTTGGTCTATCTGGTCGCGTTTGGCGAGGTTTTGGCATATGTCGCTCCAACTTGCCGCTATTCCTTTCTGCACTAATTCGTCGTAACGGCGTTGTGTTCGCACTTCGGGGCTTGCCGTCATGAAAATTTTGACGTCGGCGTCGGGGAACACGTTGGTGCCGATGTCGCGCCCGTCCATCACGATGGCTTTGTCCTTGCCCATTTCCTGCTGCAACGCCACCAATTTTTGCCGCACTTCTTTGATGGCGGCTATTTCACTCACAAAATCCGACACGGCAATTGTTCTTAGGTCGCGTTCTACGCATGTTCCGTTCAGGAAGGTTTCGTTTTCTCCGGTTTCCCGATTTCTGTGGAAGGTGATATGAATTTCGTCTAAACAACTGTTCAATGCCGGAATATCAACCATTCCATTTTGAATCAACCCGTTTTGACGGGCAAACAACGTAACGGCGCGATACATCGCGCCTGTGTCAATATAGGCATAAGCCAGTTTACGAGCAATGGCTTTGGCAAACGTGCTTTTGCCGCAGGATGAAAAACCGTCGATGGCGATGATGAGAGGACGCATATTTTAGTTTTCAGTTTTCAGTTTTCAGATTTCAGTTTTCAGTTTTCAGAAATTGTTTTTTAGATCATTCGTTGAATTGATTTTGTTTAAATCCGATTGTTTGATTTCATACAGGGGCGCCTTTGTGGGAAATGCCGTTCCATCGTCTCTATACCTCAACTGTCCCTTAGTAAAGAAAGCGGCGCGCGCTTGAAGTTGCTCTTTGGTCACGCTGCCGCAGATGGAAAAAATGTTGCTCTTTTTATTGTACGACGCAAATATGTAGGCATCTGTGGGGTATTCCTTCTGATAAGCGACAAAATTATGCACATAATGCTCTTTGACAGAAACGGTTCGGGTCATTGTTTTTAGATCGACATTTTTTTTGTTGATCACAAAATCAACGCCTCCATCATTGCCTTCAGTTCCGTCCGGTCGCGGAACCTGCAACAAATCGGCGACAATGGTTTGCCCTAAAACGCCGACAAATTGCTGTTCCTTATTGCCGTCAAAGACGCCGCGCCGCCCAAAATTGTAGGTCTCAATTTGTTGTGCGGCATAGTCCTTTTGTTCCTGACTTGGTGTCACATCCATCATTGGGTAGAAAAAACCGATTTTAGCCGAATCTTTTCTTTACTTCAGCAAACATAAATGCAATTTTCTGTTTGGGATCGCCTTCTCCGAGCGTTTCAATTGGGAGATAACCTCGGAAGTTGGATGCGTCAATGATTTTCTTCAATCTGTCCAAATCCGTTTTTACAGGCTTGTTGTTGATATACATATCTTCCTTAACCTGCCATGTGATGGCAAGCGGAATGGTTTGCGCTATTTCTGCGAAAGGGTCGGCGCTACGGTAACTGCCGATGTCGAGCATCAGCCCTACCCATTCGGAGTTGATTTTTTTGAAAAGATTCACTGTTTCGTCGCCTGTTTTGAGGAAATCCCAATGGTTTTGCAAGGCAATCATTACGCCGTGTTGTTTTCCATATTCGCCACATTCGCGTATGTCGGCAGCCATCCAGTCGGCGGTCTGTTCCCATGTGTATCCTTCCGGCGTTCCTCTGCCACCGGTAAAAATACGTAATGTTTGCGCACCGAGTTTGGCTGCTACTACAATCCATTCTTTGATCAACTTTTTTTCATCGGCGCGTTTGGATGCGTCGGGCAAGGTAAAGTCGTTGCGGACGCCTGTTCCGCAAATTTCGATCCCCAATTTGAACGCATGACGTTTCACATGGTAAATGTATTCATCCGTGGGGACGGCGGGATAACCCGGAAAATAGTATCCCGTAATGTCTACCCCCTCGAAACCTGTTTGCGCCGCAAAGTCGAGCATATCGTTGATGCTCATATCACCCGCCATCAACGGACGGTTAAATGAATAGGCATTAAGCGAAATTTTGACCTTTGGCGGCAAGAGAGATGTTGGTTCATTGCTGCCTGCAATGGCTTTTCCATACGGAAAAACTACGGCAGGAATACCGGCTGCCGCTAATTGAAGAAAATGACGTCGTTCCATAAATTACATTCTATTAAATATTTCAAACTAATTTATCAATTCCAAACATTTTTTCTCTTCTCCAGCATCGGTTTGTTGGTATAACCATGTCTGCCGAAAATGAGATTTAACCCTATTCGCATGGTAAGGCTTTTTGGGCGTTCTACAATGGGAAATTCGTCCATATCTTCTACCCTGACCGTTGTAAAAGATACGGGGATGAAATCGCTCAACAGGTAGAACTGCAAGGGTCCCAGAAGGAATGTAAAACCGCCTCCCAGATAAACGCTGCCTTTCACTTGCCATGTAGCGCCTGCATTGAGCGCAAAGAAACTATAGGGTTGAAAATATCCTGAAAGGTTGAAAGATTGACTGACGCTATTTTTCCAAAACACGGTACGCGACAGAAAACCTGCGGATAACGATTCGAAGAACTGGTACGAAACGCCGGCATGAAGCGCCGGCGGCAACGTAGTTTTGAACTTGTTTTGATGCATTTTATAGTCCGTCGCATCGTTAATTGAATTTAACAGTTCTTCAAGTTGATCGACGACATCTTCGGTATCGTCAAACTCCAAACTCTCGAACGTATATTTTCCGCTAAAAGAGACGCTGTTCAAGTCTTCTTTCCATGAAATAAAGCCGAGATTATTCAACGAAGCAGATACGGTTAATTGATCAGTAATCCGGTAGGATGCGCCCAAATCGAATGCAATACCGGGGTTACGGAATGCCCCGCCATAATCGTTAAACCAATCAATAAATTCGTAATCGTCCACCCTGCTTGCGAACTCGTCAAGTTTACCTTCTTCATTTTTGACTGCTTCGTAAGGAAGCGATGAATATACAGCTCCTTTCGCATCCAAATTCCATTGCTCTTCTCCCGTAAGGAAGCTGAATTTTTCGAGATCCGTAACAACTGCAATTTGTCCAAACAAGGGTTTGATGTTCATGCCCACGGTCAGCCTGTCTGTTATTTTATGGCTATACCCGATGCGAAATTGCTGATACATCATGGAATTAATTCCCAGAGGAGAAAAATCCAATGTTGTTCCATTCGGATACTTATCATCGGCTAAGGTAATCAGGTCGGTCGGCAATGAAAGGCTGCCCGTGATATGTTCCGAAACGCCAATGGATAAGTAACCTTTGCCGACGCGCAATCCGTATCCGATGATGTCCAAATCCAATCCGCCGTTCAAGGAGAATGAATTTTTTCCTATGGATTGTTTCAATTTGTAGAAATCAAACGGCTCGTCAAATGGCGTATACCAATTGTTACCTTGCCTTTGAAAGATATCTTTCGGCGCGAGGTCTGAAAACAGGTCTATATTAAAGTTGACGGGCAGCGACAGGTAACCGTTTGCTCTGGGCTGAAAAGCGGGATTCATTTGCGATATTTGCGGTATGGTCTCCATGTAATAGAGCGAATGTGGCTGGCGGACTTGTCCGTTGAGAGCGCCTACCCATAGCGTCAAAATGATAAAAGCGGATATTTTTTGTGTTTTCATGATTCTTTTAATCTAATATTTCAATTTCCACACGGCGGTTGGCTGCGCGTCCGGCTGCTGTACTGTTGGGCGCAATAGGACGATCGAAGCCGTAGCCTTCATAATTCACACGTTCGCCGGCAATGCCTTGCGAAATAAGATAATTCCTCACTGAGAGCGCTCTGTTCCTCGACAAAGTTTTATTGGTAGCCGCCGAACCCGTGTTGTCGGTATGTCCGGAAACTTCGATTTTCACGTTGGGGTTTTCCTTCAGCAGGTTCGCCAATTTGTTCAACGAAGCAAACGATTCGGCGCGCAAGGTAGCATTGCCCGTGTTGAACAGGATGTTCTCAATCACTATTTTGACGCCGCTTTCCATCCTTTTCAGGGTGAAGTTTCGGATAACCAACGTACTGTCTTTATGGAACTGCAATACGCGGTTGGCATAAAAATGACCTTCCGCATTGGCTTCCATCAGGTAGGGACCTGTATCCGCAAGTACCAGATCGTATTTCCCGTCTTCATCGGCAAAGACTGTCAGCGGGTTTTGTACGCCGCTCATTCGGTTGGCGGTGATGGTCGCTTTGAGCGGCGCGTTATTGGTTTCAGAGACCACTACGCCCGATGCAATGAACGTGTTGACGCTCTTTTGCAACGAGATGTTTTTGGCTCCGGTATCTTCTGCAACGTCTCTCAATAACAACGCTTCGGTATGGTCAAAATAGGTATTTGCCCTCACTGTCAGGTCGAAATTATCCTTGTCTTCTATTCTCAAGGAAAAGTATCCATTGCTTTCTACTGAGGTCGCGCTATACAGTACATTGTTCCTGCCCGACGGTTTGATAAGTATTTCTGCCGCCACAGGTCTATTTGTTCTCAAATCGGTGATGTATCCGGTCAGGGTATAGGGATGGAGGTGTTTTTCGAGCGTAAAGTCATGTCGCATTTTGGCGTGACGCGCTATAGGGTTGACAAAACTGTCTGTAACCGTATGGTAACCCGTTGCTTCTGCTTGCAGTAAAAAGTCGCCTGTGTCTTCCATTTTGAGCAAATAACGTTGCTGCAGGGTGTCGTTGAGCGTTGTTCCGACCGGCATATTGGTGTTCCTGTCGATTAATTTTACTGTGGCTGCCAATGTTTTACCTGTTTTAATATCGGTTACATTTCCCGAAAGTTCAAACGGGATACGCAAATCTTCTTTCACGAAGTATACGTCTAATCCGCCGAATCCGCCGTTTCTGCTGGAAGATAACAACGCGATGCTGGATTCGGAGGTTTGGCGGTAAAACAAGTCGTCGTCGGGACTGTTGACGGGATAGCCCATATTGACGGGATCGCCCCATGTTCCGTCGGAATTCTTGACGGATTTATACACGTCGAATCCTCCGAAGCCGGGAAGCCCGTCGGAAGAAAAATACAGCGTATTGCCGTCGGGCGTAACATACACACATTCTTCGTTGTGCGGCGTATTAAGGTTGCGCAGGTTTTCTGCGGGATAAAAACTTTTTTCACCTTTTTTCATCGCATACCATATATCATTACCGCCCAGCCCGCCGGGTCGGTTGGATATGAAATAGGCGTCGCCGTTGTCGGCAAAACTGATAGCGCCCTCTTGGGAAGTTTTTTTGCTGATCACCTTCTTCAACCGTTTCTTATTGACCGTTTTTCCTTCCGCTTCAAATTGTACGCTGAAAATATCACCAAAGCGTTTTTTGCCTTTGTAATAGAGCAATGAACCGGTGTTGTTGTCGACGCCTGCCACGCTAAGATGTTTGCCCGATTTTAACTTCACATTTTGTGCTTCGCTTGCCGCTAATTCGACAAGTTCGTCCGAGTAGAACAGGCGTTCGTAAGAAGCGGAACTCGATTTATTGTTCTTTGGGCGGCGCGAAGTAAAATACAAAGATTTTGCAGGCGTTAACAGTTCTACGGCGCTATAGTCGTCATAAAAACTGTTCACATTGGGTCCTGCATTGATGATAAAAACAGAAAGCGAATCCTGAATGGCGGTTGCAGAAAAGTTGCATATCGCCACTAAGCGGTCTATTTTATCCATCATTTTATTTGCCTGTTTTGGCGGTAATGATTCCATATATTGCCGGAAAGCCATTTTTGCATCATCGTACTGCTGATGATAGATGTGCGCGATACCTTTCAGCCGATAATAATCGGCGGCGACTTCGGAATAAGCCATATTGAAATAGTCAAGCGCATTTTTGGGATTGGCGCCCAACAACTGGCTCACAGCTATTTTATAATTGAGCGGCGAATGGTCGTCCTTGATATGGAACAATTGCATGTATTCCTGCAATGCTGCGTCATACATGCCGCTTTTATAATAACTGTCGCCCTTCTTGATCACCTTCTTCACCATGCTGTGATCTTCCGAAGACGAAAAAAAATCTTCTTTGTTCAACTTCGGGTTCTCCTGAGCATAGGACGAAATTGTGGTCATCATTAACAACGAAAAAATGATATTTTTGACCATAATTAATTGATATAACGTTATTTAATTGTTCTAAATTAACATTTTTTAAAGGTACAAAGATATATTTTTTTTTATTTTGTTTGACATTTTTTTTTAACTTTGTGGCAAAAAACTTGTTGTTTTTTCTTTATGGTACACAACATAAAAATCGTATAAATCAGAATAATAAATAAAAAAATATGGCAAGCAGAAGAGATTTTCTAAAAACAGCCGGCACAGGCTCGGCATTATTTGCCGCCGGCGCCACAGGATCGTTGTTAAGTTCCTGTTCTTCTTCCGGTTCAGCTAAAGGAAAGTATGTCCCTTTACGTCCTGAAAGCGAAATTTATATTCCCCATTTGCCCGATAAAGCCGATGATGGAAGACCCCTCAAAGCGGCGCTCATTGGCTGCGGCGCGAGAGGCTCAGGAGCGGCGCTTCAATTTTTGGAAGCCGGAGATAATTTGTCAATCGTGGCTTTGGCGGATATGTTTCCCGACAGAATAAAAAGCTGTCAGGCGCTGTTGAAACAAAGAAACGGTATTGACATTCCGGAGGAGGCATGTTTCGTAGGATTCGATTCTTACAAAAAAGCGTGTGAATTGCCTGTAGACGTAGTACTCATCGCTTCGCCCAACTGTTTCCACCCCGAACATACGAAATATGCAGTTGATCAGGGAAAACATGTGTTTGTTGAAAAACCCGCCGCCATTGATCCCGTTGGGTATCGCACCTTTATGCTGGCTTTGAGGCAGGCAAAATCGAAGGGGCTGAACGTGATGAACGGCGCTCAATACCATTGGGATCGCCCGTTTGTGGAATCATACAAAATGATTCAGGCGGGATATATCGGGAAAATCCTGTCGGGGAATGTCGTGTACAATACGGCAAACGAGCAGCACATGAGGCGGCAACCCGAATGGTCGGATACGGAATGGATGCTGCGCAGTTTTTTCAGTTGGAACAACATCAACGGTGACCAAATCAGCAATATGCTGATCCACTGGATTGATATTTTCTGTTGGTTCACACATCTCAAGCCCGTTAAAGTGAGCGCCTTCGGTTCACGTATCCGGCGCACGCTGGGTAATGTGTACGACAATTTCAGCATGGATTTTGAGTTCGAAGATGGCGTGAGTTTGTGGGGTATGGTGCGCCGCATGGATGGATGCAGCAACAACAGATTCGCCATTATTCAAGGCGACAAGGGCATATATCGCGGTACGCCCAACGAATGGACTATACACGATATGGAAGGAAATTTGGTGTGGCAATACGACGACAAAGCCGCCAAAGAAAAATTCAAAACCCACGATATGTATACTTTGGAACATATTGATTTTGTAAACCATATCCGCAAAGGGACGCTATTGGACGTCGCCGAAACCAACGCCACTTCTGCTATGACCTGTATCATGGCACGCGAATCGGCTTACACCGGAAAGGTAGTCACTTGGGACGAAATGGTTGCATCCGACCTGAATGTGCTGCCAACGGAATTTGCATCGGGAGAATTTGGGAAACTGGATATGCAGAAATACGAAACTATCCCGTTGCCGGGAATTGAGTGGAAGGAGAGTTAAAATTTTAGTAATAAATCATTAAATAATAAATCATTAAAAATCACAAGAAAATTTAAAATGGAAAAATTGAGTAATTGTCATGGAATAATGGATGCCTCCATTTCAAAAACGGCGAGTTCGAAAAGCCGTATGCGTAGCGGAAACTTGATAGGAAAAGTGAGTTTTGCGTTATGCGCAACTGTTTTGTTTTTCAACTCCTGTGTATCTTCCAACAGGGCTTATCATTCCTCGCCCGTCATTGCAAGGAATGTAACTCTTGACCCTATCAAAGCCGATATAACGGTAGATGAAAGCAGAAAATTGCAAGGTCAAAGTACTGCTTCGTACTTTTTATGCTTCAAAATCAACGGCAGTAATTCTTTTGCAGACGGTATTCGATACAGTATGGACGCAATGGGATATAAAATTAAATCCGGCAGATTGAACAAAATCAGAAGCGCCGCTGCATTTCAAGCATTGCAAACAGGAGATTATGATGTTCTTGTTCATCCGACTTATGAAACCAAAATAGAGAATTTCATAGGTTTGTACAAGGTATACACCGTAAAAGTAAGCGGCTATGGCGCTAAGTACAGTAACTTTAGAGCGGAGCCGCAAAAAGTGATCATTACCAGCAACGGGAATGAATACCTTTTTCCTGACAAGTAAAAATTAGGCGAAACTATTTTTTATACGCCAGCCGCAGTTTAATACCTAGAGCCATCATGTTTACCTTTTCGGTAAACGTCGACATTTTACCGTCGTCGGTATACGACGACAACACGCTGTTGGTAGTAAAGTTATCAGGATTTCCGGCATTGTAATTGACAAAGGGTAGTTTGTCGTCTTTTGCGTAAAACTGATTGATTTGATAACAACGCCATCACAGGGATATTTAGAAACATCGTTTTGGGGATTTCTTTGTATCCGGAAAGGATGGTGTACAGGTCGAAAAGAAAGTTTACAAAAAAAATTACACAAAAAAATCAATTATAAATACGAAGACGTTTGTAAAAGGTTACAATTATTTTGTACTTTCGGTAAAAAGTAACCCATCAAAAAAAAAATCAAAACATGAGCCGACGTTAATATATCAACAGGAATGTGGCATTGTCAGCCACAAACAACATTGTCTTTCCATCGCTTTTTGCCGGAACAGCAGCCATGAAAAACAAGGATCGTAGCGGCATACAATAGTAAAGCATCATTGAGGTAAACGAATTACCCGAACGCTATTTCAAAATTCCGACTTCCTTTAATTTCGCAATCCTATCCGCAGATAGTTTGCCTTCCGTGTATCTTTTTATACTTCTGTGTTTCCAGTATTGTATCTTAGATGCTTTCCTGTTTCCATTTTTCCATTCTTCTAATTGCCTGTCCCAGCTATCTGCTTTTTTTACTTTAGGCGCTACTTCAAATGGAAATTGAATCTCAACTAACTTTTCTAACTTGTCGTCCGTCAATATACCATCCTTGTACTGTTTCCTGTTGCTGGCAATCCAAGTGCTTATCACGTTGCTTTTCTCTCCATTGCGAAACAATTCAAAATTTTTTTCCCACGCATCGCTTGTTTTTCGTATTCGTGGCTTTATCTCTTCTATTTTCGGCTTTTCAACTTTTTTCTGCTTCGCCTTCTGTTTCAGTTCCTTTTTTTGTTTCTTTTCCGGCATTTCAAATAAAGCGCCAAGATCCGGAACATCGCGTTTTTTCAAATCCTCAATTTCCGGGAGTTCCCTTTTGCGCTTGTCTTTGTCGCTGCCCGCTTCTTCATACGCTTCTAAATCAAACTCAAATTGTATGATGGAGAATCTGCCAATTTTCTTTTCCATCCGTTCCACGTTCAATCGATAACATGGAGATATAGAATGTTCAAACACAGCGCTTACCGTTCCGTAAAACCACCATTCTCCGCCATCATACCTGACTTTATCGCCAACTTTATACTTCATAAAAATATCTTTTAAAATTATCGACGCAAAATTAAGAATAATTATTTTAATTTCAATAAAAAATTTTCAACAAAAAATATTGTGAAATTATGATTTAAGTTTTGTATCTTGCCGCGAATTAAACGAACGAAGGATAAATAAAAGGATTTTGGAATGGTACAAGTTGAAAAATGTTCATGGGAAAGGGGTCAATCTGTTCGGCTTCACGGAAAATTGTTTGTTCCGGATGGCGCAATGAACGCGCTGGTCATCATGGTGCATGGCGTCGGAACGTATGGTGGATGCTTCGATGAATGGGCAGAAACTTTTGCCGCGCAATCCATCGGATTTCTTGCATTTGACTTGCGCGGACACGGACAATCATCGGGTATACGCGGACACGCTGCCTTACGATGGATCAAAGACGATATTCGTGTGATCATCAAAAGTATACGAGAAAAATTTCCACACATTCCCATTGTTTTGTTCGGTCACAGCATGGGTGGAAATATTGCGTTAAGTTACGTTTTGGAAAAAGACGTCGAACTGCAGGGGGCGATTGCCTCGGCGCCGTGGTTGCTATTAGCGCGTCCGCCTTCTCCACTGTTGGTTCGGATAGCCAAATGGATGTCGTATATCGCGCCATGGTTGACTGTTCGCACCGGTATCAGCGCAGATCAATTATCGCATGACGGCGTCGGGGTAAAAAGTTCAAAAGTTGATCCCCTGATACATAAGAAAATATCCGTCAAACTTTTCTCCGATTTATGGAAAAGCGGCTTGGATATGCTCAACAACGAGCGCAAGCCGAACATACCGATTTTGTTGATGCACGGAACCGACGATACATTGACTTCTTTTCAGGCAAGTCAATTGTTTGCGCAAAATGCCGGTGAATACGTTACTTTCAAGGAATGGCATGAAATGCGCCATGATCTGCTCAACGAATCCTGTAAAGATGTTGTTTTTCAGTATATTATGAAATGGATGTCGCAAAAAATAATTCAAGATGGAACTGTTTAGAACTGTTGTAAATTGCGCCCCGTCGCCTGAAAAGATGGACTATGATAGTTCAATCATGATGATGGGTTCATGTTTCGCTGAAAATCTGGGTGTTCGGCTGCAACAACTGAAATTCAATGTCATTGTCAATCCGTTCGGGATTGTATATCATCCGGCGCCGGCGGCATATCAGTTGAAACGGATCATTTCCGGAAAATACTATACCATTGACGAACTGCACAAGCGTGACGAATTATGGCACAGTTTTGATCATCACGGTCGGTTTTCGCATACGGATGCTCAAACGTGTCTTGAGCAGATGAATCGCGAGTTACAACAAGCGCATGAACAGTTGGCGCAGGCAAACCGGCTTTTTGTCACATTTGGAACGGCTTGGGGGTATCGTATGAAAAACACCGGACATATCTCAGCCAATTGTCATAAATTTCCGTCGTCTGATTTTGAACGTATCCGCTTTGACGAGGAAACGATTTATTCCGTCTGGTCGAAATCTATTTCCGAACTTCGGCGGTTCAATCCCAACATAAAAATTGTATTCACCCTTAGCCCGATACGGCATCTGCGCGACGGCGCACATGAAAATCAGTTGAGCAAATCAACGTTGTTACTGGCTATTGAACGGCTGTACCGCAATACGGAAAATACGGATTATTTCCCTGCTTATGAAATTGTTTTGGATGAACTGCGAGATTATCGCTTCTACGCCGACGACATGACGCATCCTAACAATTTGGCTTTCAACTATGTGTGGAAGATATTTTGCGAATGTTACATGGATGAGGACACAACACGGATCATGAAAACAGTGGAGGACATCGTAAAAGCTGCAATACATCGCCCAATACACCTTACTTCCGAATACAGGAAATTTGCCGCTACTTACGTAGAAAAAATCGCCAGGCTGAAACAACAAATGCCGCAATTAGACTTTACAGCAGAAATAGAGCGGTTTACATCCTGATTTTACAATGGATTGCTCACTGTAGGCAGTTTCGTAGTATTCTGCAGGTTTTGTTTCTCAATATCAATTTCTTCAATGATCATTGCATTGGGACAGATGATGGAAATTGGCGTTCCGCCGGCAATCATGTTCACTACCATGTTTTCTGCCGACGCTCCCAGCGCGCGTTTCAGTTTCGCCATGTCAATACGCGATGGAACTGCGGCGCGAACCAACTGTTCGCTTCTGTCGTCTGCCGATACTCTGTAAAGCGATGAATACCGACTGAATGGTAAGGCGCGAATGATGTAAGCATGATCTAATCCTTCAATACGCGCGGCTTCTATAAGTTTGGTTATCAATGTATCGCGCGGAACGCCATTAGATGTGGCTATGGACAGGACACCCGGGGAAACGCGGGTAGAAATACCTTGTGGTTGGTAAGTGTATATGCGATTTCCGGTTGGCGTTTTGATTTTTTTGGTCGGGTTGCGGTCGCACATCAACGCGCGTAGCATCCCGTCTTCAATCAGTAGAAGTTCGTCGGCAGGCGTCACGCCTTCTGCATCTATTTCATACGCCCCGATTAATACCTGTCCGTTGTAGGTTTTCAGGTTTGGCATGGCTTTCACGGTTATGTCTGTGGAAAGTATCCTCCGGTTCAAACGGTCTTCCATCTGTCGTTGAACGCCTCCGCTTCTTAACGGCGTGCGGTAAGCGACCAGTCCCGTGCGCGGCGCGAGCAATTCCGCGACCATCGCCGAACTCAACGCAGCGCCTTCTATCATTACCGGTCCGGTGTAACTCTCTTCCAATTTTGGCGCCTGCATTACAGCGATGATATTATCTGCCATCGCTTCAATTCTTTTTTCCAATTGAGCAATATCGGGAAAATCGGCTTCCGTCAATCCGTAGTATGCCAGCCGATCGCTGATTTCTTCGCCGTCTTCCAATTTGGTATAGGCATTAACTGACAATGCCACCATTCGTACCGGATGCAGCAGTTGCGTACCTTCGGAATTGATGCTGTAAATATGACCCGAATACAGTTCAATACCTACATTGGAGCCGTATATTTTAGGATATTTTTTGAACACAGCCGAACAATCACGCGCGATTTTTTCCCAGTAATTCCTGTTTGGGGTCAATTCTAAAGCGGTTCCAAAATAAGTCACCGCCGGCAATGGAGTGAAGTCGGGCAATTCGAGCGTTTCCGGCGGAAGGTTGAGCTGTCTGAGGGAGGTTGTTTTGTTGCTATATTCCTCAATTGCTGATTTATATGTATTGTCGGAAAGCAACCATAGCCGTCGCCGAATTTCATCGTAATTGTCGTCAATCGGCGCTGTGTCGCCACGGCTGCCCGATCTGTAATCGGTATTCGAAAGGTTGATATTCGCTAATTGATAGTTGCCCACTAAGACCTGCGCCGACATGCCGCCCACCGGAAATTCGTTTACGCCGGTGATGGCGCCCAATGTAGCCTGTACCTGAAAAATCCGCCCTTCCTGCATCGCATACTGTATGAAAAACGGTTTTTCCCAGTTTCTGATGGACAGGCTGTCCATATTGCGCTGCAATTCGTCGCTCATGGCTTGAAACACCTTGATCTGTTTTTCCGTCTGCGCCTGTGTTGCAGGAAAAAAGAAGAAACAAAAAACGACTATTAAGATACACATTTATGCGTGAGTTCCTTTTTTGGGTAAGAAAGAAATAATGAGCGCTCCGGTCAAAGCAACGCCTATCAGGATAGAAAAGCCGAGCGTATAATTGCCGGTTGCATCGTGCGTGGCTCCTACCAACATCGGCAACATGGATTCGGCAATGCCGTCGACCACCAGAATGATGCCCATGGTTCGTCCTAATGCCCTTACGCCAAACAAATCGCCTGCCATCAGCGGGATAATCATGTAATCGCCGCCCAATCCAATACCGTAGATTATGGCAAAAAGGGTTAACTTGCCGGAAAAATCGGGTACCAATAATAATGGTATGGCAAAGGCAACCATCAGATATATCAAAATCATGACATATTTACGACTGAACATATCGGCAAGCCAACCCATCAAAACCCTGCCAATCAGGCTTGCCATCAACACCAGCGACATAACGTCAGCGGCTTGTTCCTGCGAATAATTGATGTCGCGCAGGTAAAGTTTCATATGCTGCCCAACACCGCCCACTACGCCAATGGCGCACATACTTCCTAAGCCCAATAGATAAAAATTGGGATTGGTCAAAATATTTTTGATGGGCGTTGCCGAAGATTCTGCCTTCTTTTCTGCCTTTACCTCCTCTTTCTTTGGTTGTTTGATAAAAAGCACCAACGGCACCGAACTCACAATCACCAATACGCCCAGCAAAGCCAATGCAGTGTTCCAGCCGAATCCGCTTTCGAGTTTAGCGGCAAGTTGCGGCACTAACGTACCACCCACGCCAATACCCAGATATGCTATTCCCATTGCTTTTCCGCGATTTTTTTCAAACCACCGCGAAATCAATACTTGGCATGGCAACGGACCGCCAAAAACATAGCCCAGCGCATTGAAGAAATAGAACATGTAAAAAAGTACCAACGAACCGCCGGTGAACCCCAGACCTATCAACGCAATGCCCATAAATAACGAGCCTATCAACATCAACCGGCGCGGACCGTAACGATCAACCAACCATCCGGCGATGAAACCAAACAAGGGGGCGACAATCAATTTTGCGAGCGCATTGCCGGAAGTTACGGTGGCTCGCGACCATTCAAAATCCTGCGTCATAAAATCAAAAAAGAAGGGTAAGCCATAGAAAGCGATGCCCACGATGGCAAACAACGAAAGGAAGGCTGTCGCCACAATGTATGCCTTCGAACTTACTTTTGAAGACTGTCCTTGTGGACTTTCATTTTGTGTCATCATAAAAAATTTTGTTTTATAATATTAATGTATGTTTTTACCGAACATTGAACGGTTCAACAAATTCTACTTTCGTTCCGTCGGCATTACTGATATTCAGGATGTATTTTCGTCCGCGTCCTACGGCGGCTTGCGCCACCGGACGGTTGCCGTTCCGTTCTTTCAACGTATACATTACATCCTGCATGCTTTCGGCAACCAGGCAGGGATGGGAAATGTTCGGGTCGGGAGTAGAATAATGTTCTATAAATTCAACACAATCAGGCAGTTGAAGATAAAGAATGATTAATTTTTCGTTCGGCTCTTCGGGATATTTGAACAATTCCCTGCATCCCAATATTTCTTTCCAGAACCGGGGATTCTCAATTACTTCTTTGGTGAACAGCCCCGCGTGATGGATTCGTTTAGAGATGCGGTTTTCCGATAAAAATTTTCCGGCTGACTTTTTGTGCAGCGAGTTCGGATTCATATCTATGAACTCGACCGGAATACCATCGTCGTCGTGTACCAAAATCGTATGGTTGCCCGCTCCATCAACAGTCACGGCATCGGGGACGGTCACGTTCCTGCTTTTGAGGTACACGCGCATCTGTTCCACATCGTTCGTTTCCAAAGATATAGAAACAAGGCGCGTTTTTTCTTTGGCGTTGCGGTCCAGAACAAATTCCAGAAATTGCCGGTCGTTTACCTTAAAGGAAATCAGTTCACCGAGCGGGGAAGCATACTGAAAGGCTTCGTCATACCCCAAAAATTTGCCGTAGTAATCGCGAGCCAATTGGTAATCGCTTACCAAATAAGTCATTTTGGCGATGCCGAATACCGGCGGGCGAGCAATCCTCTGAGCCGATATGTCAGGTATTGACGTAAAGATAAGGAAGATAATACTAAAAAAACAACTATTTTTCATTCTGATTTTTTTTGCAAATATACAAAATATATTCAAGTTGGAAAATATTATTATTTCCCGCAAAATCTTGATTCAACCCATCAGCAGCCCCGAAAAAAGCGGATGCGGCTTATCCGGTCGGCTTTTAAATTCGGGATGAAACTGTACGGCAACGAAAAAGTCGTTTTGCGGAAACTCGACAGCCTCCACCAATTTACCGTCGGGCGAGATGCCGCTGAAGGCAAGTCCATGGGCAGTCATCAATTCTTCATAGGCGTTGTTGAACTCGTACCGGTGGCGGTGACGTTCCGA